>Ga0172381_10003978_pt1 | contig 15450 bp, 21 predicted proteins | sample Leawel6488metaG_FD_119754 | JGI IMG/M metagenome (GOLD analysis project Ga0172381, IMG submission 119754) | Leachate microbial communities from a municipal landfill in Southern Ontario, Canada - Leachate well 64-88 metaG | ecosystem: Engineered > Solid waste > Landfill > Unclassified | place...
TAATTTTTGACCCAAATACTGAAGCTAAGGTAATTGTAAGCTCAGGTATTTATGCTAAGGATTTTAGTTCGGATTTGATTGTACCCTATAAGGTAAGAATAGATGAAGATGCTCTTGATGGAGATAATCCAATTGAAGTACAATTCAAATATGGAAATGGATTGGATTACGAAACAAAACAATTTAATTTAAATGTAGAGGGAGCAAAAGCAGATTTTGAAATGCACATTAAACATTATTCTTATGTTACTAAAATCTTAACTTTAGAAGTTTTATACTTGGGAGAATCAGATATTCAAGCATTAACTTTAGAGATTCCAAAACAAGAAAATATTGAGATTAAAAATTCTAATAGAAATAATATCGGAGATTTAGATGTAAATGAATATACTACTGCGGATTTTGAAGCTATTCCAAATGGTGGAGAAATTTTAGTAAATGTTATCTATACTGATTCTATTAATGAAAGAAGAACTATAGAAAAAACAATTTCTTTTGACCAAACTTATTTTCAGGGAAGAGTTGAAGACCAAAAACAAGGTGGAGCTGGAGCTTATATTATTCCTATTATAGTTGTTTTGATTGTTGCATTCATAATTTATAAAAGAATTAAGAAGAAAAGAGCTAAGAAGCACGCATTACATAGATAGTTTTAAATTCTAATATTTTTATAGAGACATATGGAAGATTCTAAGTTAATTGAATTGTGCTATGAAATAATTCCGAATGAGAATAAGAAAATATCTGTAGAAAAGTGGAATTCCATATTTCCCAGATTAATGAGCTTAGAAAAGGTTCATACTCTCTCTGCAATGCCTAAAGGCGATAATATCGAGTTAATTATTGGATATAAATCTAGTAAAGATTCCTTTGCTCAAACGATTAAAATGATAGAAAATAAACTCGAAGATTCAGAATATCAAATTTGTTTTACTCAAGCTAATTATGTTCATGAATAAGATTTATTTTAAATTATTAAGAAGTTTTCTTGTTTCTTCTACTTTTGCTTCTAGAATTTTGTCTGTATATTTCTTGTCTAAATCTATTAAAGAATCTTGAATTACATCGAAGAAAGCATCTTCTTTAATTCTTTCTCCATTTAGTTTTAAGTTAGTTATTTTTGAGTCTCCCCAATCAAAGAGAGGAAAAGTTTTTGTATAATTAATTGTATCTCCGTCCTCTTGGATTAAATTCATTTTATAAGATCTGTATCCAGCAGTAAATGCGAAATAAGAGGTGTATTCTATTTTCTCTCCATCAATTGTTCCATTAAAATCATAAGGAGACATTTTATCTTTACATCCAACTGAACCTAAAGCTAATGCTCCTATTAATGCTAATTTTGCTAATGTTTTTCTCATAATTTTTAGAGAAAATTGAGTTACTTAAAGATTTATATTGTACATTATGAGGATGTTTATTCATATCTCAATGCATCAACAGGATTAATCTTTGAAGCACGTATTGCTGGTAAAACTCCTGAGATGGCTCCTGTTAATGTTGCAAATGCAATGCAGCCAAAGAATAACCAAAAATTGTAATAAGGTTTTAGAAATCCAAATCCTACATTTGCTAATATTGCTCCTCCAATATATGTGCCTACAAATCCTACGATAACCCCCATACATCCTGCAATAAATCCTAAGAAAGATGATTCAAATAAAAATATTTTTAATATTTCAGAATTTTTTGCACCAATTGCTTTTAAGATTCCAATCTCCTTGTACCTTTCAATAACAGATGTAATCATAGTATTTGCAGTATTTATTGCTGAAACAAGTACAGAAATTAATGCAATTAAAATAATAAATGCTATTACAATATCTAATGCACTTGAATAGGATTCAATCATATCTTCAAAACTTTGAACATAAAAATCTTCTTTTCCTTCTTCTAAATTACGAGATTTTATTAATCCTTTTTCAATATTCTCTTTTGCTTTTACAACTTCTTTTAAGTCAGCTTCAGCAATTATCCAGGTATATGAATTATTTCCAGGATACAAGATATTAACATAATCATTTATAATATAAACTTGAGAGTCATCTGCAGGATTTCCAACAGAATTATAGAATCCAACTACTTTTAACTTTTTTCCTTGAATTTCTATATTATCATTTAATTTAACTTCTTTTTTAAAAATTTTTCCAGATATTTGATAATTATAACCTAAGACTACCTTTCCAGAATCTCCAGAAGAAAGCTCTCTTCCAGAAGCTATTTCAATATTTGAAACTTCAATCATTAAAGGTTTTTTTGGATCAAATGCTAATAGAGAGGCATAAATTCTTTCATTGTTCCAAACTACTTCAGCAGATTTAACATAAAGTCCTGTTGCATCCATAACTCCTGCTGCTCTATTAACAACAGCTAAATCATCATCATCTAAGTTAAAATTTTCATCAAGGCCACTAATTCCCCCCTTAGATTGGATTATTAATTTATTCGCAGATGAACTTGAGCTTAATTGACCAATATAATTGTAAAGCCCATAACCAAAACTAATGAAAATAAAAATTGTTGCAATTCCGATTAATATAGAAAATACTGTTAAGAAACTTCTTGTTTTTCTATGCTTAATGTTTCTTAGTGAATATTGGATTGATTCGTCTTTCATTCTCTAATTGCCTCCACTGGATTTTGCTTAGCAGCATCTAGTGCAGGAAGTATTCCTGCCAATCCCCCTAGGAGAAAACTTCCAAGTAAAGAAAAGAAAATTAACCAAAAACTAATTGCAGGCTGAACTTGAGCTCCAATCCATGCATTAATTCCCATTGTTCCTACAAAGCCAATTGATGCTCCGCATAAAGCACCTAAAAATCCTCCAATTAATCCAAGTAAACTTGCTTCTATAAAAAATTGAATGAATATTTGAAAATTTGTTGCTCCAATTGCTTTCATTATTCCTATTTCACGACGACGTTCTAAAACAGAAGTTGTCATTGTATTAACAATCCCTATTGCCCCAACCAAGATAGAAATAGAAGCAACAATTGCTATAAAAATTTGAATCCCATTAAGAATTTTATTTATTTGAGCTAGAGAAGACTCGGGGGTTGAAACTTGAAAATCTTCTTTTCCTATTTCAACATCTCTTTTATCTCTTAAAACTTTTTCAATATCCTCTTTTGTTTTATCTAAATTATTTTTATCTCTTGGCTGAACAGAAATAATATCAACAACATCCCCATAATTAAATAAGTTTTTCATATCTGCTTCATTCATTAAAACAATATTATCATAAATTAAACTTCCTTGCTTATCAGCGATGCCTACAACTTCAAATTCTTCGTCTTGAATTAAAACCTTTTTTCCAACTAAAACAGGTTTTTCTAATCCCACTTTATTTGCATAAAAATTATATCCTAAAACTACTTTTCCTGAGTCTCCATCTTTAAGCAATCTTCCTTCAATAGTTTCTAACTCTAATTGTTCATAGAGGAATTTTCTATCTTCTCCTGAAGGTACACTTGCAGCATAGCCAAAAATAAGATGATTATTATATTCTAATTTTCCAGAATCCATATTTCTTCTAATAGCTTGTTTTACACTACTTATTTTTTGTATGGTTTCTAAATCATCAATTGTTAGAGGATTTGCAACATATGAACCTGGAGGGCCATAACTTAATCCTCCTGCCTGCACTGTAATTAATTCAGTTGCACTTACCCCAAACTGACTTGAAACAGCTAATTTTAATCCACTTCCTAGAGACATTAATGCCACAACAGCCATTACACCAATAAAAATTCCCAAAAGAGTTAACCAAGATCTTATACCTCTATGTTTGAGATTTTTAAATGCTATACTAAAATAATCTGAAATCATTTTTTCTTCCTTGTAATTTTTTCAACTTTGCCGTCTTTGAGCCAATAAACAATTTGAGCATGTTCTTGAGCTAAATGAGGGTCATGAGTAACCATGATGATTGTTTTGCCTTGCTTGTTTAATTTATCTAAAAATTCTAAAACAATCTCTCCTGTTTTAGTATCTAAATTCCCTGTAGGTTCATCTGCTAAAATAACATCTGGATCATTAGCTAATGCACGAGCAATTGCAACTCTTTGTCTTTGACCTCCTGAAAGCTCTCCAGGATAATGATTCATTCTATCCTCCAAATTAACTAATTTCAATAAGTCTCCTGCAACTTTTTCTCGTTCATCTAATTCTAATCCTTGAAACATCATTGGAAGCATAACATTTTCTCGTGCAGTTAAGTTTGGAATTAAATTGAAACTTTGAAAAATAAATCCAATTTTTTTACCTCTCACTTGAGCTAAATTAGACTCATCAAATTTGGAGATATCTTCGCCATCTAAAAAAATATGACCCTGTGTAGGAACATCTAAACTTCCAACAAGATTCATTGCTGTAGATTTTCCCGAACCAGAAGGACCCATTATTGCAATGAATTCTCCTTTCTTTACCTTAATAGAAATGCCATCAACTGCGCGAACAACATTGTCTCCCATGTGATAATGTTTTTCTACATTTCTAAGTTCAAGAACAATAGATTCTTCACCCTTTTTTACCATATATCAAAAAAGAAAATTGATTATTTAAAGATAACGCAAAATTGAAAATGAGAATTAATTTCTGCTTTTAATAAATTCTTTTAACCCATTAACAACTTCTTTTTTCATATAGGGCAAGAATGAAATAGAACCTGCATTTTTATGCCCTCCACCACTAACAAAAGCATTAGGTAACTTAGTTTTTAGATAATTTATTAATTCATGCACAGAAAAATTTGCATCATCAGTTGCACGAAGAGTTATTGCAGTTGCCATTATCCCTGCTGTAACAAGAGCTGTTATGCCTTTTTCAGTTTGTAAATTATCATGAATTAATCCAACAGCTCTGCCGGGTTTAGGAAAAAACCCAAATCCTGGAAAAGTCTCATCAATCTCAATTGTTTGTAATGTAACACCCTTAAATTCTTCAGTTTTAGAATTACTTTTTCCAATTTCTAATCCTTTTGCATCTAATTCTTTAATATATGGGGCAAGCAAACTTACTAATTCTTTTTGTTTATCTCTTGGTTCTCCAAATAAAACTTCAATGTATTCCCTAACTTCCATAAATCTAACCTTAGAAGAAACATAATCAATAACAAGAGCAATATCATTTAGTAATTCTTTTGAATATCCTTCTAAATGAGCAATCTTGAGATAATCTTCCATAACTTTCGGATTACTTAGATCAATTCTATCTGCAAATCCTGCTAAAGCTGGAATCGGATTAACATTTTTAACATTTGGGTTAATAAATCTAGCAAGTTCTGCAGAAAGCATTCCTGCTGAAAAATGAGAACCATCTTCTTCAACTAAAAATGGATTAATATGAACTAAAGTTTCTGCGGATATAACATCTTTATCAAAACCATGATGGTCAATAACTATAAAGTCAGAACCATGTACCTTGCCTTGTTTAATCGCCATTAAATCTTCAGGAGAAGAGCCATTATCTGCTATAATAATTAAAGGCATTTTATTTGAAAACTTTGCAACATTTCTAAGTGAATTTGCAGTATCTCTTATAGAATCATCAATTTCATAAAAAGGAGCTATACATGGAGCTCTTAAAAAATATTCCCAAGGTGCTTTTAGAGAACTATGTTGTTCAACAATTAAAGGCAAAATTGCTCTCTCTAATGCAAATCCAGAAGAATAACCATCAGCATCATTGTGATGCCTTACAATAATTGGTCTTTCTCTTATAACTGCTAATCTAATTTGAGTTGCAGCATCAATAAATCTTGATTTTAATTTATCTAAAATCTTATCTTTAACAAGAAACTCTGGAACTTGAACTTTTGCTCTTTGCATTTCAATTTCTCCTAAATATCTTAAGAAATCTTTTTGTTGAGATTCATCTAATTTATGTATGCTTAATATACTCCCCTCAAGTTCTCCTTGGAATTCTCCTAAACTAACAACTGCACGAACGCAATTTTCTTCTTCAATTTCAGGATAAGCTCTTTCGCCAGCCTTAATAAATCCCTTTAGGGCTAGAGAACCAGTTCCATCATTAACCATAAATATTGTTGGTCCACCAGTTTGAGCAATTCTAGTAATTTTACCAATGATTAAAACATCTTCTTTGATATTTGCACTAATCTCTTTTATCTTAAACTGAATTGGTTTACCCCTTTCTTGAGCAGGCTTAAAAGACTTTTTCGAATTACTATTTTTTGATTTATAATTTTTATCCATAATAAAAAGAAGAAATATTGCATATTTAAACGTAATGATTGAATGAATTTTAATGATTTGACTTCCAAACTCTTTTGAAGGTGTAAAAAGCAACTGGAGGTTCTAAAAAAGTTTCATTTACAAATCTGCTATGTTTTTTATCGCAATCTCCTCTTGCAATATGATTCATTTCATGAATGATCTCTCCCGAAGAATTATTTTGTAAAGTAGAATCTAAAAGGAGGTAGTAGGAATTTGCCTTTTCCGATTCTGGAACGCAAGCAGGAACAATATTATAATCTTGACTATTTTCGGAGAAGTATAAAACTTTAATCGTTTTAGTACCAATATTTTGTATAGCTTGCTCATTTTTAATAAGATAATTTAAATGTGATTTAGTTTCAATTGGACTGGACTTTTTATCACAATATTCATTTATCTTAATTGTTGCTTGCCTTGAACCAAAATATAATCCTGGAACTATTGCTGCTATCCCGATAAGTTTCAGAAGTTTTGAATATGTTTTTTTCATTTATTAGGCAATTATAGAGAGATTATAAGGTTATTCTTTGAATTGCATAATCAAAACCTTTTTAAGCTATATTTTTCAATAGATTATATAATGGTATTCAAAATTAATATATCAGAGAAATCAGGAAAGACTTATAAATTAGAAAGTGAAGCTGAAGCATTAATTGATAAAGAACTTAATGATAAAATAGATGGAAAAGAAATTTCTGCTGATCTTGAAGGATATGAACTTGAAATAACAGGTGCTAGTGATAGTGCTGGATTTACATCAATGAAAGAAGTTCCTGGAATTGGATTAAAAAAATTATTATTAACATATGGTAAAGGGATGCATAAAAGACCTAAGAAAGAAGGCAAAAAGAAAAGATCTAACCCCAAACCAAAAGGACTTAGATTAAGAAAAACAGTAAGAGGTAGAGTTATTTCGCCAGCAATTGTGCAAATTAATATGAAAGTTATTAAAACTGGTAAAAAACCTTTGGCTGATATTTTTGCTTCTAAAGAACCAGCTGCACAATAATTGTTACTATTTATAAGAAACAACAAAACCAAAAGGTTTAAATAGCTTTATTTCTAAAAATAATTATGAAAAAAGAAAATAGATTAGCAAAAAATATTTTAATGCCAGTAGGCATTACTTTAGGATTACTTGTGGGTGCAAGTTCCTGCAATAATAATTCTAAAATTCAAGAAAAGACTAGTACTTTTCAAGGTTATCATAATGATATAGAAGAAGGTAGAACTATTCTTGTCTTTGATGACAAAGTAAAAGAATTAAGAGAAACTGCAACTCCGTATTTGGTGGTGTATGCAAAAAAAGTAAAAGAATTAAGAGGAGATGAAACTGCAGATTTAATAATTTATGGTGACAATGGAGTTGATACTCTACAAATAGGAAAAAAGTATACTGTAGAATATACTCCTTCAAGGATAAGATCTTCACCAGGTACATTAAAAGATATTAAACCAGATAATAAAATTAATTAAATCACCCCAAAACCTTTTTTAACTCCCTTTTTCTAAGATTTCTATGACAGAGCAAATACCAGTAATAAATGTTGGAGTTGTTGGACATATTGATCATGGTAAAACAACTTTGCTTTCTAAATTAACAGGAAAGTTTACAGATACACATTCTGAAGAATTAAAGAGGGGAATTACTATTAAATTAGGTTATGCTGAGACAATTATTTACAAAGATGGAGAAAAATATACAAGAGAGAAAAAAGGTAAGCCTGTTCGTTATGTTTCTTTTATAGATGCACCTGGGCACGAGATGCTTATGGCCACAATGCTGTCAGGGGCTGCAATTATTGATTCTGCTATTTTAGTCATAGCTGCGAATGAAGGTATAAAACCACAAACAAAAGAGCACTTTATGGCTTTACAGGCTAAAAAAATTAAGAATATTATAATTGTTCAAAATAAAATTGATTTAGTTTCAAAAGAAAAAGCTTTAGAAAATTATAAAATAATTAAAGAATTTGTTAAAGGAACAATTGCTGAAGATGCTCCGATAATTCCGATTTCTGCTCAACAAGAAATCAATATTGATAAATTACTCGAAGCCTTGGCAAATTTACCTATTCCAAAAAGAGATGAGACAAAAGAACCTATCTTTTTAATTGCTAGAAGTTTTGACATTAATAAACCAGGAACATTTATTGCAAATTTACACGGGGGGGTTTTAGGAGGAATTCTAAAACAAGGGAAATTAAAGGTAGGTGATGAAATAGAGATTAAACCTGGATTAAGTACAAAAAAGAACAATCAGTATATTTATGAGCCATTAAGAACAAAAATTATTTCTTTGCATCAAGGTTCAGAATCTGTAAAAGAGATTTCCCCGGGAGCAAGTCTTGCTATTGAAACAAATCTCGATCCATATTTAACAAAAACAGACGCCCTAACTGGATGTGTTGTTTCAACTTTAGGCATACTTCCAGAAATAACCACTAAAGTAAAAGTAAAATTCAAATTATTTGATGAAGTTTTAGGAACAGAAGATAAAAAAGCTGTTGATCAAATTAAGAATAAAGAAATGCTTATGCTTTCAGTTAACACAACTATATCTGTGGGAACTGTTGAAAAAGTTCAAGGAGATCAAGCAGAACTTTTATTGAACATTCCAATTGTTGCCTTGAAAGGAGACAATGTTGGTATTGCAAGAAATTTGCAAGGACATTGGAGATTAATTGGTTTCGGTGAGATTTTATAAGTTAGAACGTGAAGTGTCTCTAATCCTTTTCTAGTCTCATAAGATTTATAATCCTGAATGTTCATTAACTTAAATCATGATTATTCTAATTTCAGAACTAAAAGGGAAGTTGAGTGTTAAGAAACCGTAGGTGTCTTTCGATGGCATTATATTCTCATTCAAAACTTTCTACATTTGAACAATGTAAATTAAAATATCAAATGAAGTATATTAAAAAGTTGAAACCTGATTTTGATAAAACAATAGAAGCTCATCTTGGAACTTGTGTACATGATGCACTTGAGTGGTTATATTCTGAAGTTTTAAGAGGAAGAGTTCCAAGCTTAGACCAAGTTATTATTAAATATCAAGAAACATGGGGTGAAACGTATAATGAAGATTTTTCAATTGCTAAACCTGGAATGAAAGAAGAAAATTATTTTGAAAAAGGAATTAAATTTATTGTGGATTATTATCTCAAGCACCAACCATTTAATGATGGCACAATTGCATTAGAGAAACAAATTTATATTGAACTACATCCAGAATTTCCTCATAGAATAACTGGATTTATTGATAGATTAGTTTATAATAAAGAAACAGGAGAATATGAAATTCATGATTATAAAACTGCAAGCACAATTCCAGATAAAGATAAAATTGAAACAGATAGACAATTGGCTCTTTACTCAATTGCGATAAAACAGAATTATGGTACGGATAAACCGATTTTATTAACATGGCATTACCTTAATCATAATATACAAATATTTTCTAGGAGAACAAACGAGCAACTTGAAGAATTAAAAATAGAAATTATGGAATTAATTAAAAAAATTGAATCAACAAAAGAATTTGAAGCAAATGTTTCTAAACTATGCGAATGGTGTGAGTATAATAGAAGTTGTCCTGTGTTTGGAAAAAAATATTAACTTTCAAAACATTTAAAAACCATTATGAATTGAACTTCATATGAGTTGCAGTGCATATTACATATTTTTTAGAAATTTAGCAAATCCTCTGAAAATGAGAATAATCACAGAACTAAGAAAATCATCTTTATCTGTAAACGAAATTACTGATAACCTCAAAGCAGAACAGAGCAAAGTTTCTCACGCTCTTGCCAACTTAAAAGCTTGTAATATTGTAACTTGTAGAAGCGAAGGCAAACAAAGAATTTATTCTCTTAATAAAAAAACAATAGTTCCTATTTTTAATATAATTGATGAACATAAAGCATCTTATTGCAAAGGAGGATGCTGCGCAAAATGAAAGCCTATCTTGACAATGCTGCTACAACAAAAGTTGATGAGAAAGTTGTGAAAGAGATGCTAAATTATTTCACAGAACAATATGGGAATGCATCTTCTATGCACATTGAAGGAAATCATGCAAAAATTGCATTGGAAAAATCAAGAAAAGTAATTGCAAATTCTCTTAATGCCAAAACATCTGAGATATATTTTACTTCTGGAGGAACAGAATCAAATAATTGGGCAATTAAAGGATTATTTTGGCAAAATTATCCAAAGAAAGATCATATCATTACAACAAAAATTGAACATGATGCAACCCTAAAAACTTGCAAATGGTTGGAGAGTCAAGGAGCAAAAGTTACTTATCTTGACGTTGATAAAGAAGGATTTATTGATTTAAAACAATTAGAAAATTCAATCAGTCCAAAAACAATTTTAGTTTCAATTATTCATGGGAATAATGAGATTGGAACAATTCAAGATATTGAAGCAATTTATAAAATAACTAAAGGAAAAACTTTACTTCATTTAGATGCGTGCCAAAGTTATACTAAAACTGAATTAAACTCAAAATACGCAGATTTAATCACAATTAATTCTCATAAAATTCATGGACCAAAAGGTGTTGGAGCACTTTATATTAGAGAAGGAATTGAAATAATGCCTCTTATTCACGGGGGAGGGCATGAAAAGGGAAAAAGAAGTGGAACAGAAAATATCCCTGGAATTGTGGGTTTTGCAAAAGCAGTTGATATTTCTAATAAAAAAGATGTAAAAAGAATGCAAGAATTAAGAGATTACACAATTAAAAATATTTTAGAAAAAATTTCTAACACAAAATTAAATGGACCTGTTGGAGACAGGAGACTTGCAAATAATATTAATATTTCATTTAATAACATTGAAGGAGAATCTATTGGAGGATATCTTGAAAATAAGAATATTTATGTTTCTACTGGTTCTGCTTGTATGTCTAATACTCTTAAATCAAGCCATGTACTTCAAGCAATTGGTCTCGCGCCATTACAAACAAATTCTTCAATAAGAATTAGCTTGAGCAAATATACTACTCAGAAGGAAATTGATTATTTCTTAGATAAACTTCCTGAAGTTGTAAATAAATTAAGAAGATTGAGTCCATTAGTAAAATGAAAGAAGAAAAAGTAAAAGAGATTGTGAAAAAAGGATACGAAAAAATAGCTAAGGGGGGATGTTCATGTCATTGTGGATGCGGAATTTCTAATAAGAAAATTTCTAAAGATATTGGTTATTCAAATGAAGAAATAAATAATGTTCCTGAAGCTAATTTAGGTCTTGGCTGTGGAAATCCTACTGCACTTGGAATAATAAAAGAAGGAGATATTGTTTTAGATTTAGGAAGTGGGGCAGGATTTGATGCTTTTTTAGCTGCCAAGAAAGTTGGAAAAAAAGGAAAAGTCATTGGAGTTGATATGACTGAAAAAATGATTGAAAAGGCAAGAGAAAATGCAAAAAAATATAATTATGACAATGTAGAATTTAAATTGGGAGATATTGAGCAACTTCCAATAAAAGATAACTCTATTAATATAATAATAAGTAATTGCGTTATTAATCTTGCTCCGGATAAAGACAGAGTTTTCTCTGAGAGTTATAGAGTTTTAAAGAAGGGTGGTAAGATGTTTATATCTGATATTGTATTATTAGGAGAATTAACAAAAGAACAGAAAAACAATACAGGATTATTAACTGGGTGCGTGGCTGGAGCATTACAAAAAGAGGAATACATTCAAAAAATCAAGAATGCAGGTTTTCAAGTCAAAGTATTAGGGGAGGATAAAGATATTTCAAAAAGACAGTATCAAGGAATTAATTTAGAAAGCTTAAAAGTTGAGGCAATAAAATGAAAACAAAAAAAACAATTAAAAAGAAATTAGTAAAGAAGAAATCAATAAAAAATAAAATTGTAGAAAAAAAAGCAGTAAAAAATAAAATAGCAAATAAAAAAGAAATCACTGGTAAAACAAATATTAATGATGCTTTTGATATAAATCCAAAAGTTGGAGAAATTCTTTTTGAATCTGGAATTGGTTGTTTTGGCTGTGCATTTGCTCCTGTTGAAACAATTGAACAAGGATTAAAAGCACATGGATTAACTAAAAAAGAAATTGATAAATTGTTAAAGGATATGAATAAATAAAAATGCCATCAAATAGAGGATATTCAAAAAAAGTATTAAAGAATTTTCTTAATCCAAGGAACTTCGGAGAAATAAAAAATCCCGACGCTGTAGGTAAAGTTGGAAATCCTGTCTGTGGAGATATAATGTGGATGTATTTGAAAGTAGATAAAAAAACAGAAAAAATTAAGAATATCAAATTCAAAACTTACGGATGCGCTGCTGCTATTGCTTCAACCGAGCAATTAACAATACTTGCTAAGGGCAAAACTCTAAAAGAAGCTGAAAAACTAAAGATGAAAGATGTTGCTAGTGCATTAGAGGGTTTACCCCAAATAAAATTACATTGCTCAACAATGGCAATTCAGGCATTACAGAAATCAATAGAAGAATATAGGAAAAAAAATAGAAATGGAAAATAAAAAAGTCGGTTGGATTATTTTGGGAATGTCAGTTGTGATGATAATTTTAGTTTTAATATTCAACTTTTCACTAAAAAATATTGTAAGTGAAACTTGCACTCATGGACCAGAATGCACAATGTATGATACAATGGCAATGCAATTTTGGATTAGTATAGTAATAATTCTTGTGATTATTGCTATAGGATTATTTATAATGTTCTCTAAACCAGAACAGAAAACAGTAATTAAAAAGATTCAAGAGAAAATTAAGCCGAAAACAATTGACAAATCTAAATTAGACAGACAAGAGAAAGAGCTTATTGAAATTCTTGAAAAAGAAAATGGTGCAATATTTCAAGCAACATTAATGGAAAAGTTAAATGTTGGTAAAGTTGGAATTACCCGTCTTTTAGATAAACTTGAAGCCAAACAATTAATTGAAAGAAAAAGACGTGGGATGAATAATATTGTTGTTTTAAAACTTTGAAACTAGTTACACCAAATCGCCTATAATAGATATTTTCTTAATGAATTTAACAAGGAGGTAAATAACAAGATGAAAACATGGATAATTGCTGTTGCAATAGCTGCAATTTTATTAGTAGGAGGAATATTTGTTTCTGCTACTTTAGATAAACCTATTGATAAAATAAGTAAAACAACACCTACATGCACAGAATGCCCATCTGGCGGATGCACTGCAATAAACAATTGTGGTTCTTCAACATGTGGAGCAACAACTGGCGGATCATGTGGATGTAAAGGATAAGTAGAATAAATTTTTTATTTTTTTATTTTTAGATTTTTTTGTCTAATTTTTTAGTAAGCCCATGAACTGTTCCGTCTTCTGCATCCTTAAGACCTTCATAAGCCCCATAACCAAAAACAGAAACAGGGAAAAGTCGAAGAGCAAAATCTGCACAAGTTCTAAAATTCACACCTTCTGTGAAAATAGGACTTTCTCCGAGGTAATATATTCCTTCGAAAGCCAAAGTTCCAGAACCTATCATTCTAGCCATACCGTATATTCTATTTGAAATATCTTTTGAGATGTTCTTTAGCATAACACTAAAAGTTATTTGCTCTTTATAAGATTTTATTTAATTGAAAATACATATTTAGTATTCTTTTCGATCTGATTTTCAACCTCTTTTTCTGAGATTTTCCAAATTTCTGCCAACTTTCTTATTGTTTCACTTATATAAGCTGGTTGATTTGATTTATCTTTATAAGGAGATAAAAGGGGGGAATCTGTTTCTGTTAAGATTTTATCTCGTGGAACTTCTACAACAAGTCTTTGAAAGTGTTCGCTTCGTACTATAATAGATGGAATTGAAAAATAACATCCTAATTCAATTGCTCTTTTAATTAATTTAAAATTTCCTGAAAAACAATGTAAAATAATCTTTTGATTTTTATAATTCTCTAATATATCAATAATTTCTTTTTCTGCTTTTCTTGTGTGAATAATTGAAGGTAAATTAAACCTATTAGCAAGACCAAGTTCTTGAATAAAAATATTTTTTTGCAATTCAAAATCAGCTTTTTCTGTTTTGTCTAAACCTACTTCCCCTATTGCGATAATATTAGGCCTATTGTTTTTAACAAAATCCTTTAATTTGCCAAAATCTGATTTCTTTAAGGTGTCTTCTGGATAAAGGCCTGTTGCTAATTTAATTTTAGCATATTTTTTTGAGAGTTCTAAGTTTTTTTCACAAGATTTTATATTAACAGAGTTAGAAATAATTAATACAACTTCCTTAGAATTATCCAATATTGATTTTAATTCTTCTTTATTAAAAAAATCCATGTGAGCATGTACATCATATATCATAAGATATAAAGCTAAAGAAGATTGAAAAATGTTTCTTTTAGAAAAGTTTTATAAATAAGTTTAGATAACCAAAGGCATGTCAAAAATTACTAAACGATTAAAGGAAGAATACATTGGCCTTTGCGGTAACAGAGCAAATTTATTAGGAACAGTATTAATTTTAGGGGGCATCGGATTTTATTTTTCTTGGGGGAAAGATAAACTATTTGAAGATTATACAAATGTTGTTTCAGGAGCTATTTGTCAAGGGGTCGGATTAATTCAACAGTTATGCACTGATTTTGGCGCAGAGACAAAAGAGCAATATAATAGAGCAAAAGATAATATTGAATCTTATGGTAAATTAGATGAAGCTTATTTTAGAAAAGTTCTATCTCATGAGTATTATTGCGGACGTCAAGGACTTTACTTAGCTACAAAAGAAAAAGGATACACAAAAGAATTTAGAAAAGCAAAAAAGAAATATGTTACTTCAAAATTTAGCATTCCTAATTTTTAAGAAAACTTGTTTTTATCCTTTATAAATTCTTTAGACCAATTGTAATTTAAAAAAGGCATTGGATACCAAGCTTTTAGAGCTTTTTGATTAAAGATATGCCCTAAAGTAAAGTATATATTATCATAAGCAAAATATCTTGCAACTAACCTAGGAGCATATCCGGCATTAATTAGTTTTGTTCCTAAATTTTCTTTTCCTTCTTTAATTTCTTGATTAAGAACTTCTTCCATTCTTTCTAAGTACCTAGAATAAAACTTTTGAATATCTTTTTTATCTATTAAATTATTAACAGCTATAATTTCTAAATCTTGTAGAGTATAATCTTTTTGATTTAATTTTTTCTTATTAAATAATTCAAGCACATATTCTAATCTAGA
>Ga0172381_10003981_pt1 | contig 15443 bp, 17 predicted proteins | sample Leawel6488metaG_FD_119754 | JGI IMG/M metagenome (GOLD analysis project Ga0172381, IMG submission 119754) | Leachate microbial communities from a municipal landfill in Southern Ontario, Canada - Leachate well 64-88 metaG | ecosystem: Engineered > Solid waste > Landfill > Unclassified | place...
CAAGCGCTTCGTTTAGCCGAGGTGCTGCAGCCTGCCGATCTTTGAAGGTCAAATCGTAGACTTGTCCGCATCAGATCGCGAAGAGCCAGTATTCATTGTCTATCTCGCCCGGAGAAAACTGATGCGACAAAGAAAACCAGCCCGCCAATTACCAGCAGCCCAATAAAGAGAGACGCATAAGGATATTTATTTTTTGATGCAGATGCAGAGGCGGTCTGGTTGGTCGTTGATGAAAAATTCTCCTCCATCGCAGTCTCATTCTTTTCTTCCGGCAGGGAAATATTTTCCGGAATGGCGGATGCGCCTACTACTATAGTATTGAGAGGGACCCGCACTTCCCTGTAATCCCCAGGCTTTGCGTACTCGTATCTTATGTTTTCGTCCACCCGTTCCTTGCTGATAAATTGAACACCATCCCTGGTATACGCCGTCTTGGTCTCCTGGCCAAAGCCGGGCGTTGCAAGCGATGTTAAAAGAATGAACAGGACGATAACTGCTCCAATTCCGTCAAATTTACCCATGGTAGACCACCCTCATCTCCCCATCTCCATTATTTCCATTCCTGGATATAATTCCTGCGCAGGTGATGATGTTACTGAGATTTATAATATATACGAAAAAAGACATTTGATGTGAAAAAGAGATGACCGGGCCCAAATTTTCGGACCCTATTCTCAATCCTTCAAATGTACTGCTGCACCAGCCCTTCGGGCTCGCTTACATGGTTTCTCTCTTTGTGCAGTATCTTTATCGCTGCGCCCTCAAAGTCGCTCTGGTATATTATTGTCCTCTCCTCGCGAATGGCATACATGCCCGCCTCGGTAGACAGCGATTTTAGATCCGCGCCGCTCGAGCCTTCTGCCATATCAGAGATCAACCTGAGGTTCACACCTTCATCCAGGTTCATGCCCGATGTATGAATCTTTAAAATGGACTCACGTGCCTCTCGGCTGGGCATGGGAATCTCGATGATCCTGTCGAACCGGCCCGGCCGCAGCAAGGCCGGATCAAGCATATCCAGACGATTGGTGGCGGCGATAAGCTTGACCTCGCCTCGCGCATCAAAGCCGTCCATCTCCGCCAGGATCTGCATGAGAGTCCTTTGCACCTCGCGGTCTCCACTGGTGGCACCATCCATGCGCCGCGCACCGATGGCGTCCAGTTCGTCTATGAAGATGATGGCAGGCGACTTGCTCTTGGCCAGCTCGAATAGCTCACGCACCAGGCGCGCACCCTCACCGATGTACTTTTGCACGAACTCCGAGCCCACCACGCGAAGGAATGTAGCATCGGTACTCTGGGCAACCGCCTTGGCTAGAATGGTCTTGCCGGTTCCCGGAGGCCCGTGCAGCAAGACCCCCTTGGGCGGCTCAATACCTACGGCCGTGAAAAGGTCCGGACGCTTGAGGGGCAACTCCACAATCTCCCTGATCTCGGAGATCTGAGTCTCCAGGCCTCCAATCTGTGAGAAGTGCACATCGGGAGCCTCCTCAATCTCCATGCCGAAGACTGCCGGGTCGCGGGGAGAGGGCAGCACGCACATCACAGCAAAAGACTGCTGATTTAAGCCGACCTGTGCACCGGGCTTGATCTCCTCTTCGATGAACTGGGAGAGATTTACCACGAACCTGGGACCGGTGCTGCTCTTGACGATGACCCTGTTCTCGTCCAGGACATCTACAATGGTGCCCACAATCATGGGACCGACGCGCAGGCGCTCCAGCTCGCTTCTCAGCTTGCGGGCTTCTCGCTCGAACTTGAGCTTCTGATTCTCAATGAGCCGCTTCTCACCTTCCACGCGGTCCTTCTGCTCTCGCAGCGCCAGGTTGCGCTCTTCAAGCTGGCGCATGCGGTCCAGGATGTAGCGCGAAAAGTCCGCGCCGGCCTGTGACTCATTCATGCCTTCTCCACTATCCATAATTACAAAGATTATTAAACTCCGACCCCTATAAAGGTTTCCGAAATGACCGAGAAGCAATGCGAGATTTGCGGCGCTGAGATCTCAGGAGTACCCCAGAGGATCGTGGTCGACCGCTCAACGATGGAGGTATGCAAGAGCTGTGCGCGCTTCGGAAAACCGGAAGACAAATGGTCTTTGGTTCCCAAGAAGATGGTTCCTGTAGCGAGGGCCTTCACGGCAATTCGGCCCAAACCACGCGACCATTTCAAGGACTTGGCAGAGTTGGTCCCGGATTTCGGGCGCAAGATCAGGGAGGCACGCGAGAGCCTGGGCCTCTCTCCGGAGGAGCTTGGAGGACGGATCAAAGAAAAGGTGACTTTATTAAAGAAGATCGAACGAGAGGAATTATCTCCAGAGGATGGAATTATAAAAAAGCTCGAAAAGGAGCTGAAGATCAAACTGTCCGACCAGGCAAGCGAGACTCGTGTCAAGTCCGGCAGCTCTGGCCGTGGATTGACTTTGGGAGATATTGCCAGCATCAAACGGAAAACTGAGAAATGATCGCCAGTGCAGCTCGCTATGTCATTGGTGGAGGTGTGATAGTATACCCTACCGAGACCGTTTACGGCTTGGGCGCCAATGCTCTGGATGAGCAAGCTGTAATGAGGGTTTTTCAGATTAAAAAAAGGCCCCTCTCCAATCCCATCTTTTTGGCCGTCTCCAACTTTGATATGCTCATGAATGTTGCCGAGGTGAGCCAAGATGACCTGGATCTTCTCGAGCGGCTCTTGCCAGGGCCGGTTTCCGTTCTTGTCAGGAAAAAGCCGATCGTTCCGGATATACTCACCGCCGGCTCGCCGTTGCTCGGCATCAGGTACCCGGATCACGAAACGGCTTTGAGGATCATCGATCTGGCCGGACCCATCACATCCACCAGCGCCAACCGCACAGGCGCCCTGCCACCCACAAGTGCTGCCTCCGTCTCCCCGGAAATCCGGGATCGAGTGGACGCCGTCGTGGACGGAGGAAAATGCAGGTATGCGGAGCCCTCGACCCTGCTTGATCTGCAGAAACGAGAGATCATTCGGCCGGGCGCCGGCCTGGATAAGGTAATGAAGGCGTTATCGTGAAGGCCAGAATCAGGGACTTCTTTGAGACCAAAGAAGGATGGATCTTCGCTGTCGCGGACTACAGCCACCCGGATGGTCTTCGCTCAATGCTGCGCTATGTTCCCGATGCCGCAGGAGAGCGCGAGGCCGATGGCAAACGCTATCGCAAGATGGACTTCGACCCGGCATTCGAATTTCTCAGACGAGAGCGACCGGACTGGGCCCGCGACCTGCACGTGGTTCCTGAGAATGATGTGCTCAGGATTTATCGGCCGTCCGAGGGCCTTTTGGCCGTGGCGGGACGGGACACAAGAGTTAGAAAGATTGCCGGCCTGCTGGCAGAAGCAGGAGTGCCATGGGAGCAGATGGGCATCACCGGATCTATGCTGGTAGGTCTGCACAGCCCCGGCTCAGATATAGATTTCGTGGTTTATGGGCCCATCTGGTGGAAAGCCAGGGATATCGTAGCTCGGGCCAAGGCAAAGGGAAAAATCGGGGACCTGGACGAGCCTACCTGGAGGAAGATCTACTCCAAGCGAAAGCCGGAGATCAGCTTCGAGGACTTCATGCAGCATGAGACACGCAAAGGAAATCGAGGCATGATAGAAGGCACCTACTTTGACCTTCTCTTCACTCGCGAGTGGAACCAGATACATCCGCAGCCTTCCGGCAAACCGGCTGGGGAGCGACGCATTGAGGCAAAAGTAACTAACGCCGATTTCGCCTTCGACAGTCCCGCCATCTACCGTCTGGATCACCCAGAGGTAAAGGAGATATTCTGCTATTCGCACACCTATGCCGGCCAGGCGCTGCCCGGCGAAACGATAGAGGCAAAAGGTGTGCTGGAAGAGACACCACAGGGCCTGAGGCTGGTGGTGGGAACTACCCGCGAGGCCCGCGGCGAATGGATCAGATCGCTAACCTTGCTGGAAAGCTAAAATATATTAAAAAGAGGTCTTTTGCATGTTGCAAGTTCGTCCCTTTGATATTGAGATAGGTCAGCATAAAGTCATGCTCAACGTTGTGGATGCCAGAGAAAGGGGCCTTAATGCCGGTGACCGGGTCAGGGTCAGAACAAAGGGTGCCGCGACTACGGCCTTGCTCGACGTCACTATAGAGATGGTCAAGACAGGGGAGATCGGCATCTTCACAGAGGCTCTAAAAGACCTGAAGAATCCCACCAGCGTGGATGTTCTGCCTGCACCCAAGCCCGCCTCTCTCGGCTATATAAAGAACATAATGGATAAGAAAAAGCTCTCAGAGGACCAGATCCGCACCATTGTGCAGGATATTGTGGATAATAACCTCAGTGAGATTGAGATTTCTGCGTACGTTACTGCTTCTTACATCCACAACATGGACAGTCAGGAAGTTGAGTGGCTCACTCGAGCCATGATCGATACAGGTGATCGAATTCACTTCGACACCCATCCCGTCATGGACAAGCACAGCATTGGAGGCGTTCCAGGTAACAAGGTCTCTTTGCTGGTGGTGCCGATAGTCGCGGCCGCTGGCCTTCTCATTCCCAAGACCAGTTCTCGCGCCATTACCGGCGCAGGCGGTACGGCGGACCTTATGGAAATATTGGCACCGGTCGAGTTTAGTGCCGATGAGATCAAGGAACTGACCGAAAAGGTGGGCGGGGTCATAGTCTGGGGCGGAGCTACCAACATTGCTCCTGCCGACGACAAGCTGATCAGAGCCGAATACGCTCTTTCCGTCGATCCCTACAGCCAGATGCTCGCCTCCATCATGGCCAAGAAAGGAGCTGTAGGCGCAGATGCTGTTGTGGTGGACATGCCTGTAGGTCCAGGCACCAAGCTGGCCACTTCTGAGGACGGCCGCACGTTAGCCAAAGACCTCATCGACCTGGGAGGACGCCTGGGCATTCGCGTGGAGTGCGCCATGACCTTCGGCGGATCGCCGATAGGCCGCACCATCGGTCCGGCTGTGGAGGTACGGGAAGCCCTCACTGTCCTGGAGAATAAGGGCGGACCGAACAGCCTGAAGGAAAAGAGCCTATCTTTGGCCGGCATCTTGCTGGAGATGGGAGGTGTCGCAAGTCGCGGAGAGGGCTACAAGGCGGCTGAGGATATTCTCACCAGCGGAAAAGCCCATAAAAAGCTCATGGAGATCATCGAGATTCAGGGCGGCAATCCTCTGGTGAAGAGCGAAGAGATCGTTATCGGTGAAAATTGCGAGGATATTCTTGCACCGGCTGGAGGCTATATCGTGGCCTTCTACAATAAGCGGCTGGTGGAGCTGGCTCGATTGGCAGGGGCACCGGCGGACAAGAAGGCAGGCGTTATAATCCACAAGAAGATGGGCGAGATGGTGAAGAAGGGAGAGCCTTTGATCACCATCTGCTCCTCTTCGAATTGGCAATTGGATTGCGCCGTAAAGGAAGCCAACCGGCAGATGCCAATCGTAGTCGAGGGTATGCTGCTGGAGAGATACCCCAGAATCACTGAGCTCTAGAGGCGCGGGAAATGTTGGTCGCAATTACTTATCACGAGGATTTCGGAAAACGGGGATTTAGCGTACTGAAAGAGCGAATCCGGCCATCATTCGAGAAGCTGATGGAGTCGGGGCTGGTGGATGGCACAGATGTGCAGGTCTTCAAGGCAAGGCCTGCCCCCCGTGAGTTGGTGGCGCAGGCTCACACCGCATCTCACATGGCCAATATGGAGAATGATCCATATCGCGAGGTGGCAATGCTTTCCGCAGGCAGCGTGATGATGGCGGCTGAGATGGTGGCCAACGGCAAAGCCCGCCGGGCCTTCGCATACACAGGGACGGCCGGACACCATGCCTCGCGGGGCAGTTGCTGGGGTTTTTGCTACTTCAACGATGTGGCTATCACCATACTGCGTTTGCGGCAGATGGGATTGCAGCGCTTTCTTATCGTGGATGTGGATCCTCATTTTGGCGACGGCACGCGCGACTTTTTCAAAGACGATGCAGACGTATTTCATATTAACATGCACAGTGGCACCGGTGAGGAGCATGATCCAATAAAGAACAACCACGACATCGGCCTTTCTTTTGGAGCCAGCGATGATCGGTTCCTGGTCGCACTCCAGGGCGCCCTTGAATTGGCCAAGGATTTTGACTTTCAGATGGCTTTTGTCATCTTCGGACACGACTCTCACCAGGACGATTATGGGGGTTTCAATCTCACCTTCGAAGCCTACCCCAAGATGACGCAATTGATAATGGAGGCGGTGGCCGATAGGGGACTGGTCTTTGTGCTGAGCGGCGGCTCGTGTGTGCATGTAGCAGAACGAGTAATTCCTGATGTTATTCGGGTCTTAGCGGGAAGGTGGCCGTCTTGAGGATGGCCTCCAACTGCTATCCATGTATCCTGGACCGAGCCAAATTCGAGTGCGATCTCGTCTTTTCCCAAGAGTTGGAGAAGAAAGCGGCGGTGGAGGAACTGCTGGACTACATGGCCGGCCACAAAGGCGGAGTGCCGGCGCTGGTAGGGACAAAGCGAGAGAACATCATCAAAAGGCGCAGCGGAAATCCTGATCCATATCAGAGACTGAAAGAGGAGAGCAATCGTGTGGCTGCGGATCTTTTGCCCCTGGCCGAAGAATTCTACGAAAAAGCCGATGACAAAATTGAAGCTTTAGTTCGCATTGCTGCGGCTGCCAATTCCATGGAGTTTGGCGTCAAAGGCCACGATTTCGATAACAGCACCTTTGCCGGGGTTTTTTTAAATACACTTTGTGAAAAGCTGCATGGCGATATTGACGAAGTTAAAAGGCGTCTATGCAGCTTCAGCAATATCCTTTATCTCACCGATAATTGCGGTGAAGTTGTATTCGATCTCTTTGTAATTGGAAAGCTTGGGAGAATGGGAAAACGCGTGGTAGTGGGATCAAAGTCTGAGCCGGTCCTCAATGATGTTACCATGAGTGAGCTTCTAGCCATGACCGATATGAAGGTCGAGGTCATTGCTACCGGAAATGTAGTGGGAACGGCCCTGGAGCACCTGGAATCAGAGGCCTGCGCCCTATTATTTGATCCCGGATGGCTGATATTGTCCAAAGGCATGGGCAACTTCGAGACCATCACGGAATTCGAAGAGAGGCTGACGGGCCGGCTTATCTACATATTGAGAGCCAAATGCGAGCCTGTGGCCATGGTGATTGGCGTGCCCAGGGGAACTTTGGTGGCGAAATCGATATAGCGTATTCGTATATATATTAAATAATATTTAAAACTCATGAGATGGTGAAGCGATTATCATCATCCCTGGGCGTTATTTACCGATAGTTCATATCCACTTCTTGAGCCTGAGCCTCTTCCAGCACCTCAATGGCCGGCTCCATGAGAGTTATGTCGATGTCAAGGTGGAGAAGCTCATTTAATGCACCCAGCAAGTTAGTTGCCGCCTGGATGTCCACGGGGTCGGCTCCCGAGCTGGTTGCGAGCAAACAGAAGCCGCGCAGACCATACAAAGGCGCAAGCCCTGCCAGAAGGCCGTTCAATCCGCCGATAGCACCGCTTCGCAGCAAGGGGATTTTGCACTCGACCAGAGCCGCAACAGAATCAAGATCTGTAGCGGTGCCCTGTACCGTCTCATTCGTTTCTCCCACATATGCCGCGAGGGTGATCACATCCGTGACTCCCTGTTCTTTAATGGCCTGCAGGATATTTCCCGCCAGCTCATACATGCCCACTACATCCAGGGGCTGAGCATCGCCGGAGAGAATGAGCAGGTTCTTTTTTTCCTTGGGACGCATCAGTTGCGCATGCATCAACTCCGCCAACCCATCAGAGACCATAACCTGGGGCGGAAAGCTGTGCGAAAAAAAAGGCTTTATGGTACTGCATTCCAGGGCAGTAGCCAGGTAATCGGCAGCCACTTTGCCAACGCTTCCAATTCCTGGAAGACCGCAAATGCTGATGAAACGAGACTCAAACATCAAAATGAGGTTGGCGTGCAGCTATAACATACTTTCGCCAACCAATATTCCGATACTTGTATGTTCCTATTTGCCGGCAACCTCGATCAGCCAGTTGATCTTAATGGTCTCATTAGTCTCCTGGATGGTGCGATCTGCAGGCAGAATCTGGCCGTTGACAAAGATGAATGAGTTGCCAGTTCCATCGTCATTCTCCATGCCGATGGGAGCGGCCCCGCGATCGTAGAAGACTACATAAAAGTCACCAGTTACCGGCACTGCTGGTATCTCTATCTCACCGAATAACGGGCCGGTCTCCGACAGGAAGTAATTGTTCTGGGCATCAGCAAATTTATAGAGAAGGTTGAGGTCTTTGTCTCTTATCTCAAGCATGATATTTCGGTCTGCCGGGAATGTTTGTGCAGACTCATTAAATCCGCTCCAACCCAACACCCGCACCTTTTGCAGCTTCCAGCCTGCTTTGGGGGCAGTGAACTTTACCGCCTCTCCAATATCCAAAGAGCCAAATTCAACCAATGAAGAGAATAATGTAACGTTCATCTCCGAATAATTCTTTTCGCTATCTTCCCTGAGTGTAGTTAATTTTGATGTTGCAGTCTCAGCCGCAATAGCGTTTATGCATAGTGCTGCGCAACATAGGCAAGCAAGCAATAATATAGTCTTCTTCATGTGATCACCCAAGATCTATCAAGCGATAATAATGGATATAAAGATTCTGATGAATGAGCAATAATGCAGAAATATCAAGAAACCACATGATGTCGGATACTATTAATTAATAATTTTATCCATTGGATTTGCGAAAATATAGTCGAAATAAAAAAAAGATTGTCTGCACCAGGAAATCGCTAGTGTCCGGTAACTTTCATTATCCAGTTTACGGGAGTGCTTGTCGTCTCACTCGTAGGCAGTGTCGCATTCAACAGACGGTTATCGACATAGAGGAAGGAATTCTCGCTGGTCTTATTAAGTGGCTCACTGGCAATCGCAATTGCACCTCGATCGTAGAAGCACACATAAAACTCACCGCTAACGGATATCTGAGGTATGTCGATAGTCAGTGGATACATTCCGGTTGCATTGCGTACATAATTAGTGTAAGGGATCTGAGAATCCGCGAATTTATAGAGCAAATTGAGGTCCTTATCTCTGATTTCCAGGCCGATTATCCGCTCTGATGGAATTGACTCATTGCTTCCGTCATAGCCGTCCCAGCCGTACAGTTGCACGGTACTGACCTTCCAGTTTGTTTTTGGTGCCTTGAACTTGACGGCTTCTGCAATGAAAAATGCAGGAGTTCCAACATACGAAATCAGATCAACTGGAAGAATATCCATCTCCGTGACATTTCCTTCGTATGAGTACAGCACCTGGTCATCCGGAGATTGCGCAAGAGCGACGACAGACATGCCGGCCAAAGATAGAGCCAGTAAGCAGAATGCAGTTATTAGCAAGACCATTTTCTTCAAACGATCACCTGGGGCAGATAACCGAATCTTGTCCATATAAAGATTCTGATGGCGGAAAAAATGCATCTGATTTAGCAAAAAAAAGAAATATTTTTCTATTCACCGACTGCTCTGATGACCCAATTAACCTTGGTCGACTCGTTATTATCAATTTTGAATTCCGCAGGAATCAGCTCGCTATACATGCTATTGTATTGATAGGAGTTTCCGGTTCCATTTTCCAATTCCACACCAATCCTCATGGTGCTTCGATCGTAGAAGATGATGTAAAAGACACCAGTCAATGGGAGAGCAGGAATATCTATGGCTATGAGAGCCGGAGCTGTCAAAGTGAAGTATGCATTCTGTGTATCTGCAAGTCGGTAAATCAGGTTTAGATTTTCATCTCTGACCTCAATGAGGAAATTGCTGGGCGAAGGGACCGCCAGGGTCGTGTTATTGAAGCCGTTCCAGCCCAGCACTCGTATCTGCTTTAATTTCCAGTCGGACTTTGGTGCGGTGAATTTTACGGCTTCACCAACACTGAATGCATTGATGCCCCAATCCTGGCCAGCAGAATACAGAGTAAGATCCATATTAGTAATATTGGTTCCACTATCCTGCGTGAGGACGGTCATACTTGGATTAGAACTAGCGGCATTACTTTGGGCTACTGCCATGCCCATTAGAGTTAAAAAACAGAAGGCTGAAATCAATAAAATCATCTTTTTCATGCGATCACCCGGCCGAAGGAATTAAATTTGATCTTTATATAGATGATGCTGATAGCACAAGCATCATAATCACAAAGAGTGAGGCAATTTAATAGTTCCCCAATAATTTTGCCAGGCTCCCGTGCATTGTGTGGATGTTAAGGCCGTGACTGAGATACATCATGGGGCATTTTCCTACAATGCACTGCATTTGGAGCTCTATGCATTTCGTTTTTGCCTGAGCCGTATCCGTCCTCCAGTGGATCCAGCATTTTTTGATGCCTATCTTGTTGAGCTGCTCAATTGCATTTTCCGTGTTTTCTTTTTTCAGCCCGATAATGGCACAATCGATATATGACGGAAGATCTGAGATGCAATGCACTGTCTCTTTGTCGGGGCTATCCGACAAATCAACAACATAAACCCTCTTTCCTCTTCTGGCCAATTCGTCTATCGTCAATTTCATGGCCGGTTTGGTCTTATCGGTGACGATTGCAAAGCTATTATTTTCCCAGAATGATTCTTGTTCTCGCATATCGCAACACTCCACATAGATAGTTAGCAACTCAAAGTATAAAGCTAAAGCTGCTGATGAAGTAATGGTGAGAGAGATTCCGGAAAAAATCCCCCGAGAATGGGCCAGCATGCCTGACATGCAAGGTGCCTGGATTATCTTGCAGCCGATTGCTGCAGATCTGCAATTAGTGCAATCGGGCCATCTTGTTAGCGGGACATATTGCAACGCAAAGGTCAAAGGCACTATCGAAGGTGCTCTTTTTAGAGAGGGAGAAGATATTATCTTTATTGGAAAATGGGCTGACCAGCTAGGAAGAGGCAGCTTTAGTGTACTTATCGATAAAACCGGTCACAATCGCGAAAAAGACGAAGTTGGCAGAACATTTTTCCAGGGAAAGTGGAGGCATTACCAAAGCCAGATTTGGGATGGCGAGTTTGTGGGAGAAAAGAGATAATGCAGATAACTGATCACGTTCACGCTCTGAAAATCCCCTTTCAGATAACCGACCCGTCCGGCCAAAAAATTCCCAGATTTGTTTACGCTTATCTCATCTACGGCCAGGATATATGCCTTATCGACAGCGGTGTAGCCGGCTCTGAGAAAATCATATTGGAATATCTGAAATCAACCGGCAGAAGCCCGCAGGAAATCTCCACGCTCATCCTCACCCATGCTCATCCCGATCATATTGGAGCCTCCGCCGCCATCAAACGCATTTCCGGCTGCACAGTGGCCGCTCATGCTGCGGAAAAGGCATGGATCGAGGATGTGGACCTGCAGGCAAAAGAGCGCCCTGTTCCCGGCTTTTTCTCCCTGGTGGGAGGCTCGGTCCAGGTCGACCGGACACTACAAGAGGGAGACATCCTGCATCTTGGGGACGGCCTCACATTGCTGGTGCTGCACACCCCAGGCCACTCTCTAGGCTCCATCTCCCTGTGGCTGGCTGAGGACGGCGCTCTCTTTTCGGCCGATGCTGTTCCCATTGCCGGAGATATGCCCATCTATCAGGATATTCAGGCATCGATTCGGTCCGTGCAGAGACTCGCCTGCATTCCGGAAATCAAGCTCCTCTTAGCGGCCTGGGATGAGCCGCGCAGAAGTAGCGAAGCCTACCGCATCATGGCAGAAGGGCGGCAATACCTGCAACGTATCCACAGCAGCGTTCTCAAGATGGCGGGTGAAAATCCAGCGCTGGTGGAGCTGGAAAGCATGCAGCTATGCAGGCGAGTTTTAGTGGAACTGGGTCTGCCCCAAACCATGGCCAATCCTCTCGTGGCCGCATCTTTTCAGGCCAGCTTGAGGGAAAGAAGTGCGCAATCGGCGGGATCCCCTCAAGATCTGAACAGGGAATGAGGCAGGGAAAAGATACAGCATGATTCCAACATATGAATACGAGGAAAAAATTGTCTGGCTCAAGGATCGTGATGCTCTGTCTAGGATGGACTACGTGCGGGAGAGATGGCTGCTCTGCCCCATCCGCACCGGCCCGGTTAAGGCTCCGCCGGACGAGATGCTCATCGGCTATGCCGTTTTGAAGAAGACCGCGGCCAAAATCAATGAAGGGGGCTTTTGCAGAAGGATCTTCACGCTCCTGCCCGAGGATCGATTCTGCGATCCCAAAGGAGCCTTCCAGGATTCTGCGCCGCCAGAAGCCGTCGATCCCCTCTTCGTCGAGGCAGGAAAGCCCAGCCGAAGAATAATTTGATCTGTTAATTTGTATTCACCGGATCTTTGCAACCACAAGGATAATGGCTCGGCCCGACAAGATAAAAAATTAGAGCGCAAAATGATAGTAGGAAGAAGATAGGGAGATACTTGATGCCAGTTAGGCTACGCATTGCCACCTTCAACCTCATGAACCTGGACGACCGGCACGACCAATATCCAAGCCTTGAGGAACGCATACCCATCCTGCGACCCCAGTTGGTTCGCCTGGATGCGGACATTCTCTGTTTGCAGGAGGTAGGCGGCCAGCGTGAACGGGGCAGAAAGATGCGCCTGGATGCTATGAACCGCCTCCTGGAATGCACTCCTTACGAAGGCTACAAGAGAGTCACGACCATAGATCCGGATACAAATGGGGTATTCGATCATCACAACCTGGTCATCCTCAGCCGCTACGATATTGTGGAGCACGACCAGTATCTGCATGAGTATGCCCCCTCGCCACGCTACAAGAAAGTCACGGCCCTGCCGGAGGAGAGCGAGGCGAAAGAGATCTCCTGGGAGAGGCCCATTTTGCACGCCAAAATAAAGCTGCCCAACAACATGGTGGTGGATGTGATCAACCTGCATCTCAAGAGCCGCCGGCCCACCAACATCCAGGGGCACAAGCTTAATGAGAGAACCTGGAGGACGGCCTCGGGCTGGGCAGAGGGCGTTTTTATCTCAAGCATGAAACGCATCGGTCAGGCGCTGGAGACGCGCATTCTCATTGACAAACTATTCGACGTAGATCCGTGCGCCCTCATCGCCGTCTGCGGAGATTTCAATGAGGAGTTTGATGAGGTTTCCATCGAAGCCATCCGGGGCGACGTGGAGAACACAGGAAACATGGACCTGGCCATGCGGGTTATGGTGCCCACGGAAAGAAACATCCCAGAGCCGGCGCGCTACTCGCTCCTTCATAACGGCAAGGGCAAGATGCTCGACCACATTTTGGTCTCCAGGACCATGCTGGCCTACTTCCGGGGCTCCGAAGTGCATAACGAGCTATTGCACGACGAGTCAATAGTCTTCGCCTCACGGATCTTCTATCCTGAGTCGGACCACGCCCCTGTGATCGCCCGCTTCGAGATGCCGGAGACGAAGATCAAGTGGTCTACAGAGGTGGCGGACACGGGGCTGAAAGGTATCAGTTGCATCAAGAGCGGGAAGGGGAAGTGCCAGTAGATCTCTACCAACACGAAGACGCGTTCCATAATCTTGGCCGACATAACCTTTATGGACAATTGAGTCGAAAGATCTAATAATTTAAAAGGATTTTCAGAAGGGAATGCACAAGAAATGCCGCCTGTGGGAGAATAGATGCTGAGGATCTTTTTAAGTTCGACCTTTAGGGATCTCAAAGATGAAAGAAAAGTGCTTTTAGATGAGCTGGCCAGTGCTCTTGACGATGTCAGCATGGAGAATTTTATCCCTGATGGCCGAGATCCTCACCAAGCTTGTATTGAGGAACTCCGAAAGAGTGACATAGCGATCTTTCTCATTTCTCCATATTACGGAACGTACATGGATCGGTGCAACATTGCTGATTGTAAAGCCGACTGCCCCATGAAAAATGGATCGGGCAAGATTTCCTATACGCATTGCGAGTATAAAATTTGTCTTGCAGATGGAAAGCCTCATCTGACCTATCTTGTGGATAAAGACTGGGATCTCATCAGAGAGCTGAAAGAAAAAGATGCAATTGAATGGAAAGAGATCCGAAGAAAATATGATTTTAAAAATTATCCTGATGAAGTGATTGAGCACTATTTTGAGATTGCTGAAAGCGCGCTCAAATTCAAAGAGGAGGTGGAAAAAGAACTGCGCATTCCTATTGCCGATGTAAAAGGCATAACCTCGGATCTGGCTGAGAGTATTGTGAAATGGTACCAGAACAGAAAGATAAATCTAAAAGACTTTAGCGGAAGGAGAAATGAGCTAAAGGAATTAACAGAAAAAATGGAAGAGTGCGTTGAGCTGTATGGTGTTGGGGGTATTGGAAAGACGAGTTTGATCCAGGTGGCTCTTCTTATTCAGAAATTAAAAGGCAGAAAAATTGTCACAATCGGAACCAGACAGTCATATGCAAGCGGCTCGGGTTATAAGCATTTCAAAGAAAAATGCGCGAAGGAGTTTCATGAAATAATAGGAAGCGAGCTTACTCTAGAAGATATTGCCAGAGCTTTAGGAATTCATGAATCTGTTTTGGGCAAGGATGCATCAAGAAAGATAAATATAATTTCCGATTATGTTAAAAATAATAATATATGTCTATTTCTGGATGATTTTCACTTTTCCTCAAAGGATACAAGGGCGCTTCCTGCAGACATACCTGGCTGTGTAGTTCTTGCATCAAAGAAGAAGATTGGCTGTGCGAGGGGCGAAATTTATCTCATGGGCATTGAAGAGGAAGATCGATACAGGTTTATTGATCTGGCCGCAGATCGATTTTCTAAAATACTTGATAAAATAGCTAGGGATTCAATCTTTAAAGTTGCAGAAGGTCATCCGATATCAACAGAAATGTTAGTGAGAAATGTTGATAAGATAGACTTTGAAAAATTGAAAAGCTTCAAGGAAAGCCTGAAGAACTCGGACCCCAATCACGTTGAAGAGCTGATGAAGAGAGCGGTTAAAGAAATACTCAGCGAAGATGCTTATTCTTTGATTAAAAAACTTGCACAAATCAATACTGAATTCGAAACAGATATTGATAGAATGATAGTTGAAAGGATTCAAGGAAAGAATTCTGGATATATATTTAATCAACTGCTCGATACAGGAATGCTGAGCAAGAAAAAATCTGGCAAGACGACTGCATACTCTTTTTCCTACAGACATATACAAGATGCCATAAGGGAAGATCGAAGAGAAGATCTAATGTGGGCAATAAACTATTACTCAAACAAAATTCGTGAATATAAGAATTATCTGGATAAAATTGAGTTGCTCTATCATCAATCTATATCTAATCCAAAAGAAAAACATATAAACGATTTCATAGGTCTATGCAATCGAATCGGGCCGGGGACAATCGGATTTATTCGCTTGATTGATATAGGTGAGCAGCTCGCTCCCAGATTTGAAAGAAATAAGATGCTTTCTGCGCGGTTGC
>Ga0172381_10003982_pt1 | contig 15433 bp, 21 predicted proteins | sample Leawel6488metaG_FD_119754 | JGI IMG/M metagenome (GOLD analysis project Ga0172381, IMG submission 119754) | Leachate microbial communities from a municipal landfill in Southern Ontario, Canada - Leachate well 64-88 metaG | ecosystem: Engineered > Solid waste > Landfill > Unclassified | place...
TGAAGGAAAAATTCTGGAATTGCAGAAGATCACTACTGCGAATGTGTTGGCTCCAAAAGATGTATTGTATGATCCCAAGACAAAGAAAGCAATTGGGTTTACAATGCCATTTGTTGACAACACTGAATATCTGACAAAGATGTTCTCTCGTAAGTTTAAGGGTGACAACCGAATCACCCCTGAAATGACTGTGGCATTAGTTACCCAGATGCAGAAGCAGCTTAACGATCTGCATAAAGAAAAAATTCTGGTGGGTGACTACAATGAAATGAATTTCTTGGTGGATTCCAAGTTCGCTATCCCGTATCACATCGATGTGGATTCATACCAGACTCCGAGTTTCCCATGTACTGCCATCATGGATAGTGTGCGTGACCGCAGACTTCCATTTGGCAAATTCGATTTGGAATCCGATTGGTTTTCTTGGGCAGTGGTTACATTCCAGATGTATACTGGGGTTCATCCTTACAAGGGTCGTCACCCAGACTACGCTACCACTGAACTCGATGAGCGAATGAAGCAGAACATTTCGGTGTTCGATCCTGCTGTGAAAATTCCAGTGAACTGTCAGGATTTCAGTGGTATCCCAAACAATCAATTGGCTTGGTATAAAGATGTGTTCATCAAGGGCGGTCGCTCTGTACCTCCGATTGCTGGCTCTATTGGATATGTCCCCGGATTCACACCTGATGTTATCAGTGATGTTGGCAACTTCTTGGTGGATCTCGTACATGACTATGGTGATGTCATCTTGGATGTTCGGTATTTCGATGGATTCCCATATATTGTTACCCAGAATGCGGTGTACCGCAAGAAAGATAAAGTGATGACATTCAATTCACCTCAGGATCAAATCCGTCTGGTGAACGTCATGGGTGAGCCTCCTGTCATCGCAACCAAGAGCGGGAATCGAGTTGGATTCTTTGATTTCAATAAGAACAAACTCGGTGAAACTGCATGTGACCATATGATGACATCGAATGGCCATGTGTACACTGTGTCCAGTAACGGACAGTTGGTGGAACATTACTTCGACAAAATTGGAAACATCATTCACATGTCTCATGTGGTCGCTCAGATCGGCTCCGTCTACAAGATGTTTGAAGGGGTTGTGATTCAGGATCTATTCGGTAAGCGTCAGATCTCGGTGCCATTTGAACATAAAAAATGTGCTAATCTCATGGTTCCTGAATTGGAAAAATATCGTATTATCGATGCCAAGAGGATCAATAACGTGATGATCCTTATCGGAGAACAGAACGGTAAGTATGATCGGTTTGTGTTCTTCTTCAATAAGGATTTCACTGGGTATGATATACGCATTGATTCCGACATTGGATATCATAGTGTGAACTTTATGGTTAAGCAGAATGGTATGGTCGCTTCCATTATCAATGACGATACTCTTGAGTTGTTCATGGATAATAAGCGTGGAACCAAAGAGCTTACAGGATGTCCTGCCGAACTTGACATGCCATTATATGATGGTATCGACAAGGTTCTGTTCGTGAATGGAACTAAACTATACTCTGTGAAAATGAGTTAGTTATGAAGGCGTTGCTGATTACGATACTTTCGTTTTGTTTACCATTCCTAAGTGTCATTCGAATTAGCACATACCTTTACACACATGAAAATCAACCAACATATGTATCACTTTTAGGTGCTGCATTTGTTGGTGCTTGTGTTTTGGTATTTGTTATCAATCCAGCAGAGAACGGATTATTTTGTTTCCCAGATCGATACCATCGTGTTTACCAAATGTGATAGCATCATGGCAATCTGAGTTTTTACCATTTTGATAAAAATATGATTGACAATCCTTGATTAAAATCTATATTATTATCGAAACGATAAAAAGGAGAACTCTACATGTCCAATATGTATCGAGCATTGCTCATCATTGATCCCCAGAATGACTTCTGCAAAGCCCCTCATGTGGAAATGGTCCCTATCAAAGAACAGCTTCGAAAATATACTGGATGTGATTTTGCTGAACGCACTATTGCAGGAGGCAGTCTTTATGTCCCCGGTGCCGATAAAGACATGGAACGACTTGCTGCGTTCATTATGGGAAACGCATTGGAGATCAGCGACATCTACGTGACGTTCGATGACCATGCGTATCTCGACATTGCACATCCCATGTGGTGGATGGACAAAGAAGGTGCTCCTCCTGCTCCGTTTACTATTATCAGCCGCAAAGAAGTCGCTGATGGTGAATGGATTGCACAGGTTCCTGCTTATCAGAACTGGAGTGAATTCTATTTGAAGAAACTGGAAGAGCAAGGAAATTACCCTCACGTAATCTGGCCATATCACTGCATTGCAGGTACTGAAGGTGCTGCGATGGTGACGGTACTGGCCGATGCCCTGCGTGAATGGGAAGAAACCAAATTCAACAGCCCTGTAATCGTGCGTAAAGGTCAGAATCCTCTTACTGAGCACTACTCTGCGGTGAAAGCTGAAGTTCCGGTTGAAGGAAATCCCGAAACCGATGTCAATCAGGATCTGGTGAAAGAACTTCAAGGGTTCGATCAGGTTGTGGTTGCTGGTGAAGCACTGTCTCACTGTCTGGCAAACACCGTGCGTGACCTGATTAAAAATGAACTGAATCCTAAGAAGATCATCATTCTGAGCGATTGTACAACCAGCGTTCCTACTTTCGAAGAACTCGGCCAGAAATTCCAGAAAGAAATGGAAGCGATTGGCGTTCGATTCATGACAACGGAGGAATTCAATGCCTAAAATCATTGGTATTTATGGCCTAGCAGCTAATCCCCCCACTCTCGGTCACACTCATGTCATCAAGTCGGTACTGGATGCCAATATTGTTGATGAAATCTGGGTGGTTCCTACCTATGTTCATTTTCATGGGAAGAACATGGTCCCTTACGAGATTCGCTGCGAAATGTGTGATCGTGCATTTTTGAAAGATGCCAAATTTCCGAAAGATATCGTGAAAGTAATGCGTATTGAAAATGCCATTGCTACGTTGGAACCCGACTACGATGGATCTACGACTTCTATGTTGGAAAATCTACGTAAGCACCAGAACCATGATTATCGTATCATCATTGGTCAGGATAATGCTGACAGCATGAAGACTTGGAAAAATGGTGAATCGTTGATCCAGAAAGAACGATTTATCGTTCTACCCAGACCGAAGCCTATAAACGTAAATGTCCTTGATAATATCGTGCATACTACACAGGGTGGATTTAGGCATGGTGAACTCAATGTGTTCATGAGCGGCGAAGCTCCGTGGTATAATAGACCTTGGCACACTGTTCTTCGTGATATCGAAATGTTGGACATCAGTTCAACAATGGTTCGCAGCATGTGTGCACGTGAAGATGAAACTGGGATCAACTGGGAAGAACTGGAAAGTGTGGTATCTGATTGGGTCATAACCTCCATCAAAGAGTACAGATTGTACAAGGAAGGTAACTAATGAATATATCCAAAAAAACTGCTGAAGGTCATGAACTGTTGGATGATGTGTCCAACTACGACAAGGACGCATACGAAAAGCCATCAGTAACGGTTGACATTTGCATTTGCACTGTCGATGAAGGTGAATTGAAGATTCTCATGATTAAGCGTAAGAATCCTCCGTTCCGTGGAAAGTGGGCATCTCCGGGTGGGTTCCTCGAAATTCCGAAGAAGGAATCGCTGGAAAAAACCGCTCTGCGTGAATTGAAAGAAGAAACTGGTGTAAAGGGAATTTCTGTACATCAGCTCTACACCTATGGTGATGTGAATCGTGATCCTCGCATGCGTGTCATCACGGTTGCATATTATGCATGTGTTGATTCATCGGTTATCAAGGCACAGAACATCAAGGCTGCTGATGATGCATCGGAATACTGCTGGATGAATATCAAGGATGTGCCCAAGCTGGCATTCGACCACAACAAGATTCTAAGTGATTTGTATGTCCGACTTCAGGGTCGTGTGACATATTCTGATCTGGCATTTCAGTTTCTGCCTGAAGAGTTCACATGGACTGAACTTCAGACCGTGTTTGAAGTCATTCTGGATCGAAAGCTGATTGCTCCGAATTTCCGCCGCAAAATTCTTGGTCTGTATGACATCGAAGAAACTGGAAAAATGAGTGAGGCACCCACCAAGGGTCGTCCCTCCAAACTCCTCCGGTTTAAGGGTGTGAAGGATGTGTTCTCATGAATGATTTCCACGTGATCGCTCAGATGATCGAAGAAGAAAGTCCTGCCAAAGTGTTCGTTATGGTCATCAAAGAAAAAATGGCAAAGGAACTTGATGCGAAATTAGCCGGACTTTGACTATGTCAGATGATATCACGCTACAAGTTTCACGTCATGCATATGAGAGAGCCAAGAGTAGGTTCAGATGGAAATCAACTGTTCTCGATAAAATGGCTTATCGGGCATTTCATGAAGGAATCCGACACTGCGATACAAACGGAAGAGTGAACAAATACATCACCGATACTTTTTTAGCATACAAGACCGCCACTAATATACGGATACATGGTGATGTTGTATACCTATTTTCTGGAAATGGCATACTCATTACGTTGTATTCACTACCAAACGAATACCGCAAGTATGTAAAAGCATTTAAGTAATTCGGTTCCTGTTATAAACTATTTGCATGGAACAGGATCTTAAAAAATTTCTACATGCTTTGTCACTGGAAGAGAATAAATCCCTTATGGAGAACGTCCTTAAGGGATATTCTTGTATCTTTGAAGGGTACGCTGATGTACGTGATGTCGAAAGAGTAGATGCGACCACCCAATTTAGCCGCCGATCTGCATTCAATGCGTCGATGGATGGTAATAATATCATGGCATTCCTTCAACGATCAGGGGAAAGCCTAGCTGATAGATATACAGTAGACTATGAACCTGAGTTAGATAATATCGGAACTTCAGATTTCATGTCGCCTAGCTATGGTAGAAGCCACGATCTTGATTCCTATGAGCAGATCGATGCTGCTGATTACAATCAGCCTAAGAGCTTTGAAGAAAACCTTGGATTGACTTCCAAGGATTTAGCTGAACTCGGATTCTAATCATTCCAGATAGTCTTATCTCTGGGAAAATAATAGATTTTCGTACCATCTGCTTTCATATAGTGGATCGATTCACCCGCAGTCGATTTGTATATCCCTAAAATTTGCATGCTTCGGTCACTATTGATAGAATGTTGCCCAGCTTTTGCCTCTGGATGGAATATCAGAGCATGACAAGTTTTGCATAAGGGCACAGTTATCTTACTACGTGGGTCAATTTCACGTGGAGTTACATGATGGAAGTCGATTTTTGATCTACTGTCGGTTTCATATTCGCATAATGGGAACCAACATTTGTATTTTGTCATTGAAACTAACGCCTTTTCCTTAAAAATCATTTTTCCACCCCTCGAAAACCAGTATTTTTGTATATTTGTCAGTAATAATTGTGAAAAAGGATCATCATGGGAACCAAGTTTGTTATTTCTTCGCTATCAGCATCTGGCAAAACAACTCTAGTCAATGCATTACTTGAGAAACATCCTGAACTGTATCGGTTGAAGACGTGCACCACTCGCCCAGTTCGCCCTGAAGAGAAGGGTGACGAATACTATTTCATGGATAAGCATGATATGGAACTGAGAATACTTGGGGATGAGTTCGTTGAACACTCAGTTGTATATGGCAATACATACGGATTATCCCATGCCGAAGTCAATAACAATGCCGATAAAAATGTATTGGTAATTCTTGATGTACAGGGGATGAAAAAGTTCAAGAAATCATATCCAGATGCAGTTACAATTTTCATTGAGCCGCCTCCAGTCGCTGAACTTGTTGATCGATTGAAAGCCAGAAACACATCTGATGAAGATGTTCACAAAAGAGTGAACGAATTCAGAGGTGAACTGAAACTAATGAAGAAATATGACGTGATTGTATCACACGGAACCTTGGATAAGATGACCAAGGATTTCATCGAGATAATTGAACAGCGTCTTACGTAGGATTCGCATCGTCATAATTGATGCGTTTCGTGGGATCTTTGTTATCCCGATATTGAGCTGGAATTTTACCCTCATATACATGATCTTTCTCTATGTAACGAACATTCACATCGAATTCATTCTTTTCGGGATCGGTTAACACTCGATTCAGATAATGTAGTGGTGTTTCATCGCTATGATTCACCATATAATCCATCTTGACATCTTCTGAGGTAACTCCATATTTGGAGCATACTTGAGACAGCAATTCCTCTTCCATTTCTGAAAGTTGTGAATACTGAGGGATTCTATGTAAGAATGAGTTAAATATTGGATCGGGTGGCTCAATCGTAGGAGATTGGGCATATGGATTCGGATCGCCATGGTCTGGATGATAGATATACTCAAATCCTTCCATGATAGCATCAATAAGCTGATCGTTCTGAGCATTGCGGAATCGGTTCACAAATGATGTGAATTGGGATTCAAAACGAGCTTTTTTGTCAGATGATGCCATATTTACGCTATTATCTTTACCATGGTTTATAAAATATCATTTCTACATTTGACAAATACTGATAATTTTCTATATTGCACTACATGACAAAGTTTAACCTACATAAGTTTCTTGAACGTGAAAATCTTACAGTCCACCGATTCGATGGACTGGTATCTTTCGACTACAATAAGACTATCACGTTCACTATGGATTGGGACGAGATCACAATCAATGCTCGTGGTATTGTCTTTGAAGAAAGTACCGGAAAGCTGATTGCGTTCCCCTTTCGTAAGTTTTGGAACAAGGAAGAGCTTGACGGCGGTGATGATCGTTCGGTAGAAATGCTTGAACGATTGCCTGCTGAGTATCACCCTAATTTTGATGGTGAGTCAATGATTCTGGAAAAGGCTGATGGATGCATGCATTTCTACACACCCATCATGTTACCTGATGGATCATATGAATACTTGGGTAAAATTATTCAAAATCCTAATATAACGCATGTCATGGGTTTCGATCACGTATTACAACATGTAGTCCCAACAAAAATAATACGTAAATATAGAAATGGACGTAAAGATAATTGGGTTAAATTACATACCTCACATAATTGGAATCCCCGTGCATCTGGACGTGGATTTAATAATGTTATTCGTGTTACAGATAACCATAAATTTTTGACTAATCGTGGTTATATCGATGTAAAATCATTGTCCATGAATGATACAATTTATTCAACTAAGGTTGTATTAAGTCCATTACAGATGGAGTTTTTGACGGGAACTTTATTAGGTGATAGTAGTATATCTATGAATGGTAATACTAGTGCTGTTGTACAAGGGTATCATAACAAAGACCACATGGATTATGTAGAATTAAAACGACATATTTTAAGTGATGTTTGTAATAATCATCGAGCTATGCAAGTATCTGGATATGGGTCTGAGATGCATCCGTATGGAACTTTGTATATGAAATCACTTATTCCTATAAGGAATGCATGGTATAATAGAGTTGGTATTAAAACGGTTCCTGATGATTTAACATTGACTGATTTTTCATTCGCTATATGGTATATGGATGATGGTTCAATTAATTATCGGAATACTCATACAAATAAATATCCATCTATTAGGTTAGCTACTAATGCATTTTCATATAATTCATGCGACCGATTAAAACGTGCTATTATTAAATTGTTTGGTAATGTACCAGTTTCCATTATTAACAATAAAGGGTGGACAATTTGTATTAATTCTGGTAAGAATAATGAAATTAACCATATATGGGAACGAATATCGCCATATATTGTTAAATCATTTAAATATAAATTACCTGAGATGTATAGAACAGAATCGGATTCTATATTATTTAATATGACATTCAAATCAGATCGAATACTTCAACCTGAATCAATCGTTAATATTGAATATGATATATCACATGATAGTAAGTTAAATAATAGCAAGCAAGCATATGACTTAGAAACAGAAACGCATAACTATTTTGCTCATGGTATATTGGTACATAATTCATGTGCTATCGTGTTCTACTACAATGGAAAGTGGTATGTGAAGACTCGTGGATCGTTTGTTTCCGAACAAGCTCTGTGGGCATCGGCATATCTCCACAACTTCATTGATGTGGACAAGATGAATAAGGATCATACGTACTTGTTTGAGATCATCTATCCTCAGAATCGAATTGTCGTTGACTATGGCGACAAGGAAGCTCTTGTGTTGACTGGTATCATCGATACCGCAACTCAGAAAGAATTCTGGTATGACTACCTCGTGGCCGAGGCTGAAAAGATTGGCAGCGATGTGGTAAAGGCGTTTGTGTTCGAAAAGTTCGAAGACATTTTCAAGGCTCGTGAGCAGCTTACTGTGAACGAAGAAGGATTTGTCATCACCTTCAGAAATGGATACAAGTTCAAGCTGAAGGGAGAAGCTTACTGCAATGTGCATCGTAAGATGTGTGCAGTTACTCCTCTGCATTTCTGGAGAGAACTTGACACCGATACGCTCACTATACCTGATGATTTTCTGGCTGACTTGCCCGAAGAATTCCGTCATACTGTTGACGAGCTGAAGTACACAATCGAATCGTTACATCAGAACCTTTACAACGAGGTTGTGGAATACGCTAAGACTGTACCTCATTTCGAAAATGATGTGGATGGTCGTAGAGACAGATTTTTCTTCATCCAGAAGAACATTCCGAAAGACTATATTCATTATGTCTTGAGCTACTTGAATGGAAACCTTGCAGCATTGCGAGAAGCTGTTCATAAGGCTGTGAGACCTAAGAATAACACATTCACTGACGAAAGACTCAAGTCCATGTTGGCACGAGTTGCAAGGATACAAAGTGACAGTTGACGTAACATCCGATTTACACCTCGATTTCTGGGTCAACCCAGATAGTGTTAAGAGTGAACACAAGCAGCGGGAGATGATTTCGCTGCTTGTTTCGCACTTACTCCCAGAAACACCATCCGAGGTTCTCATTATCGCTGGGGACATTGGTCATTATAATTGGCAGAATGCGATGCTTTTTGAGATTCTGCGTGAGACATATAAGCAAATCATTTGGGTTCATGGGAATCATGATTTGTACATGGTATCGAACAAGATTGAGAAGAAATTCAAATACGATTCGTTCATGCGGCTGAGCAATATGATCGAACTCGCCGACAAAATCGATGGGGTTCATTATCTGAATGGTGATACTATTCAGGTGGGTGGTCATATCATTGGTGGGTGCGGAGCATGGTATGACAACGGTTATGGAAAATCGGTCTGGAATATGACTGACGATCAATTCATTCACAGATGGCGTGAATATTTGAACGATGCAAATTACATTCAGGTTCCATATACCCGAACACGTGAAATCAATTCACTTGAATATGCTGAACAGATGAAGGCTATGCTGGGAAACATTATTGATGTGTGCGATCTGGTGGTCACACACGTTGCACCAACATGGTCACATCTTCCTAGTCATTATCGGATTCCTGAAAGTACGTTTTATTGCTTCGATGGTGAAGATCTTCTTTCGAGAATGAAACCGGATGCTAAGTGGGTATTTGGTCATACACATGATCCATTTTTCCATCAGCATGACCAAGGGCCGTATATGATATGCAATCCACTTGGATATCCGTACAATAAGATCGATCCTATTATGTCAAACATGAACAAGCGTAAGTTTGAGACAGTTGATCTTGATCCACTGCCGTCATATGAGGAGATTTTCAAATGAGTAAAGAAGGTACATTTGAATATCAACGTGATCTATATGCTCGTATCATCATTGATATCGTGGTGAAACACCCCGATAAATTAGGTGTGTCTGGGAATGCAATATCCACAATTGAATGCACATCGCTGGTCGATTCATTTTTCAACGAGCGAATGCATCCAAAATGGATTGATATATTAACTGAAGAGTATCCAGATGTATTCAGCCTTCAACGAATTGCAAAGAAACTGGTTGTCAACGTAGAGGCGGCTGGTTACTTAGAAGTATAAGTGTAGTGATCGTATTTCTTCCACGGAAGTAGTTGATTTTCCCAATCAATTACTTCTGGTGGATCGATTTGTTCTCGATACGAATCCAGAATAATATTGGGTGTCAATGTGATAGTGACATAGTAATATGGTACGTCATCTACATCATATACATCTCGTACTGCCATTGAGAACATATCTGGGTCAATCGGTGCGGTTGCCCACACGAATCTCCATTTATGCGGAAACATACATGTATCAGTTTCGTTTCCGTCATAATCATAGAACAGTATCTTAGCATCTTCTTTTTTGATACAAAGAGACATCTGTACAATTTGCATATTTCGACCATCGTAATAACGAAGTGGGTTCCCTAATTTTTCAAGCAATTCGAGTGCGGACATAATTATGACCTCCTGTGAAAAAATAGGCTTTTGTGATGTACAAATTTCAAAAAATTCTATATTTACCCCTGTCATGAGTGTCATGGCAAAGGATATCTAGAAAAAAGGTAACATTGGAATAATACAAATGTTAGGCTTATGGAGAAAGAAAATGGCAATGAAGATTGGTGACAGTCCTGTAGAGAATCACGACTCATTTTTATTGGGTGTAAAATGGAGTAAAGGTGTTCTTAACAAGATGCTTAAAGCACAGTATACGGAAAGCGGTATCCAATTTATGCAAACCTTACTAATGAATTTCGCTGGATTTGAGGCTGACTTATTGAGTAAGGTAATTGAGTCTAAAAAGAAAGATGTTGAAAAACAAAGCCTAACAAACGGTGAAGCCGACCAGTAGGAAACTGGCGGCTTACCTAGGCGTTATGAAAGTACAAATCTACAAATCAATAATTAATCAATGCATCCCAGTGGATGTACTGAAATGGGCATTTGATGAAGGATCGGATCAGTCTTATTGGAATGATCGTGCCCTCAAAGTCTACAATAAATTAGATTGCATTATGAATCAATATGGCACTCAATTCCTATATGTTGAATCCGATTTAGTTCTTTGTAGCATACTCAACAGAATTGATCCACTGTTTAATCCCCCATATCAAGAATGGGACAGAGTTACATTCAATTATGATACCAAAGAACATAAATGGAAACTACAATTCACCGATGATTTCTTTAAAAAATCGCATACAATCATGTCCGATGTTGACTTTGATCTATTGCTAGTTAAAAATGGTGATTATTTCCTCCGTGACTACGTGTATGGCCACAGTTGAACTACAGGAGATAGGATGAACCTTAAATCACTGACATCCACTAAGCATTGGTACATCAGACTTATACAATGGCCTGTCGTACTCATAGCATATCCGTTCCTATTCGCTAGTGTCTTTGTAATGCTCATGTTCGTTACAATAACTTGGCCATTCCATGACTGGGAGTCGGTTGACTAAACTTGGTAAATTACTATGCAAAGTAAAGGGAATGAATGATAAAAAGAAAGTCAGAATACTTCATCCAATCGGCTTTATTGTATTTATTCTGATGATGATTGCAGCCATTCCTCTCTGTTTTGTTCAAACTGTTTACTATATTTGATATTCTAGATGAATTCACATTAATATAAAAAGGATTTCCATATGAAACGACCAAACAATCATATCATAGTATTAGCTATGTACACCGTCATGTTCTTTGTAGTAACAAAGTTCGCATTAGATATGACGATTATAAAATCTATCGCTGTAGCATATATTCTCGGTTTCATTTCAGGACTTCTGAATGCAATCTATATTGAAGCACGTGATATACGCCGTAGCATAGTAAATAACACACAAAATTCTAGTACAGAAAAGGATAAACAATGAACCAACAAGAAATCATAAAACTCATCAAGACGCAGAAGACTTGGGAATCAGATTCTTTAATCAAAGCAATCAAAGAACAAGCCAAGAAGTCCATCAATGTAAAATTATGTTACATCGGTGGATACGAGCTTATGAAAGACGGAACAAAAACCAAGCTATGCAAATCCCTAGAGGATATCCAAGATATATTGGAAGATTTTGAAATTGATTATGATAACACCATTACCGATCCCATTGCTTTAGCCAGGAGCGTAGAAAAGGAATGGGCGGAATCGTGGAATGATGGTGGTGGAAGCGGTTGGATTGAATTTAACCAAGATTAATACAAAGGGAATCCCATGAACTCTAATATACCGTTCAAGCAAAAGTATGCAAACCTATGCATGCGAGCCATGTTTGAAAATTATCTAGTAGGAGAAGAACGATGACCAAAGAAGAAATCGAACGCAACCTTATTTTCCTTTTCATGCGTGGTTCACAGGCGTATGGAACCAACAACGCTGAAAGTGATGAAGATTTCGGTGGTGTGTGTCTTCCTACACCCAGAGTAATCATGGGCATTGAAGAGTTCGAGCAGGACGAACAGTGGGTTGATGCCAATGGGGAAAAAATTGACAAGACTGTATACAATGTTGTCAAGGTATTGGATTTGTTGTCGAAGACCAATCCCAATATCATCGATTTTGTATTCGCCCCTGAGCACTGCATTGTTCATACAACTCCTGAATGGCAGAAGATTGTTGATATCCGTGATACGTTCATCACGAAGAAGGCTAAGTGGGCATATCAGGGTTACGCTGAATCTCAGTTGAACCGCATCGAAATGCACCGAGGCTATTTGTTGAATCCTCCCAAGTCTAAGCCTACACGGGCCGATTTCGATCTTCCTGAGGAAAGTATTTTCCCCAGCACACAGATTGACGTGATTGCACGAATCTCAACCGATTACGTGGCACCTGAGGATATGGACTCATTCTTCAATGAATTCAAATTCTTGTTCGATCATGAAGGTGCGATCATTTTCAAGAAATATGTAGATGCTGAACATCTTCCGTTTGCTATCAAGGATTACAAGAAGGGCCAGAAAGAATTTCTTCGTATGATTAGTAGCATTTCAGGTCGTTTCTTGAAGGATGAATTTGTTGGGGCCGCTCGTAACGAACTTCGTTATCTTGCAGCTCTTGAACAGTGGACTGCATACAAACGCTGGAGCAAGAATCGAAACGAGAAACGTAAGATTCTAGAACAAAAAAGTGGGTATGATTGTTATTCAGATGATACAGAATTTTTAACCAATGATGGATGGAAAAAATTCGATGACATTGATGATTCTAATACATTAGCAACCGTATTTTGGGATTGTCCTGACGGTGGATATTCGCATAGACCTCAATTCAAACTCGAATATCAGACATTTTATGACAAATTTGATGGTATTTATAATGGGAATATGTATCATTTTAGCGGAACCCATTTAGATACGCTTGTAACCGCAAATCATAATATGCTTATACAAGAGTTTTCACGCAATCTAAATACATCGGGTAAATGGAAGTTGAATATGGCATCTCATGTACCCGATGCGTTCAATATAGTACAAACATGTACTCCGGTTAAAAAGACCAGTGAATTACCAGTTGAGTTGATCGAGCTTAGTGATATTGCGTTTCCAATAACCGCTTATTTATCATTAATGGGATGGTATTTATCAGATGGTACATTAGAATTCAGGGATGGTAAAGTAAAGTCAATCAAAATATCACAGAAAAAAGATAATCGTTTGTACCCATATTTTATTAGATTTTGTAATAAATATGGTAAATTACTAGGAGCTAAGGTATATGAATATACCAATGGTAATATTGTAGAAGCTTCGTTAGTAATAACACATAAAAGCATTCGGAACAAATTATATTACGAATGTGGTCATTATTCTACATCTAAGAGAATACCTAGATATGTAATGGGATTAAGTAAACGCTTAAAAGAAGTATTGTTCGATGCAATGGTAAATGGAGATGGTACTATTCGCAAACATAAAACGATTGATTCCAATATCATTTATTATACAACGAATAAATATTTGGCCGATGATGTGAATGAGTTGTGTTTTTTATCGGGTTGGTTATCGAATGTATATGGACCATATGAGCAGGTATCATCATTTACTAATAAGCCATCTGTTATGTATCAAGTATTCTGTGATAAAAATGCATCTCAAACTAAACGATTAATTAAATCAACTAATGTAACACATAAATCGGTAACCGATCAACGCATTGTATGTTTCTCGGTTTCAAATTCCACACTAGTTACTCGACGAAATGGCAATATCAGTATTCAGGGTAATTGTAAACATGCGATGCATCTTATTCGTCTTTTGAGAATGAGTGTTGAAATCATGGAAGGTAAAGGGGTTATGGTTGATAGACGAAATATCGACCGTGAATCTCTTATGGAGATCCGCATGGGCAATGTTCGGTTCGATGACGTATTGCAAGAATGCAAAACCCTCAAAGAACGTGGTGACAAAGCCTATGCAGAGAATATGGATCTTCCTGTATCAGTTGACGATGAGAAGATTGAAAAGGTTAAAACTGAATTGCTTCGAGAAGCATTCAATCGTTAACCGAATCGATTCTTGTTGAATACATAGTTCAAACAATCCTGACCCTCGCTTTCGGGGGCAGGATTTGATCCCCACTGCTGACATCCGACCTGTTTAGGTCCATTACTGGTGAGCATTCCACATACTGATGGAACATAGGCTTTAGGCACTATATCACAGCCACCGCCTTGATAAAATACAGCTCTTCCCTGTTTATTACCTAACATATGGCTATCTACGATTCTGCTGGTGCCAAATCGGATACCTTCGTTGCAATTGCATCCAGTGTTGCACTGGCAATTGATATTGTTACATGAGTTACAGGCCATAATTCCCCTCCAGACAAAGTTTATAAACTTAGTGTATACGGAGAGGATTCCACATGACTTACAAACTCAATCTTGAAAAAAGCCCTATCGATGAAAGAGACTGGATAGCAGAAAATTTCTATTCAGCTAGTTACACCGCACCAGAAATCGTTGTTCCCGTGGAACCAGAACCCGAAATTGTGGTCCCTGTCCCTGTTGTTCCAGTTGTTCCGGTGGTGCCCAAATCGAAATCTCGAAAAAAATCTTTGGACCCACGAGGAAGACGAAAAAATATCAAACTGTTCAGAAAAATATCCATCATTCACAAATCAGAATAACATAGGGAGTCGAAAGACTCCCTTTTCGACATATATTTACTACGTGTTATATACTAATGGTAACTATCTTGAAAAATGCAATCTCTAATTTTTACATCAAGTACATCAAACCAGTTCTTAAATTCATTCGAATTATTGATGAACTGGGTGATCTCAGTATTACGAACATTATGGTAATGATTTTCGTCTATAAATTCGCACAGACTCCAATGGAAACATTCTCCATTGAAGCAATCATGCCAGTAATCGGTGCAATGGCACTATACTTCGGTAAAAAAATTGTCAACAAATCCGCTGGGAAAGAAGTAAATACTCAAGAAGTTAGCGATGAAGTCATTAAGAAAATTAAGGAA
>Ga0172381_10003983_pt1 | contig 15433 bp, 9 predicted proteins | sample Leawel6488metaG_FD_119754 | JGI IMG/M metagenome (GOLD analysis project Ga0172381, IMG submission 119754) | Leachate microbial communities from a municipal landfill in Southern Ontario, Canada - Leachate well 64-88 metaG | ecosystem: Engineered > Solid waste > Landfill > Unclassified | place...
ATAGGGCGTGGGCATTTTCAAGCCCCCGGTTGAGCCTAACGAAGCGTCTCATCTCGCCCTCCTTAAGGGCGACATTGCCACACTATCGCAGTGGTCGCGTACGACAAAGGACTAGGCGGCCTCAGCGTCGGGGATCTTAACCCCCTTCAGCTGAGCCGCCAGCGCCCCCTCCGCCGGCGCGGGGCCGGAGGAGAAGGTGCCCTTGCGGGCGCCAGCCTTCTCCTTCCCGGCCGCCCGGTAGGCCTCCTTGGCCGCCGCCTGAACGGCGGCGACCAAGTCACTCACCGGACCCTCGGCGGGCTTCCACCCGCCGGAGATCGGGAGGGACCGGAGGCCACGGATCACTCCGTAAGCCTTACCGAGGACCCCCCGGATCTCGGCGACCCGGTTGGCCTTGGCGGCCTCGAGGGCGCTGATGCGCCCCTCGGCCGCCTTGACCGCAGGGTGTCCCGCGACCAGGCCCAGGTCATGGGCCTGCTGGAGGGCCGCCCGGAGCTCATCGAGCTCCGCGGCCTCCTCCTTCGTTGTCGCCCGGTGGGCGGACCGACGATCCGCCCACGACTGAGCCAGCTGGCCCAGTCGCTTTTCACCCATGACCAGCTTCTCGCACTGGTCTTGGGTCAGGCCGCCGAGCGCGGCCGCCTCCTGCGCCGCGCCCTCACGGGCGGCGGCGATGGCTCCCAGCTTGGGAGCCATCTGGCGGAGGGAGGCCTCCGCCTTGGCGACCACAAGGTCGCCAGTGGCGGCCCGAAGGGCCGCCAATACGTCGGTCCCCGTCGCGGGGGCTTGGGTCGTCTGGGACTGCGCCATTTTTAACACCTCCTTGGGTGAGTGCGCCGTAAGGCGTCTCCGAGAAGAATGGCAACTTCTCGAAAACTAGCGCTGCCCCCGCTAGGCGGGGTTGTACGACATCGAGCCGTCTAAGCGAAAAACCGCTTAGGCAGCCCTGATGTCATACCGTCTCTAGAATAACTGAAACGTCCTCCTTATTTCCCTCCTAACCACATAGTGCTAGGAATCGAAATCAATGACCCTGGCTCACGATGAGCCGGGCAGTTGGACAATATAAGTATGACGGCGACCGGCTCTTTCCTAAGCAGAGAAAGGACCGGATCGTTGTAATGCTTATTTCCTCCCTATCGTCAGCTTTGAGCCCGCGAGCGTAATATATATAATAAGGAACGCGCTCTCGGGCGCACGCCCCAGCCCGAATGTTAGATTGCCACGCTTCGACTCAATAGTCTCAGCTCGCAATGACACTCCAGCTGGGAACGTGCCGTACTAATAATTCAGAATTCAGAATACGGAATACCGAATACAGAAAATAGGAAGATTTGATTCCGCTTCTGAACACATACTCGAGTAGGCTGGTATTGCCCCTCGAGATTCTATTTGTCAAATTTCACTTGCAATTGATTAGAATGTGAATCTCTTTCCTCTCTATTCTGTATTCACTATTCTGTATTCTCTCTCGCAAGGTGCTTGTTACGTTTGTCGTTGCAGGCGAATCAGCGTAACGAGGTAATATAACATAGTTTGACAATAATGTCAAGGGTTTGTGTCAAAACAATTCAGTATTAATAATTTTCAATTTTTATGCAATAGAAAATACTGAAGCATATAAACAGATAAATTAGCCTTATAATCGCCAGCTATGCAGTAGATATTGTCATTTATATTTGACAATAATGGAGATTTATGATACAATCGGACTACAATGAAAAACGATCAAAAAAACCAAAATCAAACAGAAAAACCCAACGAGCTTGAACGCTATAAAGAGCTATTGTCAGACGCCGGTCTAAGCGAGAAAGAGGTGCTAATCTACAATTACCTCCTTGAGAACAACGCATCAGGAGCGGGCGATATTATAAGGAGTGTGAACCTTAAGCGCGGGGATGCCTATAACCATATTTACTCCTTATTGCAGAAGGGGCTTATTTCAAAAAGGACTATAAACGGCAGGATGAAGTTTTCCCTAGAACCCCCTATTAATCTCGATAGCTATATAGAGAGTCGATCTCGAGCCATTGTAGAGGCGCAAAAGGGCCTTCAAGCGGTTATGCCAACGCTTTTATCTACCTATAATCTCTCCTACCATAAACCTGGGGTTAAGGTGTTTGAAGGAGAAGATGCGATAAATAAGGTATTGTCAGATTCTCTCTCCTCAAGAACTGAGATTTGTGAATACCTTGACCCGAGTGAAGTAGATACTTTTCTCGAGAAACCCAATAAAAAATACATTGCTAAAAGGCTTGAAAATAAAATAATAAAAAAGATACTTGTTCCAGATACTCCTTTTACCAAGGAGAGATATAAGGGAAAAACCAATAGATACAGCCAAATAAGCACCCTCAACTTCCAGATGCCAAAGTTTCAAACGGTGATGCAGATTTACGATAACAAGATAAGTTATCTTACCTTAACAGAGGGGAATATGATCGGGGTAATTATTGAGGACCCATTTATCTACAAAATGCACAAGGCTCTTTTTGAGGTAAGTTGGAGCTCGGCCAACCGGATTTAAGCGACTTCTCTTCTTTCCTGTATAAGGTTTGGCTTAAGCTCGAAAACGGCGTAAATATTCTTTTCTTCTTCGGCAGTTATTCTCCTAAAGGCACTCATCAGATATTGACCGGAAGCAAGAATTGTTTCGGATTCAGCCATAAGCGAATCCAGTTCTGCTTCGGAAAAGCGGAGAATGATCTGATTCTGTCCAATCTCATACCCGTTGTGCTGATAGGCTGAGACAATTTTCTCATCTGGCGCGTTGAGATACTCGAGAGTGGAATTTAAACCGGGGTCTAGAGTCATTTCGATAAAAGGCCGGCCAGTTTCACCGAATTGTTTAATGCCAGAGCCAACGAATTGATAACGGCCAATATAAAGAGGGGTAATCGGGTTGCGCGGGTCGGCGCTGGCGTGGCCAACGCGGCCCATCAGAGCCTGTCTAAAATAGGTCTTGAGGGCTTCATCGCCAAGCCCCGAACCTTGAATTTGACGGGGAACATTCAAAGAGCCGATATAAGCGTCAAGCTCGCCCTGTCGATCCATCCTAAAAAAACCGACTAAATCATCCCCGTATTTTAAGAGATAAAAACTGCTATTTGGACTGGCTAGAGCTGTCTCAAATTCCGCCTCAGCCTGCCCAATAATATCCGGCCGATCCATCCGATTTTGGACAATCATTGTTTTCATCCTGTCTCTTTCATCCGGCGTAATCTGCATTCCTTGCCTAACCTCAACCTTAAATTTTGCAAAATCCTCCAGCCTAATTGGCTGGTTTTCGCCTTTTAATCCCTTAAACGTAGCAGCAAAAAGCAAAACTTCTGATTGCAGATCGGCTAGTTCCAATCTAATTTGGTCAGGCGAAGGCGGATTTTCTCCATAACGCAAAAGCAGATCAAGGCTTCGCTTCATAAGATGCCTGGTAACCCGGTGGATTACCCTCTCGTCAGCGTGTTTAGCACCAAGGCTCTCGCGAACATAACTGGCAATTTCTCGTGCCGATCTTACGACTTTTTGATAACTATCGATAACCTCAGCCATAAGTTGCGGATCCATCTTTCGAGACACGGAAAGGATTTTGTTTGCTTGGCCTGGCTCAAGTTCCATCGAACGAAAAGGATTGAGAGCGCCTTTTTCGCCAAAAGCCCGATCTAATTTTGACCAAAGCTCAAAATTTTCAACAGGAACGGCTCTTGCTTCATACTCCTGATCCGTTTCATCGGCTTTCTTTTCAAGAAATTCATCCTGATTATAAGGAGTTACCAGAGTATCTTCTTTGCGGGTACGCCAGTAATAAATTGTTTTCTTTCCCCCTTTGGTGTAAGAGTGCGGGATGAGTGCGGGATCGCCTTGGGCTCGCAGCTTAAATGTGTGGGTAATTTTTCCATCTTTTCTTATAACGGCAAGGTCATCTGCAATTTTATAAACTTCTGCTCCCTGAAATTCTTCTTGTTTACCGACATAATATTGTACCTTATCAATCATGACAGATCCCTTGGGACCAATTAGCCTTCTTATATAATAAGGCCTCTCCGTGCCCAAGGCCGGTCTTACCTCGATATCCTCCGGCACAAGCAGTCCGCTACGATTTAAGTCGGGAAGGTGATCCATTATATACTCGGCAGGACGAATATGGGCATTGCTTTTAAGACCGAGATTGCCTCTGAAAAGTTTCTCTGCCGAAGCCGGCTGGTATTCCTCGCTTTCTTGGTTATAAACAAGCAATTTTCCTTGCTCGTTTCGATAGCCATTGCCGTATTGTGGATGATAAATCAGACAAGCCAGAGCGACTTCGGTAAAATCAGTACCTCTTTCGATGGAAGGATAGGACTGACCGGAATAAACTAAGCCGCCCACATCCCAAAGTCCCAAGTAGAAGTCGGCTTGCTTGATCCTTTCAACATCAAAAGCTTCTTCTTCAGACGCTGGAGAATAAAAGAGCGGTTTGCCTTCTCGCTCCCCGGCATGATAATCTTGCTCGGAAATAACCCTTCTATCCTTAAAAGCATAAAATAATGCAGGATATTTTTGTTTGTTGCCATAATATTTTGACTTATGAAGCTGGCCAAATCTATGTATGTCTTCATGTCCCAACATCTTGATCCGATCAAGACGAGCAACGATCGCACCTTCGGGCGAGCGGTAAATGGCGCCTATCTCTTCAAGTACTCTGAGAGCCTGTTCCTGCAAAGTCTCCAGGTCGGGGATTGCTTCAAATTCTCTTACCACTGCCGCCAGGGAGCCGGGAACTAAATGTCCACGCCCCGACTGGGCCGCTTCAGTGCAAAGTTGCCCGATACGCAAAAGCAAATCCCTGCCGACTTCGGGTGATTTGGTCGCGGACATTCTCTCCGGAAGCTCTTCGAGAAATGCGGAAGCGTCCTCTGGCCGCTCTGTCTCTTCGCCTGGCTCCTCCTTGCCAATAGCAGGTTCTCGCCAAGCTTTATCTTGTTCTGTGATAATTTCGGAATCTCGCTCGTCTATTGTCATATCTTAATTAAACACCAAACCGGAGCAAATTCAACGCATTTTTTTCTTGCCTCGCCTGCTTACATCCTGTATCCTCTATTTGGTATTCTCTATTTAGTTTTATGATTTAGTTTTATGATAAATTTTAATCTCAAAACTCTAAAAAACGGCATCAGGTTAATTACAGCGCCGATTGGCTCCTCGGAGGCGACGACGATTGAGATTTTGGTTGGCACCGGCAGCCGTTTTGACCCACTTGCAAAAAGCGGGCTGTCGCATTTTCTTGAACATATGTTTTTCAAAGGCTCGCAGAAATACCCGAGCTTTGCCAAAGTAACTCAAGAGCTCGACTCGATCGGCGCCGGCTACAACGCCTCAACCAGCTATGAGGCGATTCGCTTCTACGTCCAAACCTGCTCGGTCGATTTCAAAAAAGGCTACGATATTCTGAAGGACATTTTCACCCGTCCGCTATTTGACGAAAAATATCTGGAACTCGAGCGCGGGGTGATCTTGGAAGAAATTAAAATGTACAAGGATATGCCGCAGGCACAGGTCGGAATTTTGAACCAACAGCAAACCTTTCCCGGCCACCCCCTCGGCGCCGATCTCGGCGGAAACGAGAAAACTGTCAGCTCTATCACCAGAGAGGATTTGATGAATAATTGGAAACAGCATTATTCGCCCGAGACGATGATCATTGTTCTATGCGGCAACCTCAAGGACCGAAAAACTATCGAAATGGTTGAAAAAGATTTCGAAACGATCCCAAAAATTCCGCCCAAAAAGTTCGAGCCTTTTGATAGTAAAAATTTTGTCCCCTCCGTCAAGCAAGAAGTCAGATCGATCGATCAGGCGAATTTTGCCATTTCTTTTCCGGCGATTAACAAGCGAGACAAGCGGCGCTTCGTCCAAACGATTATGGATATAATTTTGGGCGGCAGTCCCTCAAGCCGGCTTTACAGCGAAATCAGGGAAAAACGGGGGCTGGCCTATGATGTCGGATCAGGGGTAAATTCCTATTTTGACACCGGAAGTTATTATATTTACGGCGGAGTCAAAGCGGATAAAATGGAAGAGGTTTATCGATTGGTTATCGAAGAAGTCGAAAAAATCAAAAATGAGGGAGTGACCGAAGAAGAATTAAAGCGCGCTAAGGGGAATTTTCGCGGCACGGCAACCCGCTCTCTCGAGAGTTCTTCGTCGATTGCCGACTACCTCTCGAGTTCGCTCTATTGGCAAGGGGAAATTATGCCGATTGATGAATACATCGGCGCGCACGAGGCAGTTACGAATGAGGAAATTAAGGAGCTGGCAGGCGAGATTTTTGACGAAAAAAAAGCGGTTGTAACGGTGGTGGGACCGAAGGAATATAATTTGCCGAAGGCAAATTAGAATACAGAATACTGAATACAGAATACAGAATAGTGAATACAGGATATAAAATACTGAATACAGAATACAGAATAGTGAATACAGGCTATGTCATTCCGGGCTTGACCCGGAATCTAGATTCCCGCTCCCCGATCGGAGTCGGGGACAAGTTTCGCGGGAATGACACAATTGCAGAAAACAAAACGGAGTGTGGCCTGAGGGGCTCACACTCCGTGATTCTTGTGTTCCCGCCTCCTTCGGGAACGGTCACAACCAGGCAAAACGCCGTGGTCTAGTTGGTGCCGCCGGTGCCGGTGGCGGGCGGGGCGGTAGCGAGCGTGGTGGTGACGAGGTGGAGGGAGTAGCTGACTCCCTCGACGGTGATCAGCGGTACCGGCACTTCCGCTATCACCTGCGCGATCTCCTCGTAGAAGTGGGGGATGGTCTCCAGCTGCTCCTGGAGAGCCTTGATTCCCTCCTCCTTCTTCCGGGCAACGATGGTCGCCCGCGCCTGCTCGACCAAGGTCTCGGCGAGCCGGCGATCATCATCGCTGAGGATTTGCAGCCCGAGACCGTTGACGGCATCTCGGATCTGGTCTTCCTCCCGCTGGGAGACGACCGCGAGCTCGCAGACCTTGTTCCAGAGATCCTGGACCACGGCCACGAGGGAGCGCGGAACGCGCAACTCAGCGCCGTTGCCGTTCCCGTTGCCGTTCGCCGGCGGGGTTGCGGCGGTGGTGGCCGCAGCAGCTGCCGGAGCGGCCGGCTCCTTGCCGGCGCCCTCGACATCCTCGCCGGCGAGGAAGCGGGTGATCAGCTCGCGCTGTTCCTGCACCCACGCACGCCTTTCGAAGATCTCCAGCCTCTGCCCGTCAACCCGGATGAGGGCGATGAGCTGGAATGTCTCTATGACAACGAATGGCGTGTCCTTGCGATGCGCCTCGACCGGATTGCGGCCGAGGTTGCACAGCACGAAGATCTTGTCCGTGCCCGGGGTCAGCTTCGCCACGTCGGCGAGTCGGCCGCGGGCCGGCCCGGACAAGAAAACGCCCTTGTTGCTTGTCGTTCTGACGTGAAGGAAGTTCTGGCCTCCCGCCAGCTCCTCCACTCCCATGATGACGACCTGTTGTTCCCCGACCAGCTTCACCCCCCTCTCTTCTTTTTTGCCCGCAACTCCACCTTCGCGCTGCTTCGCATCCACCAACATGTCAATCATCCTTCTCCGAACATGATGAGCCTTCGCCCGCGAAAACCCGCGGAAACGAATAGGGAAATTTACCATTTTCCGAGCAAAAAGTCAAGGCCAAGTACTCTTGGCCGCAAACCCTCGCAGACGACGCTACAGCAATAACAGAACTGAGTTCGTTTTGCAGTAAGGAGTTCTAGCGGGGTCAAGGCCAAGTACTCTTGGCCGCAGACCCTCGCAGACGACGCTACCATAATAAGTAGAGAGATAAGTATTTTCCCAAAACCCTTACTTCTATCAACTTTTGATCTTCTGCCTCTTTAGATCCAGTATTATAAACATTCCAATTGTTAAAATTGTCAAAATCCCGATAGTGATTAATTTGGCCTTTGGCTCAAGATATAGCGTTGCGAGGCCAAAAGTAAATGAAAAAATAATGATCGTTATCAGCGCTCCTTGATTGGAAAAGCCGGCGCGCAAAAACCGATGGTGAAGGTGGGTTTGGTCGGCGGTTGTAAAGGGATTTTGACGCCTGATAATCCGCTTAACAATGACATAAAACGCATCGATGATAACGAGGGCAAAAACGGCAAAAACGGTTGCCAGCTTCCCTCCTGTTACAAAAGTCAAAACCGCCAGCATCATCCCCAAAAACATACTGCCGGTATCGCCGAGAAAAATTCTTGCCGGAGGGAGATTGAAAAAGAGAAATCCCAAAATAGAGCCGGCAAAAATACTGGCCAAAATCGCAGTCGAAATCTGGCCCATCTGCAAACTCATGACCCCGAGAATTACCGCCGCGACAAAAGACAGGGAGCCGGCGAGCCCGTCAAGTCCGTCAATAAAGTTGGTGGCGTTGGTCAAAAGTACCAGCCAAACAACGAAAAGCATGTCGGCAAAAAAGACGAAGTGATAAACGTCGGCGCCGATTTGAATTGGCCAAGCGATATTATCGAGTTTAATTACCAAGCCAAAAGGATTGTTCAAATAAGTTATTCCGACTCCGGCGGCAATTAGTATAAGGGCGGTTAGGATCTGCGCCACAAGTTTAGTATATGGGGGCAATCCCTTGAAATCATCAACGAGCATTACCACCGAGAGAAAAATTGTCGCGATCAAAATCCCAAGCAGTCTCTTGTCGATAGAAATTCCCCAAACTGCAAAGGGAAAGCCGAAGTCGGAGCTGGCTTTCGGCAAGACGATGGTGAAAATCAGAACTGTTACGATAAAGCTGGCGACAACCGCCAAACCCCCGAGGCGCGAAGTCGGCTTTTGATGCAAATCCCTCTCCCTCGGTTTTTGCATTGCAAGGGAGTATTTCTGGGCTAAGCGCAAAACCACAGAACAGACAATAACCGATATTGCAGTGGATATCAGGAAAATCAGTTGCGGAGTCATGATAATTTCTTGCGCGCTAGCGTTTTATTTTTCCCCAGTCTTTCCCATAAAAGACGTTCTCGTCGATCATTTCGTAGTCGAAGATTTCCTCAGGAGTAAACCAGATGGCAATTTCCGTTTCCGCTTCATCGGTTGAACCTGAAGCGTGAATAACGGAGTGAATTGCCCGGCCGAGCTCATCTGACATTTCGTAGCTTTCGGTCGAATAATCGCCTCTGATTGAGCCGATATCGGCAACCAGCGGATTTGTAGCTCCCGCAGTTTTGCGCCCCAGAGCGACGGCGTGAGGGCCTTCCCAGACCATAAATAGCACCGGCCGGTCAGCCAAATGCTCAAGTAGCATTTGCCGGGTTCTTTTGCCAAGTTCCACCGGGGTCAAACCCGGGTCAATGCCCTTATCCTTATAATTATTAAAAGTCTTGGTTCCCGAAGAAAGATACCAAGCCTCATCGTCAGCATAGTGCTTGCCAACCTGATCCGCGGTTGGAGCAACCATTTTAGTAGCGATTAATTTGAGACCGCGTTTTTCAAATTTGGCGATTATTTCGCCGACTAATCTTCTTTGAATCGCCTCAGGCTTGATTGCTATAAGAGTTCGCTCGGGTTTAAATTTTTTTTCCATAAAATTTTTTTCCTTTTTTTATTTGATTAGGTTTTCATTCCACCTGAAAACCGCCGTTTATTTACAAAAAGTATAGCTTTTTCGAGAAGTTAAGGCAAGACCGAGGCGAGTTTAGCTGTCATTCCGGGCGAAGACCCGGAATCTAGATCCCCGATGTCGGATTTCATCCGGCTCGAGGATGACACAATAGTGTCACTTTATGAACTTCTCATTTATTCCCTAGCTCTCTCGCCAAAATCTTCTGCTGGACCAGATAGGGATGTGGGATGTTGACGATCAGAACCGCCACCGCCGAGCCGGCGGTTTGGAGCTGAACCGTGCCATAGTCCATCATCATTTGAAATAGTCCCTTGCGAACATGGGAAACGTTTTGAATATTTTTAAGCGGAACTTCGTTAATTGTCCGCACTAGAATTCGTGATTGATTGATCGCCAGTACTCTTTCGTCGGTCAAAATATACATCGTATTTAAATAAAGATAAATCTGCAAAATTAAGTAAACTCCGCCGATCGCCAGGAAAAAAAGGAGAAATTTCGCCCCCCAGCTCGGATTCCAGATCGCCCAGGGGATCGAGCCGACAACGACAATCAGGGCAAAAATAAACCCTGCCCGACTCATAATCCAAGTGTGGGCGCGCCAAGCAGCGATGATTTTCTCGCCTTCTTTTTGTCCGTCGAAAGATTCGATTTGCATAACTTAAGAATAGAGAATTAGGCGCTGGGAAGCAAGAAGTTAAGCTTACAGCGTTTTGCTTATCAGTTATAATGAAAGAAATAAAAAAATTTAATTATGCCAGATGACGAGGGTGAACAATTAAGAGAGCCAGAGAGTACTGAAACCGGAGAAGAGGCAAAAAGCATTTCCCTGGATCCAGCTGTGGTCGAAAGACAAAGACAACTAGCTGATCTTCAGCTAACTGCTGATTATCTTGAAAAAATCGCGGAGATGGAAAGGCCGGCAAAAAGCCGTTTTATAGCTCAGGATTATAGCGAAGATCGGATCGCCCAAGTCGAAGACCCGGCAAGAACTAACGACGAGATGAATCAGAGCCTAGAAGCTTTACTTTTGATAAATGGAGAGGCAAGAGACGAAGCCATGAAAAAAGCTAATGAGTGGCTGGCGTCATCGGGGACAACCGCTCACATGGTCTCATCTGCTGCAGAGGTACTCGGCGAAATTGATCAAGCAAGAAAGATGATATCTGAAAATAACGAGAAGCTGGGAGCAATGAGTGAATACCAAAGAGCAGTGTCTCGGTTTAATGATCAGGAACTTGCAAGCAAATACCACGTCGGATCAAAAGATGAAATTGATAATTTGCTATATAAATTGGAATATGAATCCGATAATTTAAGGTATGGAGTTGTAAAAGAATACAAAAAACACCCTTTATTAAGGCTGGGGCGAGTGTTTGGAATTAAGGCTCAGTTTGAAAGAGATAGACTAGATAAGGCCAAGGAGATCAGGGAAAGAGCACGGGCAATACGAGATGATTACAATAGTAGCCACTTAAAGTTATTTTATGCTTCAACCACAGACACATGGCAACTGGAAGATATGAGGGAAAGGGTCGCTGGCAAGGTTAGGTCTTTGTCTTACGAGATAGTTTCAAGTAGTCCGCTTTTGGAGGAGGTAGAAGGTATTCTTCGGGAAAATAGCGAACAAGATCCTCCGGCTGATCGCTTTGCACACTCGCCCATTTCCGCCGAGGTTCGAGGTGAAATTCTGAGATCTTGCATAAGAAAAAGAATTGATTCTGACACTTATCACTACACGGAAAAGCTAGGCGAACAAGAGCGGGAAACGCTGGTCGACAAGATAACAGCTTGCATCAACCTGCAATATCAGGGGCTGAGTCAGGAAGCTTATACGGATCAAATGACAGAGCTGATGAGCGACCTTGATCAATACTCCAATGCCCTTGCGCTTATTGAACCTATGATCTTTCCTTACCACTTTCGTGGTATAATTGAACAATTTTTAGACGGCAAAAAGCTCTCTGATACCGAGCATCTGCTGGCTAATTATGGACGTGATTTGCAAGCAGTCGAAGTAGTCGGTGCACTCTCCGAGATCATTCAACGAGTTGAAAAAATAAATTCGGGTTACATTACGCCGCCCTTCGAACTAGTGCATAAAATTAAGAAACTACAAGAAGACCTCGATCAGCTATTGGACGTTAATCCGGAAATTCTAAAGATTTATCTTGATCACCCGGAAATCATAAAACAGTTCGGAGAAGAAAAATTGTCAACCTTGAAGCGAGATTTGGTTGATAACCTTGAAAAAAAACTTTCTAGTTTCGAAAATGCCAGGTCGGATGAAGCGCTAACCGCAGAGAGAAGATTGATCGATTTTGCTGATATCAGAAGTTTACCAGCTCTCATGATGTGCACTTTTACCCAGCCAGGCACCTCGGGTGAATGGCCATTGGCGGGCGGTACTACTTCGCCGGCAATTTTAAAATATTTTGAAAACCTCAACGAGGAGGAGCTAAATGCATTCTTGGCGGATGAAAGTAATCGGCCAATTGCCAACGTTGTGAGGCTCATTCAGTCAAACCCATGGGAAATCTTAGAGCAGATGCGCACTCCCGAAGGAGGGCGGATCATTGGTGAAATGTTTACCAGTCAGCTGAAGGACGCCGATCCGGAACTCAGGAATTTTCTTTTCAGGCGCGTTCATTATATAAGAAGCGAGAACGTTGATATTGATCCATTTATAGACGAGGCGATTAAACGAGCCGGCGATCCTGATGCCCTGAATTTTCTTGAGAAAATGATGGATAGGGAGAATTTCAAACATACGGCAAGAATTATGAATGAAACTTATACGAGGCCCGACTATTTAGTTGCTTTAGCTAGATCTCTAGTGAGTGATGACAGGCCAGCAGACCGAAACGAAGAAAGATTAAAAAATCTGCAGTTTATAGCCGATATGATCGAAAGGCTTTACGAACATCCTGATCTGGTCACAAATACTCTGCCGAGTATTTTGGAAATCGCCACCCACACTGCTCTTACGAACGAGAGTGCCAATCGGCTAGTTGCATTAAGTTTTGCGGCAAAAGATAAAAACTTCAGCCAATTTAAACTTGGTGTCGGTTACGCCTCGGTTTTATATCTTAGAAATTCGCTCTCTGAGGCGAATTTGGATATCCTGAAAACCCAATCGATCGAAGTGCCGGACCGAGATTTGGCCAAATTAGTCGAAGGTCAAGAAGAAGTAACCGAGCAAAATTGGCTCGGCATGCTTTCGACTTTTATCAAAACCGACGGGGCCTTCACGCCGAATTTGTCGGAAGAGCAAACTGCGCTGCTTGAAAGCGAAATGAAAAATCCGGAAAAAATGGATCTATGCCTTGAAAAGTTTCGCCTAGCCTACAGAGACCATCTCGCTAAATTGCGTGAAGGAAAAACAAACATCGATGCGACCTTTCTCGCCAAAGTGATTTCCCAAAACGAAGGCGGCGGACACTTGAGACATATTGAAGCGATGGCAAATCTCATATCCGCCCTTTCCTCACTTGACAAGCAATCCACCACCAGCAAACAATTCACTACCCGAGAAACCAAAGATGAAGTTTTAAACTCTTTGATTCAACTAGAAGAGTTTTTTGACAAGAACCGTTGGGGCAACGAAGACCGGTCTTTCTTTTATAATGCGACGCGAGAGGTAATCTTGGCCGCTCCGAGCTTATTTACTGAGCTCAGTGGGGCATTTCAAGGACTTGATCCTAAGCAGCTTCGCGACTTTGTGGCCAATTATTATCCCCTGATCCAAGCCCAGATAGTACTGGCAGGCAAGGAGGGTCAAAATTCCAATACTATTAATGATCCTAGGAAATTAGTTGAAATCCGAAAGCTTATTAAATCATTTAAAATCAATATGATCTTGTCCGGCGGCTACGAGCAAGCAACCGAAATTTTAAAAAGAGACTCGATAGCTGGGCTGCAAGAGGGTTTTAAGGAGCGTTTTGGAATTAAAAAAATTCCAGAGGATATGTCAGCCGAGTCAATTCGAGCTCTACAAGGCTTTATCATTTATTTTGGCAATCTGAACGATAAAAACCCTGAAAAGAAAGCTATTTTGAGCCTGCATATGGCTCTGACAATTGACGGGAAATGGAGAGAGTTTAGAGAGGGCGGTGATGTCCTGCTGAGCGATTATTTTGACCCCGGGAGCGAGCAGTATTCGCTTATGGAAAAATACCTCCAGGAGCGAGCAAATGCAACCTTCATCCCGCCAGAGCTTGTCGGGTTAAAAGAAGAGGAAATGGTTGAATTGCAAGCAATCTTGCAAGAAGAAGAAACTGTTCAGCATTTTGGCAACATTCAGCCGATTGACGATAAGCTGGAAAGTATTTTGAAACAGCTTGAAGCCTTCGCGGATCCGGACACTTACGATCAGTCCGTTAGAGAACTTTTTCAAGTTATAAACGAACATTCTCCCCGATCGGTTAACACGGCTTTGGGCAAACAGATTCAGGTTGAGCTTGGTAAAAACATTCCGCTCAGCCCAAAAGAGCAGGAGCTCAGCCAGAAACTCTTGGATCTTTTTGGCCAAGAAGAAAAGGAAGTTAAAGATCGACTTATTGCGATCCAGGGCGAAATAAAAACTATGGGTCTAGGAGTTTCTATCCTTGAAAAACGAGATGATTATCAAGAAGATATTGGGGCTTTAAGAGAAAAACTTAAACCAAGCGATAAAATTATCGCAATTTTTCAGCAGCTTGGCGAAGACTTCAAAACCGAATCTGGGGCGGTGGCTATCCCCCAAGACTTAACTTATTTGGAGGCAATTGTTTCGAAAAACCAAGACAAATTGACCGATCCTGAGGACAAGAAAGCGATTGACGAGTATTTTGCCGGAATCAGAGAGCAGATGAAGGTGCTGGATAAAGCTACAACAGATATCGAGAGCAAATTGCAAGGCATCTTGACCCAAGCGCAGGAACGCTCAGAGGAAGGGGTTGTTGCAATCACCACAGAGATCATAAATAACATTCGCCACAGGGAAAATCAGTTGAAAATTATTAGCGTTTGTACCAACCGATGGGTGCAGATCATCGAAAATATGAGGCAATGTCTTGCCTGCAAAACCAATGGTTGCAATAACGACACCAATCTGACCTTTGGCGATCCGAATAAGTTTTACTTATATTCGCAGGCCGGGGAGAGAAGTTTTGACAAGGGAAGTGTTGCCGATGAGATTATATTTTTGGAGCCAATTGTTGTCGGGGAACGCCAGCAGTTATCCTTTGTTTTTGACAGAGTTTATGGCAATAATTCCCCCGATATTCTAATTGGCCATATCCTAGCAATTGGTAAAAAATTTACCCAAATTAAAAAGAGGTTTCCGGAAGCTAATATTTCGATGTTTATCTCTGGTGCAGCCATGACTTCGGCGGGGCTTGATGCAGATTCGCTGAAAGCACGCTTATCGGGCTTAGTGGATTTGAACGCAATCGCAGCTTCGGCCAATGTAGATGTCATAGAATCTCCAGGCTCAGATCACTATATTGAATTTGGCGGAGAATCTCGTCAAGCCGGAAAACGAACCGTGGAGGGCTTGCTTTTGGAAAGCGCTTGAGCGAAGAAATTAGGAATTTTTTACACTTGAACTTGGCCCCATCACCAATACTCCGCTTGCGTTAAAACTACAGCGAGCAGGTCGAATATTCCACATAGAATCATTCATCCTCATTTAATTTCGGGAATTGGTGAGGGGTCTGCCAGGCGAGAGTACTCACTATTAGCGTTGTAGTTATCGTCTGATTTTTCCCAGAGTTAGATAGTCCAGCTCTTTGACATCACAGCCGGCAAGTTTGAGCGGAGCTTTATGATTTTTGGCTTTATTTCGACAATCGGTAAAG
>Ga0172381_10003984_pt1 | contig 15430 bp, 16 predicted proteins | sample Leawel6488metaG_FD_119754 | JGI IMG/M metagenome (GOLD analysis project Ga0172381, IMG submission 119754) | Leachate microbial communities from a municipal landfill in Southern Ontario, Canada - Leachate well 64-88 metaG | ecosystem: Engineered > Solid waste > Landfill > Unclassified | place...
ACGCTACAAAATGTATGCGAAAGAACAAGCAACATTACAAGATGTTGCTGATTTGTATATTGAATATAAGTCTTTAGAAAAAACGATTGAAGAAGCTATGCACCTAATGCACGATAAAGATCCAGAAATTGTTGAAATGGGAAGAATTGAGCATGAAGAAGCAGTTAAAAGATCTGAAGAAATAATTAAAAAAATAGAATTAGAATTGATACCAAAAGACCCTAATGATGGTAAAAATGTTATTATTGAAATTAGAGGAGCTGTTGGTGGTGATGAAGGCAATATTTTTGCTGGAGATCTATTTAGAATGTATACAAGATATTGTGAAAGAAAAGATTGGCAAATTGAAATGTTGGATTCCAATGATGGACCAGCAGGAGGATTTTCTTTTGTATCTTTCATGATAAAAGGAAAGAGAGTTTATTCTGAACTTAAATATGAATCAGGAGCCCATCGTGTTCAAAGAGTTCCTAAAACAGAAGCAAGTGGAAGAATTCACACATCGACGGCAACTGTTCTTGTAATGCCAGAAGCAGATGAATTAGATGTGCATATTAATCCTATTGACATCCAAGTTGATACATATAGAGCAAGTGGTGCTGGTGGGCAGCATATTAATAAGACTGACTCAGCAGTAAGAATGACTCATCTTCCAACAGGAATTGTTGCTACTTGTCAAGATGGTCGTTCTCAACATGAAAATAAAGAGAAATGTTTAGCAATTTTAAGAACTAGAATATATGATTCAGTATCTCAGCAAGCTGAAGCTCAAAGAGGGGCAGAAAGACGTTCAAAAATAGGAACTGGAGAAAGAAGCGAAAAGATAAGAACATATAATTATCCTCAAAACCGCGTTACTGATCATCGTATAAATTTTACTATCCAACAATTAGATCGTGTTATGGAGGGAGATTTGGAATCTATAATAAATGCTTTAATAAATGAAGACCAAAAGATGAAAATAAAAGGAAGTTCATTATAGATGAAAACTTATCAAGATTTATATATTTATATTCAAGAGAAACTAGAAACAAAAAATATTGATAAAAATATTGCACGAATTATACTAGAAGATTTATTGTCTTCTAGTGGTGCTGATTTTTATCTTTTTTTAAAAGAAAAAATAAGCGAAGAAATAAAAGATAAAGCCTTAAGTTATCTAGAAAGAGTATTAAAAAAAGAGCCAATACAATATATACTAGGGTATACATATTTTTATGGAAATAAAATACTTGTAGATAATAATGTTTTGATACCTAGATTTGATACTGAGAATTTAGTTGAAATAATTAGTAAAGACTTCAGCAATAAAAAGTGTAATATAGCAGATGTAGGTACAGGTAGTGGTTGTATTGCAATATCATTAAAAAAATTGAATTCCAATTTTAGTTTTTTCGCTAGCGATATTAATGAAAAAGCCATAGAATTAGCTAAAAAAAATGCCAGTATCAATCATGTTTCAATAGATTTTTTAGTTGGTGATATGCTAGAACCATATGTAAAAAATGGTATAAAATTGGATATAATTGTTTCTAATCCACCATATATTGATTATGAGGATGAAGAGATAGAATCAAGTGTTAGAGAATATGAACCAGCAACAGCATTATTTGCAGAAAATAGAGGATTAAAATATTATGAAGATATTTTAAAAAGTGCTCAAAAAGTTTTTAATAATAATGGAGTAATATATTTTGAGATAGGATATAAGCAAAAAAAAGATGTAATGAATTTAGTTCAAAAGTACTATCCGGGGAGCAATGAAATAAAAACATATAAAGATTTATCGGGATTAGATAGAGTAATAAGAATAAGTCTTAATAATTTGGAGAAATAATATGAAAATAATTGTGGATGCAGATGCTTGCCCTACCAAAGACATTATTGAGTATGTTGCTTCTAAAGAAAATATTAAGTTAGTTTTTGTTTGCGATAATTCACATGAATTAACTACAAATTATGGAGAGATAATCCATGTTGATAAAGGTAGTGACAAGGCAGATTATAAAGTCGTAAGTATGATTAAAAAAGAAGATTTAGTAATAACTCAAGATTATGGACTTGCTAGTCTTGCATTAGTAAAGGGTGCAAGAGTTCTTCTTAATTCGGGATTTATTGTAGATTCATATAACATAGAATCGTATTTAAATTATCGTTATATAAGTTCAAAAGCAAGACAGGCTAAAATTAGAACAAAAAATATGCCAAAACGAAATTTGCAAGACGATGATAGGTTTGAAAAGAATCTTATTAAATTAATAAAAGAGCAGTAATGAATTAGCCTTCATTGATGTTGTTATATTAAATAAGTTGTGATAGTATAATTAAGAAAAGAGGTGATATTGTGAAAACTGTTATCTTAAATAAGAAAGAGTTTAAGCAAGTTGCCTCATTTTTATTTCAGGGATGCATTGTTGTTTTTCCTACAGAAACAGTGATGGGAATCGCTGTTGTTGCTGATAACTATGATAGCTATAAACAATTAATTGATGTTAAAAATAGACCATTAGAAAAGGCATTTCCACTTGTAGTAGGAAATAAAAAGCAGATTTCTAATTATGCAATTATTAATGATAAGCAAAAAAGAATAATTGAAAAATTAATGCCAGGTCCACTCACGATTGTTTTGAAGAAAAAAAACAATGTTCCAAGTTATGTTACCGCTGGGAAAGATAGTATTGCAATTAGGATGAGTGATGATGAATTTGTACTAAAAGTTTTAAAAGATTTGGGGAAACCAATTTTGCTTACAAGTGCAAATTTATCAGGAGAGCCATCATCATTAAATGATGAAGAAGCTCAGAAAATATTTTATGGCAAGGTTCGCGCAATAGTTCAAGGAGATTGTCCAATTCAAATTCCTTCAACAATTGTGGATTTAACAGCGACTGAACCTAAAATATTAAGAGAGGGCATTGTCTCTATAGATCAAATAAATGAAATTTGGAGGGAATAGTATGATAATATCAATTGGTGCAGATCATGCAGGATTTAAAACTAAGCAGATTATTAAAGAGAATTTAGAAAAAAAGGGTCATAAAGTAATTGATTTGGGGACATTTAATGAAGACTCAGTCAATTATCCTCTTTTTGCTTTTAAAGTTGGAGAAAGTGTTGTAAAAAAAGAAAGTGAATATGGTATTGTAATTTGTGGGACCGGAATAGGAGTTTCAATTTCAGCCAATAAAGTAAAGGGTGTTAGATGTGCTCTTGTAACTGATGAAAACACAGCAAAACTTAGTAGAGAACACAATAATGCTAATGTATTGGCACTTTCTGGTAGATTTACTCCAATAGAGACAAACTTAAAAATTGTTGATTTATTTTTGGAAACTCCATTTGCTAATGGACGTCATTGCACAAGAATAGATTTGATAAGTGAATATGAAAGGAATCATTAGTTTATGAAAGATATTGAAATAGGACAATTAATTGCAAAAGAAAAAGAGCGTCAATTAACTCACATTGAATTAATCGCCTCAGAGAATTTTGTTTCTGATGATATTTTGGAAGCAGCAGGAAGCATATTGACAAATAAATATGCTGAGGGCTATCCTTCAAAAAGATATTATGGTGGTTGTGAATACATAGACCAAATTGAAACAATAGCAATAGAAAGAGCAAAAAAACTTTTTGGAGCAGAACACGCAAATGTTCAACCTCATTCTGGTTCACAAGCAAATATGGGTGTTTACCAAGCGATATTAAATCATGGAGATGTTGTTTTGGGTATGGACTTATCAGCGGGAGGTCATTTAACTCATGGGCATCCATTAAGCTTTTCTGGAATAAATTATGAGTTTCATAGCTATGGAGTAGATTCAACAACTGAATGTATTGATTATAATGAAGTTAGAAACGTTGCTTTAAAATATAAACCAAAACTGATAGTATGTGGAGCAAGTTCTTATCCAAGATTTATAGATTTTAAAAAATTTAGAGAAATAGCAGATGAGGTCGGAGCATATTTAATGGTTGATATGGCCCATATTGCAGGACTTGTTGCAGTTGGATTGCATCCTAGTCCAGTTCCATATGCCGATTTTGTCACATCAACAACTCATAAAACTCTAAGAGGTCCGAGGGCTGGATTAATTTTGTGCAAACAACAATATAAAGATTTGTTAGATAAAAGGATTTTCCCTGGTATTCAAGGAGGACCCCTAGAGCACATAATAGCAGCAAAAGCGATATGCTTTAAAGAAGCTATGGGTGCAGATTTTAAAGTTTATCAAAAGCAAGTACTAGATAATGTTCAAGCACTAATAAAATCCTTGAAAGAAGAGGGTTTTAGAATAGTATCTGGTGGTAGTGATAATCATTTGTTGTTAGTAGATGTTAAACAATCATGTGGAATCACTGGTAAAAAAGCAGAAACTATTTTAGATACTATCAACATAACTTGTAATAAGAATTCCATACCTTTTGACCAAGAAAAGCCAGCATATTGTTCTGGTATAAGACTTGGAACCGCCGCAATGACTACAAGAGGTTTTAATTGCGATGATTTTTATAAGGTAGGAAAGATTATTGCTAAATGTCTAAAGAACATAGATGATCAAGAATTGCATGAGAGATTGAAAGAAGAAGTTTTAAGTTTAGTCAAAGATAAGCCATTACATAAATAAGGAGGAATAAAAATGCTTAAAGTACTAAATCACCCACTAATTAATCACAAATTGACCACGATGCGCAGGATTGAAACAGGAACGAAAGATTTTAGAGAGAATCTTGATGAAATTGCTGGGCTAATGGCCTATGAAATTACTAGGAATTTAGAGACAGAGGATGTTGAAATAACAACACCAATATGTAAGACAACTGGGAAACAATTAACTAAGAAAATAGTATTAGTCCCGATATTAAGAGCTGGTCTAGGAATGGTTGATGGAATTAGAGAATTGATACCAACAGCCAAAATAGGACATGTAGGCTTATATAGGAATGAAGAGACGTTAGAGCCATGCGAATACTATGCTAAATTTCCATTAGAATTAGTTAGCGCAACTGTCTTCATTTTGGACCCAATGCTTGCAACAGGAGGCAGTGCCTCAGCAGCTATTTCTTTAGTTAAAAAACACGGAGCTAAAGACATCAAACTGATATGTTTGGTTGGTGTTCAACAAGGCATAGATAAGGTTCAAAAAGACCATCCTGATGTCGATATTTATTTAGCTGCAAAAGATGAAAAATTAAACGATATTGGTTACATTGTTCCAGGACTTGGAGATGCTGGAGATCGCCTGTTTGGAACCAAATAAAACGCCAAAAAAAGTGTTGTTTTTTTGCATAAATAATTTTTATAAGAGATAACTTTTAAAACGCTTTCATTGAATACGTAAAAAATGTGAAAATGTTAAAACCCTTTGTTTATAGGGGTTTTTATTATTTGCTGGTTATAATATAAATTAATGTCAAATATTAAGTTTCATTATATGAAAGCGTTTTTATGTTTTGGTGTTTAATTATAAAATAGATTATGTTATAATCTATGGCGAAAGGTGGTGATTGAATGTCAATTTTAGATTCTATTCAAGCTGCTGAAGCTAAAGCAGAACAGGCCAAAATTGATGCAACTAATAAGGTTGAAGCCTTAATGGAACAGACCAAAAAGAATGCAGAAATTAAAGGCAATGATTTACTAAAGGAAGCTCAAGTTGTGGAGCAAAAGATTGCTAAAGAAACAGCTATTAAATTAGCTGCTAATGAGAAAGAATTAATTGCTCGTTATGAAAAAGAAGATCGCGACGTGGCTTCATTAGCGGATAGTAGAATTGATATTGCAATTAGTTACATTATGAAGAAGGTAGTCTCATCATGATAGCACCAATGAAAAAAGCAAAAATTGTTTTCTTAAAAGAAGACAAAGATGCTGTACTAAAAGCTTTACAACGTATTGGAGAGCTTATGGTTATTAAAACTGAAGAAAGTAGTGAGACACTTGATTCAAGCAAAGATGAAGTCTTCGTTCAGCGAACACAAAGATCATTGCAAGTAATTAAACCCTACACGGGCAAGAAAAAACCATTCGGAATTGGTGAGTATTGTGCGGTTAATTACAAAGATTTTGTGAATCCTGATTATCACGGAAATCAGGAAATTCTTGATGAAATTGAGAAAGCTGACAGCGAGATTGCAAAATTGAAAGCAGAAAATGATTCTGCCAAAGAATTCATCGGTTTCTTGGCACCATGGGATGGATTGGAAGGAAAATTATCAAATATTTATTCTTCTAAGTACACAACAATTCATACAGGATTTATACCATTAAAGCTTGTTGAAGATTTCAAGAAACAATTTGAAAATTTTGAGAGTGATTTGAAACAATTTCAAGTTGCTTCTGACACAGTCGCTTTCATGCTTGTTAATTGGCGAGAAGATGACGCATCAATCATGGACCAAATTAAAGGATTTGGTTTTATGGAAGTTTCTCTTCCAAATGAAGAAAAAACTTTAAAAGAATTGGTTGCTGAAAAACAACAAAAAATCGATGCTAACCTAGCAAAGATTAGCGAAATCGAAGAAGAGTTGAAAAAGTATGCATCTAAAGAACAAGAGATTAAGATTTTTAGCGATCAGATGGAAACTCAAAAGGTTTTAAAAGAAACTCCTGTTGTTGCCACAGTTGACACAATTTATTTGGAAGGCTGGGTAAAAAAGAACAAAGCAGATAAGATTAAAAAAGCTATAGAGTCAGCCACTGATACATATGATTTAGAAATCGTGGATGCAGAGGAAGGGGAAGCCATTCCTACTGCTCTAGAAAATCCTAAATTGATTTCTAACTTTGAACCAATTACCGATATGTTCTCTCGCCCAAATAGTAAGGAAATAGATCCAAACCCAGTTATGTCTTTCTGGTATTGGATTATTTTTGGACTGATGATGGCCGATTTCGGCTATGGAGCTGTACTAGCTATCGGAACATTTTTGGCATTGAAGTTCTTGAAACCAAGAGGAACATTGAAAAAACTTATGAAAGTATTCTTCTTGGGAAGTATTACCACAATGATATGGGGTATAATTTTCGGGAGTTATTTCGGAGCTGAATTCCACCCATTATGGTTTGTACCATCAAGTGACCCAATTAGTATGTTGATTCTTTCTTTGGTATTAGGTGTTGTTCACTTGAGCTGTGGCTTAATTATAAAAGCTGTTTCTCAAATTAGAGATGGACATCTACTTGATGCAATTTTTGATCAATTTAGTTGGATTCTTGTTATGGTAGGATTGTCATTATCGTTATCACAATTTTGTGCGAATATGTTGCCAACATCACCAGTTATTCCTCCAATTGTAATGACTGTAGGATATATAATTGCTGGGGTTGGTGCAGTGATAATTCTATTCACAGCAGGCCGTGAGAAAAAGAATATTTTTGGAAAAGTTGTTGGAGGATTGTTGGGGCTATATGGAGTTACTGGTTATTTAAGCGATATATTATCGTATGCTAGAATCCTTGCACTATGTATGTCATCTGCTATTGTTGCTTATGTTATGAACTTATTAGCAGGAATGGTTGGGGCAAATGGTGTAATTGGCTTCATCTTCTCATTATTTATTTATTTGGCAGGTCACGTATTCAACCTAGCCATGGGATTGCTATCAACATATGTTCACGATAGTCGTCTACAATACATTGAATTTTTTGGAAAATTCTATGAAGGCGGCGGTGTAGATTTCAAACCGTTAGCTCTTGAATACAAATATGTTAATGAAATCAACGATGTAATATAAATTAAAAAGTAAAGGAGATTTATAAAAATGTCAGGACAAACAATTGCGATTCTAGGCGCTGCGTTTGCAGCAGCACTTGCTGGATGTGGTTCAGCATGGGGCGTTGGAAATGCCGGTGTAGCAGCAGCAGGCGTTACATCAGAAAAGCCAGAATTATTCGGTAAATTATTGATTTTGCAAGCCTTACCAGGAACACAAGGTATTTATGGCTTCTTGGCGGCAGTTCTAATTATGGTTAATATCGGTGTCTTAGGTGGAAACGCTGGGACAATTGATCTAGCAACAGGCTGGTCCTATTTCTGGGCAGCAGCACCTATTGCTATTGCTGGGCTTGTATCCGCCTTTTTCCAAGGCAAAGCTGCAGCAGCCTCTATCCACATGACTGGTAAAAATCCGGATGCATTCGTCAAGGGTATGACAATGACCGCATTGGTCGAAACATATGCTATCCTTGGACTACTTGTCAGTATCCTACTTATTTTCGGTATCTAGGAAATAGGTGATTAAATTGGTTAACAGTTCAATCTACAAAAAAATTGAAGATAAAGGAAATTTAGAGGCCGAAGAAATTTACAAAGCTGGACAAGAAAAAGCCGCAGCGTTAGAAAAAACTATTTTAGATGGTTATGATAAGGAATACAAAAAAATAATTGAATCAGCTAACCGTCAAAATGAAGATTATTTAAAAACAAAACTTACACAAGTCGATCAAACTGCCAAACAAAAATCCTTGTTTTTGAAGAAAGAAAAAATTAATGAAGTAATGAAGAAAGTTCATCAACAATTGAATAAAATTAGTGATAAAGAACTATTTGATTTAGTAGTTAAAACAATTTCTTCCGAAAAAATTCAAGGTAACGAAGTTTTAAAAGTTTCTAAGAGTGACTATAGTAAATATGTACGTATATTTGCATCAAACAGTGAATCAAAGCCTGTCGTTCTTGATTTATTAAACAACAAACTTGGTTCAAAATATCATTTGACAATTTCAAGTGAGCCAGCAGATATTGATGGAGGATTTGTATTAATGGGAAATACTTATGATATAGATCATTCATTTATAGTTTTACTTGATGAACTTAGAGAAACGTATGAAACTGAAATAGCAAAAACGCTATTTGGCAGTGGAGAATAATATGAGTAATAGCAAATACATTTATGCTAATGGTGCTATTAAAGTTGCCGAAACTCGTTTATTAGATAAAAGTAAACTTGCAAAACTTTTTAATGCAAAAGAAGAAGATTTTAAGCAATACTTAACAGATATGGGTTATGGCAATCAAGCAAATAATCTAGAAGGAATTATCAATTCGGAGTTAGTTAAAACAAAACAATTTTTGGATGAAGTAAATAACAACAATCCGGTTATAGATTTGTTTTATTTGCAAAATGATGCTCAAAATATTAAGGTCATTTATAAATCAAAAATATTTGGTTTAGACCACAAAGATAATTTTGTTGATACTGGTGTAATTGGTAAAGAAGCATTGATTAATTACATAATTAACGAAAAGAAGGATGCTATTCCAGAAGAGTATTTGCCTTTGCTTCAAGATATTGAAAGCAAAGTTAGCAACTTAAAAAATGCTCGCCTCATCAGCGCCAAAATAGATAGTTGTGTATTTGATTTTATATTCAAGAAATTAGGAAAATATAAGGATGAAACTTTAGGGTGTTATTTCAAACTATTTATAGATTTTGCAAATATAATGACTCTAATCCGTAGTAGAGCCCTTAATTGGGGTCTTGATAAATTTCTTGAGATGTTTGTAGAACACGGCACTATTGAGCAAAATGATTTTATTGAAGCTTACTCTTTGGCTAGTGATGGCTTGGTAAAACAATTTACAAAATACAGTTATGGTGAAAAGCTTGCTAAAGGATTAAAAGCATATAGTGAAGATGGAAATCTTAGTAAATTTGAGAAATTCCTTGATGAATTAAGACTCAAACTTATGAAAGACTATAGTCTTGAATTCTTTAGTGTAGGACCATTAATCTATTATTATTTAGAAAAACAAGCGGAAGCAAAAAATATCCGAATGATCTATTCAAATAAAGATACAGAAATTTCTGATCTTCTCGAATATTAGAAAGGGGATAGGATGAATGGAAAAAATTGAAGTCGCTGCTATTGGTAGCACAGATGAAATTTATTTATTTAATGCCGTTGGCATTATGACAATTCTTGTTCAAGATCCCCAAGAAGCAGATAAGAAAGTATTCGAGCTTTCTCAAGCAGGATGCAAAATTATTTACTTATTTGAGGAGTTATATACTATGATGGGAGAAACTTTGGAGAAATACAAAGATAAAACTTTCCCAATCATCATTCCAATTCCATCCCAAAAAGGAAGCAAGGGAGTAGGAATGAAAAAAATTAGAGATAATGTTGAAAAAGCCATAGGCATGGATATTTTATAGAAGGGGTGATGATTGATGAATGATAATAAAGTAGGAGTCATATCGAAAGTTGCCGGACCATTGATTATTGCAAAGGGCATGACTGGCGTCAAAATGTATGACGTTGTTCGTGTTAGTGATAAACGATTAATTGGAGAAGTTATCGAATTAAGAGGCGATAGGGCTTCAATTCAAGTTTATGAAGAGACTGCAGGTCTTGGACCAGGCGAACCAGTATACCAAACTGGTGAAGCTTTGTCTGTTGAATTAGGCCCTGGATTAATCGAAAGTATTTTTGATGGTATCCAACGTCCTTTGAGCGTTATTTATGATCAAGAGGGTGACAAAATACCACTTGGTATAGATGTTCCTAAATTAAACAGAAGCAAAGTTTGGAATTTCAAGAAGGTCGCAAAGGTTGGCGATGAAGTCGTCGGTGGAGACATTCTTGGTGAAGTTGTAGAAACAAAAGCTGTTTTACATAAAATTATGGTTCCACCAACATTAAAAGGTAAAGTTACTTGGATTTATGAAGGTGAAGCAAAAATTGAAGATACAATAGCTAAAATAGTTGATGAAAAAGGAAAAGAAATCTCTTTAAATATGATTCAGCGTTGGCCAGTTCGTATCAGAAGACCATATGCAAAAAAATTAGCTCCAACTCAACCAATGGTTACAGGACAAAGAGTTATTGATACACTTTTCCCAATTGCTATTGGTGGTATTGCCGCAATTCCAGGACCATTTGGTAGTGGTAAGACAGTTGTTCAACACCAATTAGCAAAATGGGCAGATGCCGATATTGTTATATTTGTTGGATGTGGTGAACGTGGTAATGAAATGACTGATGTTTTGATGGAATTCCCAGAATTAGTTGATGCTAAAACTGGTGATACAATCATGAAACGTACAGTTCTTATTGCTAATACTTCTAATATGCCTGTTGCTGCTCGTGAAGCATCAATATATACAGGTATTACAATTGCTGAATATTATCGTGATATGGGTTATAAAGTCGCTGTTATGGCTGACTCAACATCACGTTGGGCAGAAGCTCTACGTGAAATGTCCAGCCGTCTAGAAGAGATGCCTGGTGAGGAAGGATATCCAGCATATTTGTCTTCCCGTCTAGCAGAATTCTATGAAAGAGCCGGTATTGTTCAATGTCTAGGTAGTGAAGGTCGTCAAGGAGCCGTTAGTGCTATTGGTGCTGTTTCCCCTCCAGGTGGAGATACTTCAGAACCTGTTTCTCAAGCTACACTTAGAATTGTTAAGGTTTTCTGGGGATTAAGTGCAACATTAGCTTATAGAAGACACTTCCCAGCTATTGACTGGTTGAAGAGTTATTCATTATATGATGATGTATTACAAGAATATTTTGATAAGAATGTCAAGAAGGATTGGTCAAAGCAAGTTGCAATGGCTCATAACATTTTGCAACAAGAAGCAAAGCTTAATGAAATTGTTCGTCTAGTTGGTGCTGATTCTCTTGAATTCCAAGATAGATTAACTCTTGAAGTTGCTAGAAGTATTCGTGAAGACTATTTACACCAAATTGCTTTCCATGATGTTGATACATTTACATCATTAAATAAGCAATATGGTATGCTAAATTTAATTCTTACTTGGTATAAACTTGGTCAAGAAGCTTTAAATAACAATGTTGGATTCCAACAAATAACTAAAATGAAAGTTATTGAAAATATTGGTAGACTGAAGTACGTTCCTGAAAAAGATTTTGATAACCAATTTAAAGCAGTTCATGAAGAATTAGCTAAAGAGTATCAAGAATTAGCAAAAGGAGGACAACAATAATGCCAAGAGAATATAAAACTATAAAAGAAGTTGTTGGTCCACTAATGCTTGTTGAGGGAGTCGAAAATGTAAAGTACGATGAACTCGTTAAAATTAAACAAGCCAATGGTGAGGAACGTGTTGGTAAAGTTCTTGAAATCAATGAGGACAAGGCACTAGTACAATTATTCACCAGTTCACAAGGTTTAAAAATTGATGATTCGAAAGCAATGTTCTTAGGACATGGTATTGAATTAAAACTTGCTCCAGATATTTTAGGTAGAGTTTTCGATGGTATGGGACGTCCAATTGATGGTGGTGGAGAATTAATACCAACAAAAGTTGAAGATATTAATGGTGCTCCATTGAATCCTGTCGCTCGTGACTATCCATCAGAATTTATTCAAACTGGTGTTAGTGCTATTGATGGACTAAACACTCTAGTTAGAGGACAAAAGTTGCCTATTTTCTCTGGATCAGGGTTACCTCATGCAAAACTTGCTGCTCAAATAGCAAGACAAGCAAAAGTTAGAGGTACAGGCGAAGATTTCGCTGTTGTCTTTGCTGCTGTTGGTATTACATTTGAAGAGTCAGATTTCTTTATCAAAGATTTCCAAAAATCAGGCGCTATTGAAAGATCTGTTCTATTTATCAACTTAGCAAATGACCCAGCAATTGAAAGAATTGCTACTCCTCGTATGGCTATCACTTGTGCTGAGTACTTGGCATATGAATTAGGAATGCACGTTTTGATTATCATTACTGATATTACTAACTATGCTGAAGCACTACGTGAAGTTTCTGCAGCTCGTAAAGAGGTTCCAGGACGTCGTGGCTATCCAGGATATATGTATACAGACTTAGCTTCACTATACGAAAGAGCTGGTAGAGTTAAAGGAAAAACAGGTTCAGTTACCCAAATTCCTATTCTAACTATGCCAGAAGATGATAAGACCCACCCAATTCCTGACTTAACAGGATATATTACTGAAGGTCAAATCATCTTATCACGTGAGCTATATCATAAAGGTCTAGTACCTCCAATTGATGTTTTACCATCACTTTCTCGTTTGAAAGATAAAGGTATTGGAAAAGGTAAAACTCGTGAAGACCATTCTTCAACGATGAACCAATTATTTGCGGCTTATGCAAGAGGAAAAGAAGCTAAGGAATTAGCTGTTATCCTTGGAGATGCTGCTTTGTCAGATATCGATAAACTATATTCAAGGTTTGCAACTGAGTTTGAAACCCAATATGTCTCTCAAGGTTATTACACCAATAGAGATATTGAAGAAACATTAAACTTAGGATGGAAGCTTCTAACCATCTTACCAAAGAGCGAATTAAAGAGAATTGATTTACAATTAATTGATAAGTATTACCCAAAAAAAGATGGTGAGTAATTATGGCATTAATGAATGTAAATCCTACTAGAATGGAGCTAACAAAGCTTAAAAATGGACTTGCGACTGCCTCAAGAGGTCACAAGCTTTTGAAGGACAAACAAGATGAAATGATTCGTCAATTCATGCTTATTATTCGTCACAATCAAGCTTTACGTAAAGAAATTGAAAGCGAATTAGCTCGTATTATGAAAAAATTCTCCGCAGCTCAATTAACTATGAGTTATGCAGGTTTGATGGAAGCTTTAATGGTGCCTTCAAAAAGAGCTGAACTTAGTGTTAAAACTAAGACAATAATGTCCATTAAAGTACCAACGGTAGAGTTTGCTGCTGATGATGGAGAAATAGATTTAACTTATGGTTTTGTCTTTACTCCAAGCGAATTAGATGGCGCTATCTTGTCGTTGTCAAAATTATTGCCAAAGATGATTGAGTTAGCTCAAGTTGAGAAAACTTGTGATATGTTGGCAAATGAAATTGAAAAGACAAGAAGAAGAGTAAACGCTATAGAGTACATTATGATTCCAGATTATATTGATACTATCCATTATGTAACTATGAAACTTGATGATAACGAAAGAAGTAACATTATTCGTTTGATGAAGAGTAAACAAATTATATTGGAAAAGGATCAACGTTCTAAACAACAAAATAATAATTTGGCAGCGCAACCTCAATAACGTTGCAAAAATAAAATAAGACCAAGGTAAATTGCCTTGGTCTTTTTATATCTCAATTTCTTTATCGAATAAATAAGTTACATTAATTTTATTGTTAGTTATATCAATTAGTTTTTGGTTAATTTCAGAATCCTTTGTATAAATTATAAAAGAAATTTGTGTATCATAGTTTTTATTTGTTATTTTTATATTATTTTTATTCAAAAAATATTCAATTACATTATTAAGGTTGTAGTCGAATACTAACTTATAATGCGGAAAACAATCAATAAGGGATATTTCAGATTTTTCAATAACTGCAGTACTAGCTTTTTGATATGCTCTATACAAACCGCCAGTACCTAATTTAATGCCTCCAAAATAGCGAGTTACAATAATAAGACATCTTGATAATCCATTATTTTTAATTGCTTCAAGAATTGGAAAACCCGCAGTTCCAGATGGTTCACCATCATCACTTAACTTTAAGTTATTATCATTAATATAATACGCATAGCAATTATGTGTAGCCTTATAATTTTCTTTTTTAATTTTTTTAATAATGTCTTTTGCCTCATCATTACTAACAATTGGAAATATATTCGCAATAAAAACGGATTTATCTATTTCTATTTTTGTACTTTCACTAGTTTTTATAGTTTTAATCATACTTTTACCTCAAAACAATTATAACAAAATGAAATTCATTTAGGAATTTTCTTTTTTATTATAATGATAAATTTAAAGGAGGTGCTAGAGTAAAGTGCAATAAATGTGGTAATAGTGATGATTCTTTGTTTTCATATGATAATAACGGGCGTTGTTATTGTCGCAAGTGTATTGAATTTAAAGGAGAAATTGCGAATATTGATAAGTATATTACTCCTCCTAATTTTAAGTTTAAACTTAATTATAAATTGAGTAATGAGCAAAAAATTATAAGTGATAATCTTCTTGATTGTGAAGGCGATATTTATGTTGATGCAGTGTGTGGTGCAGGTAAAACGGAAATAGTTTTTGAATCTATAAATAGATCCTTAAGAATTGGTCAAAGAGTAGGATTTATTATTCCAAGAAGAGAAGTAGTAAAGGAAATATTTGTAAGATTAAAAAACATATACCAAAACACAGAAATAACTTGCGTTTATGGAGGTCATAGTCAAAAAACTGATGGCGATATAATAGTTTTAACAGCTCATCAAAGCTATAAATATAACAACAAATTTGGATTAATCATAGTTGATGAATATGATGCTTTCCCTTTTAAAAATAATGAAGTACTCCACAAATTTGTTCAAGATAGTTGCTATGGCAAAAGAATATTTCTTAGTGCCACTTTCTCTAAGCAAGAATTATTGAATAAAAATCATTTTTCTTTAAACAAACGCTATCACAAGCAAGAAATACCAATTCCTATTTTTAGAAAAGTTCCTA
>Ga0172381_10003985_pt1 | contig 15427 bp, 17 predicted proteins | sample Leawel6488metaG_FD_119754 | JGI IMG/M metagenome (GOLD analysis project Ga0172381, IMG submission 119754) | Leachate microbial communities from a municipal landfill in Southern Ontario, Canada - Leachate well 64-88 metaG | ecosystem: Engineered > Solid waste > Landfill > Unclassified | place...
ATCAGATCAATCTTGGATTGTACATCGCCTTGATCTTCAGTGACCTGTCGACACCTATGTCGTCAAATGCCTCGGAACTCGCCCTGCATATCGGGCAGTTCTTCGGGGGCGCCTTACGATGTGTGATATATCCGCACTTAGCGCACCTGTACTTACCTTTTGGCTCTTCTTCCATTGCTGACTCCAGTCTTTTGTCTTTACACAGGTAAGTATACGGATGGATGTTAAATCTGTGTTACGGGCAGGTTAAATCTTCATTGCGGGAAAAGCAGGAATATTGACTGCAAGATTATCGCCTGAAATCCTGCGTTGAGCGAAGAGCCGATTTATGACGGAATTGCTTATTCTTGCTGTGAGTAATAATGAAAGGCCGAGCGAAACCAGGATTTCAGGTAATGAACTTGTAGCCGATATTGCGGATCGTTTCGATGAAGGTATGCCTGCGGTCCTCTATCTTGCTGCGCAGGCGGCGGATATGGACATCCACCGTGCGGGTCCCGCCGTAGTAGTCGTAGCCCCATATCTTGTCGAGGAGCTGGTCGCGCGAATAGACGCGGCCCTTGTTCGAGGCGAGGAATTTGAGGAGTTCGTACTCCTTGAAGGTGAGCTCGATCTTTCCGCCGTTGACCGTCACTTCGTACCTGGAGACGTCTATCAGGAGGTCCCCTGCCTTTATGGTATCCTTCGAATCGGTCGGGATGACCTTCTTCAGCAGGGCCCTTATCCTCGCGACAAGCTCGGACGGATTTAACGGTTCGAAAATAAAATCACCGATGCCCGGGATGCTGTCGAGCGCCTGCATCCCGCCCTCCGGCATCAACGCGAAAACGGGCGTCTCCTTAAGGAACCTGTCCTTCTTGAACGCGCGGTATACGGCCTGCGCATCAAAATCCTTTATTGAGGTGAAATCGAGCAGGATGATATCGGGGCGCCGGTTCAGGGCCTCTTCATATGCCGCCTTTACGCCGGACTCCTCGGGGAAATAGACCCGGTAGTCGGCTTCCTTCAGGGCCTTACGCGCGCGTTTAAGCCCCTCGTCTTCCGTCCCCAGGACAAGTATGCCGCTCATAACTTTACCGCCGTGACCGCGATGCCGTTCTTATCGGCAAGCGCTAAGGTCTCATCCATGTCTATTATCAGCGTCTTCTTCGCCTCTATCGCGAGGCATCCCGCCTTTGCTTCCGCCATCGATAATATCGTCTGCGGGCCGACCGCGGGCAGGTCGAACTTCATGCTCTGTTTCGGACGGGCGACCTTGATGACGGTCCCTCCGGGGCCGGCGAGCCTGCCGCCGCGCTTTATCAGCGCATCCGTGCCCTCTATGTCCTCGACCGCTATGACCGCTTTGTCCTTCACGAAAATAGAAAGCCCTATATCGAGCCCTGCGACCTGCCTGGCAATGCTGAGGCCGAACTTTATGTCGTCCTGCTGGGAGGGCGCGGGTTTGGCTCCCAGGGTCAACACTCCCGCCTCCGGAAGCATATCCTCGAGGAAGAGCGTCGAATCGAGCAGCTCCACTCCCGCGGACTTCAGCGTCGAGGTTATCATCGACAGCAGGGTATCGTCTTTCCTGTCCAGCGCCTTGACAAGTATCGACTTCATGAGGCCGTCTATCTTGAGCGCCTCGTTGAATATGCGGGATTTTGTTATGCCGCCGGCCATTATCGCTTTTTTAATGCCTTCGGACTTGAATATTTCGAGGACTTTGGAGAGTTCTCCGAGCTTTACCCAGTAAAATTTATCGGCGATATTGCCGACCTCGGGCTTCGTCTCGCCTTCGATGCCGACGGCGACGACATAGACGCCCTTGGCCTTAGCGGCCTTCGCGAAGATGACGGGAAAATCGCTTTTTCCGGCGACCAGTCCTATTTTTTCCATAATATTTTACCTGGCGATGCCCCTCTCGGAGGCCTGGACGAATTTTATGAGCTCGTCGACTTCAGGGCATTTCGGGACTTCAGTTTTTATTTGTTTTATAGCGCTGGAGATATTGAGGCCGGAGTTGAATAATGCCTTGAAGGCCTTCTTTAGATTGGCTTTTGACTGTTTCGGCACGCCGGCCCTGTCGAGGCCTATCGTATTCAGCCCGTAGATCTTCAACGGATGCCCGTCGCAGGTCGAGAAAGGCACGACGTCCTGGGTCGCTTTGGAGCAGCCGCCGATTATCGCGAGCCTGCCTATGCGCACGAACTGGTGCACGCCGCTCAAGCCGCCTATTATGGCCTTTTCTTCTATGGTCACGTAACCCGCCAGGGCGACGCAATTGGCAAGTATCGCGCCGTCCCTTACTATGCAATCGTGCCCGATATGCGAATAGGCCATGAGCAGTACATTATTGCCTACTACAGTCGAGGAGTCCTTGTCGGTACCCATATTGATTGTGGCATATTCGCGTATGATGTTCCCGTCGCCGATCTTCACAAAGCTGCGTTCGCCCTTGAACTTCAGGTCCTGGGTTATGGAGCCGACCACGGCGCCGGTGAATATCCTGTTATCCTTGCCTATGGTCGTGTAACCGTCTATCACGGCGTGGGCGCCTATGACGGTGCCGTCGCCGATCTTCACGTTAGGGCCGATAAAAGCATAAGGGCCGACTTCAACCGAGCCGGCCAACTCTGCCTTTTTATCTACTATCGCTGTTGGATGGATCTTCATTATATTCCTTGCCGCTATTCGGATGCCTCTTCGCCGCCGACAAGCGCGAACATGAATTCGCCCTCGGCCACAATTTTTCCGTCGACGCTTGCAACCGCTTTTATCTGTACGGTCTTCGACCTCAGCTTGAGCACTTCGGTCTCCAGGACCAGTTGGTCCCCGGGCACAACGGCTTTACGGAATTTTACCTTGTCCATCGACATGAAGAATGCGTATTTCCCGAGATTCTCCCTCTTATTGAGCATCATCACGCCGGCGACCTGCGCCAATGATTCCATTATCAGGACTCCGGGCATTATCGGCATGTTCGGGAAATGGCCCGGGAAATAAAATTCATTCATCGTTACGTTCTTGATGCCGACCGCCCTCTTGTCATCCTCGAGCTCTATGACCCTGTCGACGAGCAGGAACGGATAACGGTGCGGCAATATCTTCTTTATGTCGTTTATGTCGAGCGGGGTCCCCACGATACCGGGGCCCTTGCATTCCATCGCGCCCGCGCGCATGCGCTCCTGCTGCTGCCTGACCTTCTGGAGCAGCCTGATATTCAGCGGATGCCCGGACTTCACTGCGATCACGTGGCCCTTAAGCGCCATTCCGAGAAGGTAGAGGTCGCCTATCAGGTCCGATATCTTGTGGCGGGCGAACTCGTCGTCGAACCTGAGTTTGTTCTTTATGACGCCGTCCTTTCCCACTACAAGCGTGTTCTCGAAATTCGCGCCCTTGCCGAGCCCCTGGTGCCTTAACGCTTCGGCTTCGGCCTCAAGGCAGAACGTCCTTGTCGGGGCGATCTCCTTTTCGTACGTCTCCGGCGTCACGACTATCGACGCGTACTGCGATCTCAGCATAGGGTGGTCGTAGCTCAGCATATACGAGACCTTGAAATCGGAATCGGGTAATATCGCGAGGACCGTATCGTCCTCCTCGAGCCAGATCGGGTCCTTGACCGTGAACGACTTCCTCTGCCCGGGCTGCGCCTGTATGCCGGCCTTCTTTATAAGCTCCACGAACGGTGTCGCCGATCCGTCTATGCCGGGGACCTCCGGTCCGTTTATCTCGACCTTCACGTTATCTATCATCATGCCGTTGAACGCGGACATCAGGTGCTCTATGGTGTGGACCTCGGCGCCCTCTGAGGCGAGCGATGTCCTCCTCAGTTTGCGGCTGGCTTCCATCACGTTCGCGATCGACGCCTTTATGACCGGAGAACCGGGCAGGTCCGTGCGTATGAAGCTTATGCCGGCATTCTGCTCGGCCGGAAGCAGGCGCACTTTGGTCCTGGCGCCCGTATGCAGCCCTACACCCTCTATCTCAACCGCGTTTTTTATTGTCCGCTGCTGTTCCATTTGCGATTTTACTCTCCAACTGGTTGACTTTTTCCCGGAGCTTCTTCAGCTCGTCGGCCATCTGCGGCAGCCGTGAAACGAAGGCGTTAAGCCTCTTAGCCTCGTCATGCGGCTTCGCGGGATAGCCCGATACGCATATGTTCGCCGGGACCGACTTGGTCACGCCCGCCTGAGCCGCGAGGACCGCGTTATCTCCGACCGTTATGTGCCCTACGAGGCCGGCCTGTCCAGCGATGGTCACATTGTTGCCTATGACCGTCGAGCCGGATATTCCTGCCTGCGCTATTATGAGCGAATTCTGTCCGATGATGACGTTATGCGCTATCTGGACCAGGTTGTCTATCTTGGTCCCGCGGCCTATTACAGTCTTGCCGAAGCGCGCCCTGTCGATCGTCACATTGGCGCCTATCTCCACGTCGTCTTCTATGACAACGGTGCCTATCTGGGGTATCTTACGGTGCTCGCCGTTGACCGTCGCGAACCCGAACCCGTCACTGCCGATGCAGGTGCCGGGATGTATCACCACCCTGTCGCCCAGCACAACCTTCTCGCGCAGGACCACATTAGGGTATATCAGGCAATCGCATCCGATCTTCGCGTTATATCCGACATACGACCCTGCGTATATTATGGTCCTGTCGCCGACGGTCACGCCGTCATCAAGCACGGCATACGCCTGTATCGCGACATCGCGGCCGAGCTTGACGTTCTTGCCTATTACAGCGGCCTGATGGATGCCGGACGGGTACTGCTGGTCGTTCGGCATCATTATGGATATTATCTTCGCGAAAGCGAGGGAAGGGTTCGTAGTCTTGATTATAGGTTTCGGGGCGCCCGCCGTATCACGGGATGTTATTATCGCGGCGGCCCTTGTAGTGTCCATAAGCGGCGCATAACGCGGGTTCGCGAGGAAGGTCAGATCGCCTTCCTCGGCCTCCCTGATGCCGCTTATCCCGGTCACTACTATCCCGCTGTCCCCTACTACCTCACCATCTATCAGCTGCGCAATCTCTTTAAGAGTCTTGCGGATAACCGAACCTTCTCCGGACACTTTCTTATTTCTTTCCCTTTGTTGCGTATTTGTCGTTCAGGATCTTCAGCACGCGCGCGGTCATGTCGTCGATCTCGTTGCCGAAAAGGACCATCCTGCTGTCTATGATATACTTATAGCTTTCCTTCTTGCCTATCTCATCGACGACGTCCTTGATCTCCTTGAATATGCCCCTGGCCATGTCATCGCGCTCTTTCCTGAGGGCTTCCCTTGAATCCCTGTCGAATTCCTGGAGCTTCTTCAGCTTCTCTTCGACCACGGCCTGCTTCTTGGCCTTATCCTTATCGGCAGCCAGGTCAAGCTCGTCCTTCAGCTTCTTTATCTCGGTGACAAGCTTCTCCCTGTCGCCCTGCTTCGCGTTACCCTTGGCCTCAAGCTGCTTGTCGAAATCCTTGGTCTTATTGTATTCATCGAAGACCTTCGCGAAATCCATGTGGCCTAATTTCTGTTCCGCCGCGAAAGAGGAATTGACGACAGATAATGTCATGGCCGCAAAAACCGCTAATGCCAACAACTTCGATATTGCCCTCATCTTGTTTCTCCTTTCATGTTAAAAAGCTCTGCTAAGGCTAAAGTGGAACCTTCCTTTTTTCTTCTCACCCGGATCGATCTTAAGGGGATAACCATAATCGAGCTTTATCGGCCCGACCGGCGTCTTGACCCTGATGCCGGCGCCCGTTGAATACTTGTAACCGCCCTGCCCGAAATCCCCCTCCTTCTCCCATACGTTGCCGACGTCAAAGAAGAACGCGCCCTTCAGGAACTCGACGACCGGGAACGTATATTCCGCGCTCGCGACTACCATCGCCTCGCCGCCTAACGGGTCGTTGGTCGCGGGATCCTTCGGGCCTAAGGCCCTTTCCTTGTAACCGCGGACCGTGTCAGCGCCGCCTGCGAAGAACCTTTCATATATCGGCACGTCGCTGGAATCTCCGTATGCCCCGACCGCGCCTGCGTGCGCGCTCAATTCGAGGACCTGCTTCGGTATGAACGAGTAGTATGTCATAGCCGAACCGTACCACTTAATGAAATCCTTGTCACCCTGGAAAGGCCCGCCGGCTCCGGTTACCGAAGCGTATGTGATGTAGCCCTTCGTCGGGGTCATGGTAGAATCCCTCGTGTCCCTGGTCAGGCCGAGCTGGAGGCTCGATATATTGTTGATCCCTGCCTCTTTCCTCAGGTCGTTTGTGGCCCCGTCATCGACGTTCGATATCCTTACCTCTTCCAGCCTGTACGTAAGGTCAGCCCTGTCGTTATCGTCGAACTCCTTACCCAGCCTCAGGTCCGCGCCCCTTCTCCTTTCGTCATAGCCGTATCCGGTGCTGTCTGACGACAGGCGCGTATTCTGGTAGAGGTCAAAACCCAGCAGGTACGGGTAATCGAATATCCACGGGTCCGTCCAGCTCATCTGGTAATCCCTTCTTACCGTACCCATCTCGGCCCTAAGGACGAGCTGTTGGCCGCCGCCGGTGAATGTCGGCCAGTTCATGATATCAAAATTCCTCTGGGTCACCTGCACGAAGCCCACAAGTTTATCGACCGTGGAGAAACCGCCTCCGAAGGAGAACTCTCCGGTCTTCGTCTCTTTGACGTCCACCAGCAGGTCGGCCTTGTCCGGCTCCTCGGTCTTGGCGGTATCGAAAGTTATATCCTCAAAATATCCGAGGTTATACAGGCGCTCTTTCGAGCGCTGCAGTTTCGCGCCGTTGAACGGCTGGCCGGGACGGAGCCTTATCTCCCTCCTTATTACCTTGTCCTTCGTGCGGACGTTGCCGCGTATCTCGATCCTGTTTATGAACGTGAGGTCGTTCTCCGTGATCGTATATTTAACTTCTATGTTCGAGCTCTCGGCGTTCAATGACGTCTCGGTCTTAACTACCGCATATATATAACCCTTGTCGAAATAGAGCCCCTGTATGATGTCCGCGTCGGCGCGCAAGCCTTCCTGGCTGAACGCCTTTCCGGTGTTCATCTTGAGCGCCTTGCGTATATCCTTTTCGGATATGATCGCATTGCCGGCCACTCCGATGGAATGCACAAGGTACTTCCTGCCTTCGTCCACCTTTATGTTGATGAACAGGAACTTGCCATCTTCGTCATACTTGAATTCCGGCTCCATCCTCGCATCGAGGAAACCGTTCGATTCGTAGAACACCTTCAATTTATCCATGTCGCCGTCGAACGCGTCCTCGTTGAAGACTCCGGACCTGAAGAACCACCACGCGGTCTTCGTAGACAGGAGCCTCGACAGCTGGTCTGATTTGAACGCCTTATTCCCCTCAAAGGTTATCTTGCGTATCTTGACCCTCTTGCCCTCCTCGACCATGATCGTGACAACGGCCTTATTGGTCGTCGGGTCGAGCCTTATCGCGTAATCTATCTTTGAGTGCGTGAAGCCCTTCTTATAATAGAGCTCCCTTATGGCCTTTATGCCTTCCTTCAACTGGCGCTCATCCAGTATCTCATCCTGCTTGATCTTGAGCTCTTTCTTGAGCCTCTCATCGCGGATGGTCTTGTTGCCGGCGAAGATTATCTGCCCTATGGGCGGCTTCTCGGTCACGATGAAGACGACCTCGAGGCCGTCCGTGAACTCCTTGACCTCGGCCTTGACGTCCGAGAAGAACCCGAGCCCGTATATGCGCTTGATGTCCTCGTCAACGGTGTTCTTCTTATAGGCTTCCTGGGGTTTCGTCTTGACCTTTGACAGGACCAGCGATGAAGACACCGTCTTATTACCCACCACGAAGACGCTCTTTACGGTCTTCTCCGGCGCTGAAGGCACCGCTTCCGCCGCTGCGGGCACAGGATCGGAGGCGGGCAAGGCAATATCTTCGGAAAAGACAGGATTGATAAGTCCCGTAAGAAGGGCAAGAATAAAGAAAAATCCAGGGAAGATCCTCATTAAAATCCTCATTAAAGGTTTAATTTAGCACACGATGGAAGCAAAGTAAAGCTATTTTTGGCTACCCTTCCTGCCTGACGGAAAGGTTCTCAAAGCGCGTCAGTTCCTTGATGAAAGCAAGCTTTATCGGCCCTGTCGGGCCGTTGCGCTGCTTGGCTATCATGAGCTCGGATATGCCCCTGTTCTCTTCTGTCGGGGCATAGAACTCCTCCCTGAACAGCAGCAGCACGAGATCGGCATCCTGTTCGATAGCGCCTGATTCGCGCAGGTCGGCCAGCTGCGGCCTCTTGTCGTCCCTGCCTTCGGGCTTCCTCGAAAGCTGGCTGACCGCGATAAGCGGGACATTGAGTTCCTTCGCGAGCGCTTTCAGCGACCGCGAAATATCCGCGATCTCCTGCTGCCTGCCCTCCGAGCGCATCGAGGGGCTGTCCATCAGCTGCAGGTAGTCCACTATTATAAGTTTGAGGTCGTGCTGTGATTTCAGCCTCCTGGCCTTGCCGCGTAATTCCAGCGCGGACAATGAGGAGGAATCGTCTATGAATATGGGCGCTTCCGAGAATTTTCCGGCTGCATTGACGAGGTGCGGCCAGTCCGACTGCGAAAGGAACCCTGTCCTGACCCTGCTCGCATCGACCCTGGCATGCGAACAGAGCATCCTCTGCGCGAGCGACTCCTTCGACATTTCGAGGCTGAATATCGCGACCGGCTGTTTCAGCGCGATGCCTACGTGCTCGGCGATGCAGCATGCGAGCGCGCTCTTTCCCATCGAAGGCCTTCCGGCGACCACGATAAGTTCGCCCTCGTGCAGGCCGGAGGTCATCTTGTCAAAATCGTCGAACCCCGTCGCGATGCCGGTGATATTCGTCTTCCTCTGGTAGAGCGAGTCTATCGTCTCTATCGAATCCTTGATTATCTCTTTGAGCGAGACGAAGCCGCCCTCTATCTTCTTCGACGATATCTCGAATATCATGCGTTCGGCCTTGTCCAGCAATTCCCTGGCCTCATCCTGGCCGTCGTAGGCCTCCGACAGTATCGTCGTGGTGCTCGAGATGAGGCTCCTTAGCATGCTCTTGTCTTTCACTATCTTCGCGTAGTGGCGCACGTTCGCCGCGGTAGGCACGAACGTGCTGAGGGTCGTCAGGTAATTCACGCCGCCGGCATCCTCGAGCCCGCCCATCTTCTTGAGCTCTTCGACAAGCGTGACGAGGTCGACCGCCTTGCTGCTGCTGTAAAGGTTGACTATGGCCCTGAATATGAGCCGGTTGGCCTGTTTATAGAAGGCGTCTTCCGAGAGTATCTCAAACGCGTGCGAGATCGCCTCTTCATCTATAAGCATGGAGCATAGGACCGCCGTCTCGGCTTCCAGGTTCTGCGGGGGAAGCCTCTCGAGCGAGATATCCTTGCCCTCTTTATTGGCCATTTACTTTTTGACAACCCACAATTTAAGCGAAGCGTTTATATCCTGGTACAGCTTTACCGGGACCTGGAAGATGCCCGTCTGGGTTATGTTCTCCTTCAGGTCTATCTTCTTCTTGTCCACGGTAATGCCCTCGGACTCCAGCGCTTTCTGTATGTCCGCGCCCGTGACCGAGCCGAAGAGCTTGTCGTCCTTGCCGGCTTCCATGGCTATCGTGACGGATGCCTTGGATATGGCGTCCGCCACCTTCAAAGCCTCCTGGCGTTCCTTCTCTATGGCTTCCGCCCTCTGCTTCTTGTTCGCTTCAGCCACCTTTATATTCTGCTCGGTCGCCGGAAGGGCAAACTTGCGCGGTAAAAGGAAATTCCTCGCATGACCCTCGCTTGCCGATATTACATCGCCCGGCTTACCGAGACCATCGACATCCTTCAATAGTATGAGCTTTATAGACATCGTATGACCCCTTCGATTTAACGGACACTGTTAGACGGATGTGTAGGGAATGAACGCCGCAAGGCGGGCTTTCTTTATCGCCCTGGCCAGTATGCGCTGGTGCTTCGCGCAGTTCCCCGAGATCCTCGACGGTATTATCTTCCCGCGCTCGGTTATGAACTTCGACAGCCTCATCGTGTCCTTGTAATCGATCACATTGATCTTCTCACAGCAGAACTTGCATACCTTTTTCCTGAAAACCCTTTTCTCTCTTCTTTCCATTTCGTTTCTGTATTCTCCTCTTTGTATTTTATATCACGCTGACTAGAACGGGGCGTCTTCGCCCTGCGAACCGCCCGGCTGTGCGTCCGGCGTTTCGGCGTCGGCGGCTGCGGCGGGTTCTTGCTTGCTGCCCTTGGTCTTGCCGAGGAACTGCACCCTTTCGGCTATGACCTCAACCGCTGAACGTTTTTCGCCCTGGGGCGTCTCCCAACTCCTGCTCTGGATACGTCCCTCTACGAAAACGGGGCTGCCCTTCGAAAGGTACTCCCCGCATGTCTCGGCCATCTTTGCCCAGACGACCACCTTTATATACGACACCTCTTCCTTCTTCTCTCCCTGCTGCGTATAGACCCTGTTCACCGCAACCGTGAAAGTGGTCACCGCGCTCCCGCTCGGAATATACCTGAGTTCGGGGTCGCGCGTAAGGTTTCCTATGAGAAATACCTTATTGAGGCTTGCCATGACCTTCCTCCTATGCCGCTTCGTGGATAAATATTACGGACCTTAATACGGACTCGTTTATCTTGTACAGCCTCTCCATTGCCGTGATCGATGCGGTCTCTGCGGTGAAATATACCAGGAGGTAGCGGCCCTTCTTCTCTTTCTTTATGACGTAGGCGAGATCCCTCGTGCCGAGGTCCTCTTTCGCGTCGACTTTTCCGCCGTTCTTGGTTATGACTTCCAATACCGCGGCTGTCAGTTTCCCGTATTCCTCATCGGTTAAGCTCGGTTTCAGTATGAACAACCCTTCGTATTTCTTCATCTTCCTTCCTTTCTATTCTTAGCGTTGTACAGGTTGGCGGCGCGTTCGGCGCCGTCCCTGACCCATGTCTCGCAGCATTCCACTGCCTTTTCTATGGCGCATTCCAGAGTCCCGGCTTCACTTTTCGCAAAAGGCGAAAGCACGTAACCGCTCAGCTGCGCTCCGGCGCCTTCCCTGAGGCCTATGCCTACCCTGAGGCGGGCGAAATCACAGCCGCCAAGCTGCTCTATTATAGAGGTAAGCCCGTTATGCCCGCCTGCGGAGCCTTCGGCGCGCAACCTTATTATGCCGAGTTCCAGGTTCACGTCATCGCAGATTACGAGTATATCCGCGGGCTCAAGCTTCCTTCGCGAAGAGAGCGACCTGACCGCCTGCCCGGACCTGTTCATGAATGTCTGGGGCAGCGCGATCGCGACTTCCTCTCCGCACAACTTTCCTTTTCCAACGAGCGAATCATACGCTTTGGAACACAACCTTATTCCGTACTTATCGGCCAACGCCGAAGCTACCATAAAGCCGACGTTGTGCCGCGTCCTTTCGTACTTCGTTCCCGGGTTCCCCAGGCCGACGATCAATTTCATAGGGCGATGTTATTCCTTCTTCTCCTTAGCCTTGGCCTTGGCTGAGGCCTTTGCCTCATCTTCAGCCGCGATCTCCTCGGGTTTCTTCTGCTTCGTTACTTCAGGTTCCGCAGGAGCCGTCTCGGCCGCGACAGCGACCTCCTCGGGCTTGATCTCTATCGGTTTCTCGACCGCGAATATCCTGACTTCGGGGTCGTTCAGTATCTTGACGCCCTTCGGAACGGCGATATCCTTAATGAACAACGCGTCGCCGATCTTGAGGCTGCTGACATCGACCTCGAGCTTCTGAGGTATATCGGTAGGCAAGCACTCGACCTGTATCTCCCAGAGGAGATGCTCGAGGACGCCTCCGTCCTGCTTGACGCCGACCGCTTCGCCCTTCGCCGAAAGAGGAACCTCGACTTTGATCTCTTCGGTAAGCGATATCTCGTTGAAATCTACGTGAAGGATCTTCCCGCTCAACGGGTCATGCTGTATCTCTTTGATTATGCATGTTTTCGGTTTTGCTTTTTCGTCGCCCTCAATCTTCAGGTTGATCAGGGCGTTACCGCCCGCGGACGTATGGAGCGCCTGCTCCATCGCCTTCCTGTTCAGGTAGAGCGAAACGGCCTGTTCGCCTTTCCTGTAGACTACAGCGGGTATTGCACCCTTTTCGCGTTCGCGCTTGGCGGCCTCTTTTCCGGTCTCTTTCCTTACTTTGACTTCCAGTTTTACCTGTTCCATCTCTGCTTTTCCTTTCTTCTCTTTTATTGATAGACCTTATCGAACAGTATGCTGATCGATTGTTCTTTGTGTATCCTCGCTATCGCCTGGCCCAGCAAAGGCCCTACCGACAATACCTTTATCTGCGGTATCATCTTCTCCCTGGGTATCGGGATAGTATCCGTCACTATCAACTCCTCGAGCGCGGAATCCTTTATCCTCTCTATCGCCGGCCCCGAAAGGACCGCGTGAGTGGCTGCCGCATATACTTTCTTCGCGCCCGCTTTCTTCAGCGCCGCGACGGCTTCCACTAGGGTGCCGGCTGTAGCGACGAGGTCATCGATAAGGCAGACGTTCTTGCCCTTCACCTCGCCCATGATGTTCATCACTTCGGCCTGCTTATCGTTGATGCGCCTCTTGTCGACGACGGCCAGGCCCGACTTGAATTTCTTCGCGTACGCGCGCGCCATCTTTATGCCGCCGACATCCGGCGAGACGACGACCAGGTCTGGCAGGTGCTTCCTCTCGAAATACTGCATGAAAGTATTGACCGCGAAAAGGTTATCGAGCGGTATATCGAAAAATCCCTGTATCTGCCCGGCATGCAGGTCCATAGTAAGGACCCTGTTCGCGCCGGCTACCGTTATGAGGTTCGCGACGAGCTTCGCCGTTATCGGTACGCGGGGACGGTCCTTCCTGTCCTGCCTGCTATAACCGTAATACGGCATGACGGCGGTAATCCGGCGCGCTGACGAACGCTTGACCGCGTCGATCAGTATGAGGAGCTCCATCAGGTTATCGTTGCCGGGTAAGCACGTCGGCTGGACGATGAAGACGTCCTTGCCCCTGACATCCTCGTCTACCCTCACCCTTATCTCACCGTCGTTGAACCTGTCCACTGAGGCGTTGCCGAGACGGACCTTCAGGTAGCCGCATATCTTCTTCGCCAACACCGGATTCGCGTTCCCGGAAAACACAAGCAGGTTCCCGTTGATTTTCATCTTATGCCCTTTTTGTTTTTGGATTTACCTAATATCCTGGCCGGCACCCCGACTGCGACTTTATGCGCAGGCACGTTCTTATTTTTCAACACGACGCTTCCGGCGCCGGTTATCGCGCCGCCGCCTACTTTTACGGGCGCGACCAGCACTGTGCCGCTCCCGATAAATGCCTTATCCCCTATGACCGTCCTGCTCTTCTTCTTTCCGTCGTAATTGGCGGTTATCGTTCCGCACCCTATATTCGCGCCCCTGCCGACCACGGCGTCTCCGAGGTACGTCAGGTGCTTGGCCTTAGCCCCTTTGCCTACCTTAGTACGCACGATCTCCACGAAATTCCCCACTTCGGCCCCGTCCCCTATGACGGTGCCCGGCCTCAACCTGCAGAACGGGCCTATCGAACAACGCTTGCCGACCGTGACGTCCTTCTCTATCACGGTAAAAGGGTATATTACGGTGTCCCTGCCTATCTTAGCGTCCGGCGATATGAACGTCGTTGACGGGTCGAGCACGGTCACGGAGCCCTTGTTAAGCTCCGCGCATTTCCTGCCGCTTATTATCGAATATGCGTTTGCCAAATCCGACCTCGAATTCATCCCGATAGATTCATCGGGGTCGCCAGTCTTGAAAGCCCTGACGCGTTTACCTTCGGATATCAGTATCGCTATCGCGTCCGTCAGATAATATTCTTTTTTTACCTTCGATCTGCGTATCTTCTTGATCGCGGCAAAAAGGTCTTTGCTGTCGAAGCAGTACAGCCCGACATTTATCTCGCGTATCTTCTTCTCTTCCGCGGCCGCTTCCTTCTCTTCGACGATCGCCTCGACATCCCCGCCGAAGGGCCCGCGCACGATCCTGCCGTACCCGGACGGGTCTTCCATATCCACCGTCAGCACGGTGCATGAAGCGCCCGAAGCCTTATGGAAACCTACGAGGGACCGCAGGGTCTCATTCTTTACGAGCGGCACATCGCCATAGAGGACCGCTATATCGCGGTACTTTGAAAGCTGCCTTTTGGCGGCTTTCACGGCATCGCCGGTACCGAGCTGCGTCCTCTGGACGACGGGGACGGCCGCCCTGCCTTCCAGGTACCGCTCCACCTCACCGGACTTGTGCCCTATTACGACGACCGGGCGGACAAAACCCGCCGACTTAGCCGTATCCAGGACATGCTGCAGGACGGGTTTACCGTGCAGGTCATGCAGGACTTTCGGGGTATCCGAAAAAAAACGCGTGCCCTTGCCGGCGGCAAGGATTACACATCCGAAACCGTCCAATTGAACCGCCTTCTACGCTATCTTACGCTTATCTTTTTCTTCGTCGCGCGTGATGAGTATGGGTTTGACCCCGCGCGTAACGCATTCCGGCGTGATGACGCACTCCGCTATCTCGTTCTGAGAAGGGATATCATACATCACTTCAAACATTATCTCCTCGAGGATGGAGCGCAGCGCGCGCGCACCCGTGCCCTTGTGTATCGCTTTCTTGGCGATAGCGGCAAGCGCATCGTCCGGGAACGAGAGCTTCACGTTCTCCATCTCGAAAAATTTAGTATACTGCTTTACCAGCGAATTCCTCGGCCTGACCAGCACTTCTATGAGGTCCTTCTCGTCAAGCTGGTTCAGCGTCGCGATGACCGGAAGGCGCCCGACAAATTCAGGTATCATCCCGAACTTCAGCAGGTCCTCGGGCTCGACAAGCGAGAGCATATCTCCGAGCTTCTTTGTCTTTTCTTCCTGGGCGCTGAATCCTATCGTCTTCCTGCCTGCCCTGCGCTCGATTATCTTGTTCAGCGCGGAGAAAGTCCCTCCGCATATGAAAAGTATGTTCGTCGTGTCTATCTGTATGTATTCCTGCTGCGGGTGCTTCCTGCCGCCCTGCGGCGGGACATTCGCGATAGTACCCTCGAGTATCTTCAGCAGGGCCTGCTGGACCCCCTCGCCGGAGACATCCCTCGTGACGGATACGTTATCCTGCGTCTTGCCTATCTTGTCGATCTCGTCTATATAGATTATCCCGAATTGCGCGCGCTTCACGTCGTAATTGCATCCCTGAAGCAGGCGCAGAAGCACATTCTCGACATCCTCGCCGACATAGCCGGCCTCGGTAAGCGGCGTCGCGTCGCACAGCGCGAACGGGACATCAAGGACCTTCGCGAGGGTCCTTGCGAGCAGGGTCTTGCCTGAACCGGTCGGGCCGATAAGCAGCACGTTCGACTTCTCGAACTCGACATCGCGGTTCTGGGCCTGTGTTATTATCCTCTTGTAATGGTTGTATACGGCGACAGAAAGCTGGCGC
>Ga0172381_10003986_pt1 | contig 15425 bp, 13 predicted proteins | sample Leawel6488metaG_FD_119754 | JGI IMG/M metagenome (GOLD analysis project Ga0172381, IMG submission 119754) | Leachate microbial communities from a municipal landfill in Southern Ontario, Canada - Leachate well 64-88 metaG | ecosystem: Engineered > Solid waste > Landfill > Unclassified | place...
CCTGCTTCAACGGTTGGCCGGAGTGCGCCCGTTACTTCCACTTCTTCCCCTACGTAACCGTTTAAATCGACATCAGTGCTTTCCAGAAGAATAAAGCGCCCGTCCGGCATCATGAGTCTGTGAGTACCTTGTTGGTAAATACTGATACCGGAAGCCTGTACCACACCCTGATACGTAACGTTCTTTGTTTCACGCTCAGTGAGATCACTTTCTGATGATACGGAAGAAACGATGGAGGAAGATTCTTCATCGGCTACATCGGATGGCTGTCCGCTTGGTGGCTGAACGCAACCGGTAAGAGTGAGGGCTGCCGCAAGGCACAGAAAAGGAGAAGGTTTCATAGAGAGTGTGGAAGGGGAACCAGTATAGCGCGTATCGCGCATATTCTTCATTTTTATGCGCGATTGTCAATCCGGTCTGTACAAAAAAAATGAGGGGTATTAAGCCCCTCATTGTAGAGAATGCAATTGTATTTACTAAGGAACGTATTATTTCAGCATTGCGTCAATAACGGGCACAAAGTTGTCATATGGCTGCGCTCCGGTAACCGCTTCGGCATCTTTCGTTTCATTGTTATATATGATGTTGCCCGGCGTTCCGCGGACACCTGCGGTGCTGCCACTTTCAAACTGGTCTTTCACTTTCTGCTCAAACTTACCGCTCTCAACACAGTCATTGAAGGTTGCAACGTTCAAACCAAGTTCCTGGGCATAAGCTTCGAGCTTTTCTGTTTCTACACCTCCATCAAAGAGCTTATCGTGGAACTGCCAAAAAGCATCGTTGCCACCCTGATCAGCCGCGCATTCACTGGCTTCAGCAGCTTTTTGTGCATAGGGGTGAAAGCTCAACGGGAAGTGGCGGAATACCCAGTTGACGTCTCCCTCGTATGCATCAATGAGTTTCTGCAGTGTTGGACCGTTGCGTTGGCAATACGGACATTGGTAATCGGAGTACTCAATAATGGAAATCGTCGCATCGGGATTACCACGTACATGATCTTCTTCAGAATCCACAGGGACCACATCACCAACAGGCGGTGGCGCGGTAGGTTCGGTGGGTGCGGCGGTCGGCTGGTCACCTGCTTGGGCAGGAAGACTCGGTAGCATTGCACCGTTTGACATTGCAATGCCGTATCCGACGATGACACCAACAAGGCCCATGCAAATGGCGAACCACGGATTATTTTTACTGGAAGTATCAGCCATGAAGGAAAACGAGGAAGGAAGTAGGAAAAGGAGTGTTGCGCATCATACCACGGTTGATGCAGCAGAGCACAAGGGAAATATAATATACTATTAACTAGTATTGTCAATACCTACACATCTATTGAGAATCGGCTATTCTAAGCCTAATGCGATGGTTTGGATCTCCAAAGGAGATGGAAACTCTGCCGACAGACTTCTGGGCATATTCAGATATCGGGATACGATCTGTTCACTGCGTGTCTGTCCGTTGGAATATCTCACATCCTGTAGCCATACGATTTCGTTGTACCACACAGCTCGACCGTTCACCTGGAGTTCATCCGGTGCAGAGGAAGCAAAGAACGGGCCAGCAAGTTCCACTGTTCTGCCATCGGGAATCCCGTAGATGTTTACAACAGCATCCAGATCCTCGGTATCGTATGCCTGCAGAACAAGAATATCTGCCGTGTCATTCATGAATCGCAGATCCTGCGATCCCGGATAGACTGTGGCATCAATACCGACACCGTATTGCTTGTAGTACGTCACGTAGAGGCTGTGACTCTTGCGATCCACAACGGGGAATCCGCCATTCACGATGGCGCGGAACGTTGTTGTGGAAGCCTGGCAGATACCTCCGCCGGGGGATTCACGCAGCTCCGTTCCATTGTAGATGACCTTCGCCATGCTCCACCCCTTAGAGAGGGTGACGGGCGGATTCAGTGCGGCATTGAAAGAGAACATTGCCCCCTGTTCAATCAAAGCGTTATTCACGTGTTCGCGCAGCGCTTTGCGTACATTCTTCATGCGAGCCCAGGTTGATCCTTTAAAGTTCGAGCGACCGGAAGAGATCAGTTGCAGTGTGCGTTCCTGCCCATTGTGCATCAGAGTGATCTGGCCGTTGCGGTAGCTCATCGGTGCCACGATGGCTGCTGTACCTTCATTCAGCGAATCCTCCATTTCTTTTGCCAGTGTGGCGGTATCAATTTCATATCCCGGCATCGCAATGTCATCCACAACAATGCGGGCCACCGATCCGGTCTGGCTCACGGCACGGGCGCGCACATCAACAGGCGGTGCAATATTCTCCTGCAGATAGTTGGCGAGGTCTGCTGTAATACGATCACTGCTTGTATGGAAGGAGGCCGTTCCGCTGGTGATAGTTGCCGCCACCCATGTTGGATATCGCTGGAGAGAAACATCCCACGTGCCGTACTCCCCTCCATCCTGTGTTTGAAAAGTTACCGTCAGCGCACGTCGGAGTAACTGCTGTCGCTGTCGTATGGCATTTGCAAGAGCAGGAACACTCGGAGACGCTTCACCGTGGAGCCGCAGACGGTTCTTGAGCCGCTGGGCGATGCGATACTCCATGGTATCTGGGTACTGAATTCTTTCCTCCAGTGCTGCAAGGGCAAAGGCAGAGCCCAGCTGTGCGGCAAAGGGATTTCTTGCTATGGATCGCTGTTGAGGAGGCACCCCTTTCTGCTGCAAAAGATAGGCAGAAACGTTCTCCAAATGGAGCGGGGGATATGCTTCCTTGATAATACCTTCGGGTGCGGTTGCCACGAGTGTCAGCACACCAAAGAGGAATGCGCAAAGGTGGGAAGGGTTTTTTGTGTGGGTATTCATGGGTAGTTGATGTTTTGAATATTGATGTTATTATACTATAAATTGACAAAATTACAATAGTAATTTGTGATTAATAATTCGTGTATGGAGTCTCTCCACGGGAGTGTTGAGAGGGGGCAGTTCGACTCCTCATTTTGCTTGTCACTCACTGTCATTCGATTCGGCGAAGCGATACGTCAACTTCCGTTCACGATTGTATAGCCATCCTTCGCTTTTGCTTGGCTTGCCAACCGTAGCTGTAGCGACCCTATGGTCAAAGAAATAATCACCAGCAAAAGGCTACGGATGGCAACCTCCGCTGCGCGGAGGTTGGTGGAGCTGGGGGGAATCGAACCCCCGACCTTCTGATTGCGAACCAGACGCTCTAGCCAACTGAGCTACAGCCCCAAAAGAAATATATTATGGAGAGAAAGAACGACCACACAGAGTGTGAAACCCTACGGGGAAGTATCCTACATATTCTCTCCGTAATACTAAATACGAATCATATGGTTTCTTCGGAGAATAACCTTTGGTATATTCATGTCAACCAACGTGGCCCGGTAGCTCAGTTGGTAGAGCACTCGCCTGAAGAGCGAGGTGTCGCCAGTTCGATCCTGGCCTGGGCCACCATTCGACTCGTCGCTTCGCTCCTCGCTCATGGCGAGCCAGTTCGATCCTAGGCACGGTGAAGTCCGAAGGACGAAAACGGCCTGGCCTGGGCCACCATCTATTCTGAACAAAGAAGAACACACAAGCGAATTGTTTTATTCTTGCTATTCTTTTTTTGATATTTTCCTGGCATCTGCTTGATGAACTGGAAAAATATTCATTTGTGCAATGTTTACGTGACTTGGACGCGAGAGAGCAAAATACACACATTCAGCAATATCATTTGCCGTGAGGGGTGTAAACCCTGCGTACACTTTGCTTGCAGCATCTTTTGAGCCCAAACGTACAATGCTGAATTCTGTTTCTACTGCACCTGGATCAAGGCTGGTAATACGAATCGGGTGCTCAGAAATTTCTTGTCGCAACGATTCTATCATGGCTCTCTGGGCATGTTTACTGGCACAATACACACTTCCTCCTTCGTAGGATTGGTGACCTGCTACAGATCCCATAAACACAAGATGTCCTGATTGACGTTCAATCATATGAGGTAACACGAGCTTTGTGCATTCAAATGAAGCAAACACATTCGTCTCAAACATTATCCTGAGATTCTCAGTCTTTGTTTCTTTGTAATGATCGATTCCCAGTGCCAGTCCCGCATTATTAAAAAGCACATCAATTTTATTAAAAGTTCTTAAGGTCTCATTAAAAAACTTCTCGCGTTGTCCTTTATCGGTCACATCTACAACTTGAGAAAAAACCTGGACGCCTTCCTTTCTGCAGGTTTCTGCTACTTCATTAAGTTTTTCTTCTCTACGAGCACAGAGTGCCATATTGTATCCTTTTTGGGATAATAGTTTTGCTGTTGCAGCTCCTATACCGGAACTTGCGCCTGTGATTATAACTGTGTGCGGCATATCAGAGATTGTACCTTTTTTCATAAGTTTTTAATAATGCAGTCTGGATATCCTTCATAGGGATCTCTTCTTCCGGCCTCTACAGCATTACGACAACCCCCACTGCACCCTCTGTCAAACTTATCACAGCCATTACAAACTCCTTTGACAGTATCTTTGGAAAGATTTCTTCTTGCTTGAATAACTGGATTACACAAAATTTTCTCGTAATCTATTTCTTCATCTCCTGCAGTATTGGTAATAACAATATTTGATGCAGCACAAGGTAAAATATCTTCATTTGGATCAACACCAATCGCTGTATAATTTAATGAGCAGCCATGTGATATATGGGGAACCATAGGTTCCCACTCGGGAAATCCCATGTTTTTATCTATAGCTTGGATAGCCTGAACAAGAGATTTCAACTCAGTATCACTTGGCAAGTTTCTTTTAGAACTTTCCTGTCCGGAAAAATCACAAAACATTTCTAAATTTGGCGTTATGTGATTATCTCGGCAAAACTGCCAAAACCCGATGGCATATTCTATATTTTCTCCTCTGAGTAAGTTTTCTAAAGCAAATAAATTATGATCTTGGAGACCTTCGTCTAAGATCATTTTTATCTTTTGTAACATCGTTTGTGCAACGCTTTCCGTTCGTCCTATCATCGCAGCCTGCATACAAAGTTCATCTTCTGAGGGGGCGTGTATCGTGCCAATATTGAGTTTTCCAACAACTTTAACCTTATTTCTGATGAAAAATTGTATATCGGCTGGTTGAAGATTAAGCATGTTCGAAAAAAGCATAAGATCGTCTATCCCTTGATCTTTCGCATGGCACAAAAAATCTTTCCATTGTGGATGCATCGTAGGCTCTCCTCCTAAAAGCCAAATACTTCTTAAACCTCTTCTCATTCCCATCTCAATGTATTTTTGGTATCTCTCGAATGGCAATCTTTGCTCATGTTGCTTTCCTGTATCATCCATTTTATAACATCCTGGACATCTCAATTGGCAAGTATTTGTAATATTGAACTCAATAAGCCTTAAAAGTTTCTCTTCTTGAATTCTTTTAATTTCTTCTTTTGAGAGTGTCTCTCTTAGCTCCACATCTTGATGCTCTTTTTGCCCTTCTCCTGTGGAGACAAAAAAATGATCATCAGATTTTTCTTCACATTCCAAGCCTACAAGTGACAGATTTTTGATGAACATTCGATAGAGATATGAGTGCCCCGAGAGCATCACCATTAAAACCTCATCCTGTACTTTGCCAAAAGCCCCTTGCTCAAAACCATTTTTGCAAATCAAGATTTTTTAGCTTAATGAAGCCTAAAAATCCGTTCCAAACTAATTTGGAACAACTGCCCATCTTTGCTCGTCTTATCTTCTTATATATATCGGTAACACATAAACGTTCACAATGCGTAAATTCTTTGTTTCTTTCGTGTATCTATAATATACAAAAAATAACCTTAGAAAAATATATAACTGCATGGTGCGTTTCTGCATCTGATTCGAATTTTTCGAATCCCTTTACCACAAACTCAAATCCTCTCATCCAGATTCCAATAAAACTCTTCTACCAGTGGTTCCACAATTATTGATCTAGGTGACCAGCTTTCTATGAAGAGATCATCTCCGGAGCGTGTTCTACTAAGAGCCACATATGCTTGTCCGGGTTCCCACAAATTTTGTAGCTGCACAAGCACACGATCAAGTGTGGCTCCTTGAGCTTTGTGAATGGTAGATGCCCATGCCAAATTCACAGGGAAGTTATATGCCTGTGCGGTGGTAGCACCATCACCATTGAGCATATTAAAACTCACTTTGTGCATTTTAATCCTTCGTCCTGTAAATAAATCAATCTCGAGCACCTCGTCTGTGATGGTATGGATGTACCCCAGACTTCCGTTTACATAGACCATTTGTTGCTCGGAGTGGGAAGTATCGTTGATGCGTATCATCACAAGGGCGCCCTTTTTAAGCTGAAGATTCTCAGGAATAGGGGATTTCTTTTTTAGAAGCTCTATATTTTTCTTGCTCCCTATATATGTAGTTTCAAAATCCCAAAGCTTGCCTTTTAGTTCACGCAGCTTTTTCAGATTGAACGTATCAACTTTTACTCTATGTGAGTAAAGTCTGGTGCCTTCAAAGCTGTCGGTATCTTCTAGAATTTTTGCATTCAGATATTCCTCAACTTCTCCATATACCTCTCCTTTGCGAATCAATTGCAAAAGATTCAGATACTCACGGTCTTTTGTACGCACAACTGTTTTAAGAAGCACAGGTGTAAATTGTGACCGATGCCATATGTCATGCAGAAATGCCCATTCCTTACCGGATACACCTTCATCCACGGGAGGAAGCTGAGCGAAGTCTCCAACGGCTATAATGCGCAGACCGCCCCATGGTTCATCAGAATAGCGTGCTTCCTGTGCTATTTGCTCCGCTGTTTCCAGTACGGTTCCGGATAGCATAGAGACTTCATCAATGATGACGCATTCTGCAGCAGTGAGGCGGCTGATAAGCTTTTTGTTTCTGAGTGCTCGTTGAATCGTGCTTTCCCGGCCTCCTTGGAGAATGCCAAGGCCAAAGAAGCTGTGAAACGTGCGACCACCGACCAAAATTGCTGCAGCACCTGTGCTCGCTACAATGGGGTACTGCTCCGCTCCTTTTCCTTTGAGATAGGTATTCAGGAGATAACTTTTCCCGGTACCTGCTTCTCCTGTCAAAAATATGTTGTCACTTCCTTCCAAAAGTTCCAATGCTTTCATTTGGCAAAGCGTGAGTGAATCACTGTCCTTTATACCTTTTTTCTTTGCCTTAGCTTTACAAGTTGCCTGTGTACTCATGAGGAGGCATTAGACCTGAAGCATTTTTATTTAGCAAACTATCTATGAATACTGAGTGAAGCTCCGTCCGGTGGTTCCATCACAAACACTAGAGATATTGCTCAATGCGCATTGTTCCGACGTACACGGGAGCTTGTGATTCCTCGTCGCGTTCACGGGCAAGGGCTGCAGACAAGCCGATGCGTTGGAATACATCCCGCAGGCGTCGTACGCCACCCTCTTTGGAAAAATCGGTCATCTGTACAAACTGCTCCAGGCGTTTGCCTTTGACGACGATGGTACCGTCTTCCTGTTTTTTCAGAGTGTAGGAGCCCATCTTCTCCGAGCGGAGATGCGGCTGAAGAACAGGAAGAACACGGGGCTCTTTTGGGCTGTTCTTGCATGCTGTGCGAAACTGCAACACCAACGGAAGCAGATCCCGCAAGAGCTCTTTGGTTCCCATCGTTGTTGCTGCAGAGATACTGGCAAAGACATCAATGCCCTGCTTTTTGAGCTGCTTCACAAGATTCGTGGTGTCATGACCCAGAAGATCCGCTTTATTCAGAATAACGAGCTCATGCTTGGTTGCCAAAAGAGGGGAGTACGCTTCCAGTTCCGTGCGGATCGTTCGATAGTCTTCCACAAGAATTTGCACATCCGGTTCCGCATCTGTCAGGCAGCGGCTGATATCCAGGATATGCAGGAGGATGCCGCATCGTTCAATGTGCCGGAGAAATTGATCACCAAGGCCTTTCCCGGCACTTGCCCCCTCAATGAGCCCGGGGACATCGCAGAGAATAAAGGAGCGGCCATCAATACTCGCAACGCCAAGATTCGGTATCAGCGTTGTAAAATCGTAGGCGGCGATTTTCGGTCGTGCGGAACTGACGGTGGAGATGAGTGTAGACTTGCCTACACTGGGGAGCCCGATAATGCCGACGTCGGCAACCAGTTTCAGATCGAGCTGAAATGTTTTTTCTTCACCCGGTTCGCCGAGTTCTGCAAAGTCCGGCGTTTGCCTGGTGGAGGAGGTGAAGTGTGCATTGCCGTATCCGCCGCGGCCGCCGCGAGCAGCGATGACGGACTGCCCGTCTTCCTGTAAATCGGCCAGAAGTTTCTCTTCTCCTTTACCGATAATTTCCATCACCATGGTTCCGGCGGGAACTTTGAGTATCAGATCTGCGCCGTTCTTTCCGTGGCATTTCTTCCCCATGCCGAATTCGCCCTTCTCGGCTTTGAAACGTTTTTTCGATGAAAAATCGCTCAGGGTATCTCTGTTGCCATCAGCAACGAACACCACGTTGCCGCCCCAGCCTCCATCGCCGCCATCGGGTCCGCCTCTGGGTACGTACTTTTCCCGGCGCAGGCTCACACAGCCCGGTCCGCCATGGCCAGCTTGCACGGTGATGATGGCTTCATCTAAGAACATAGAAAATGAATAATGAATAGTGAAAAATGCATAGTTAACCCCCCTTCTTAGAGGTTTTAACAATAGCAGTAAGTAGGGCAATTAGTTCATTAACATCTTTGAGTAAATCTTGTGCAATATTCTGTTTATATGATCCGTTTCTTATTATGAGTCTTATCCAATAACGAGTCTCAAAAGCTTCTTTTAGTGATATGTGCATTTTATGAATGAAATCCTTTTTGCTTTCGGCAAATTGTGCTTCTTCAATATTTGCACCGATACTTGTACCAGATTTTAGTAGTTGCTTACTTATTATATATTCCTTTCTCTGCTTAATAAGGTAATTGCAGAAATTGACGATCTTCGATGCGAAGTCAAAAGATTTCTCCTGTACTGGTCCATTAAAATCCATAAGTTGGGCAGTATAGCATAATTTACATTATTCATTATTCATTTTTCACTATTCATTTCTCCATAGAACTTTTCATTTTTCACTGAGTTATTTATTTGACGATGGGAGGTTAGCACTCTAAACTAGTGACTGCTAATTTCTCCATTTCACACTATGTCTAAAATTATCGGAATTGACCTTGGTACAACCAACTCCTGCATGGCAGTGATTGAAGGCGGAGAGCCGACCGTCATACCTAATGCAGAGGGGAACCGCACGACACCATCCGTCGTGGCGTTCAAGGGTGATGAAGTTCTTGTGGGCACAGTGGCAAAGCGCCAGGCGGTAACGAATCCAAAGAACACCATTGCTTCTGCAAAGCGATTCATTGGACGACGCATGGAGGAAGTTGGGAAAGATGTGAAGAAAATGCCTTTCACATTAAAGGAGGGGAAGGAGGGGCGTATTGCTATTGAAGTGAATGGCAAAAGCATGCTCCCGCAGGAAATCAGTGCGAAAGTTCTGCAGAAGCTCAAGAAAGACGCAGAGGCCTACCTGGGAACAACTGTCGATAAGGCGGTTATCACCGTTCCTGCGTACTTTGATGACTCGCAGAGGCAGGCAACCAAGAATGCAGGGCAGATTGCAGGGCTGGAGGTGGTGCGTATCATCAATGAACCGACAGCAGCAGCGCTTGCCTATGGATTGGATAAAGGCAACGAACATACGATTGTTGTCTATGATCTTGGTGGCGGAACGTTCGATGTGACCGTTTTGGAGATCTCCGGTGATGGTCACTTTGAAGTCCGTTCAACGAACGGCGATACGCAATTGGGTGGTGACGACTTCGATCACATCATCATCTACTGGATCTTAGAGGAATTCAAAAAGGACCAGGGCGTGGATCTCTCTCAGGATGAGATTGCGCTCCAGCGTCTTAAGGAGGCTGCAGAGAAAGCCAAGATTGAGCTTTCTTCCGCAACGGAAACGGATATCAATCTTCCGTTCATTACGGCAGACAGTTCCGGTCCCAAGCATCTCAATCTGAAATTGAGCCGTGCAAAGCTCGAGTCGCTCGTCTCCGATCTTATTGAAAAGACGGTGAAACCGTGCGAGAAAGCACTCAAGGATGCAAAGATTAAGAAAGATGAAGTACATGAAGTGGTCTTGGTTGGAGGAATGACGCGCATGCCTGCCGTACAGGCAAAGGTAAAGGAACTCTTTGGCAAAGAGCCGCACAAGGGTGTGAATCCGGATGAAGTGGTTGCCATCGGTGCGGCGATCCAGGCGGGGCAGATTGGCGGAGACATTGACCGGGATATCACGATCGTAGATGTCACGCCGCTCTCACTCGGGCTGGAAACACTCGGCGGTGTTGCGACCAAGCTCATTGAGCGCAATCAGAAGATACCGACGAAGAAGAGCCAGATCTTCTCCACTGCGGCTGATAGTCAGCCTTCTGTGGAAATCCACGTCGTGCAGGGTGAACGTGAGATGGCGGGGGATAACAAGTCTCTTGGCCGTTTCATTCTCGATGGTATTCCTCCCGCACCACGAGGCGTGCCGCAGATCGAAGTGACCTTTGACATTGATACGAACGGCATCCTGCATGTAACCGCTAAGGATAAGGGCACCAGCAAAGAGCAGCACATCACCATTCAGGGGTCTACAGGCCTAAGCAAGGAGGAAATTGAGAAGATGCAAAAGGATGCGGAACTGCATGCAGAAGAGGATAAGAAGAAGAAAGAGGGCGTGGATGCGCGCAATAATGCCGATGCGCTTGTCTTCAATCTGGAGAAGCAGATGCGCGATCATGATGCCAAGATCCCCGATGACATGAAGAAGAAGGTGAATACGAAGATCGGTGACCTCAAGGAACTTTTGAAGAGGGAGGATGCATCAGTGGATGAGCTCAAAAAGGCGACCGAGGCACTTTCTACGGAAGCACAGGAAATCGGGAAGCTGATCTATGAGGCGGCTCAACAACAGAGTGCTCAGGAGGATTCCAAGGCAACCAAGGATTCCAAGGAAGAAGTTGTTGATGCCGAGGTGGTGGATGAGAAAGAAGAGAAGAAGAAGAAAGATTGACAATTCGGTTCGAAAGAAGAGTATTACCTCCAATGTCTTCCGGATTAAGCAGTCATCGGCCTTCTAGTGTTACAGGGGAGCAGGACCCACAGATCGATGGTGATCAATCAGACGATCTTTGGAAGCGAGCAGAAGCATTGCTGCAATTATCCGATGAAGAAGGTGCTGAGCTGGTAGGCAGAATGCTAAAACGGAATGATCAGCAAATAGTGGAAAGTCACTGGAATGCTGCTGAGCAACAGCTACATGCACTGTGTCAGTGGGCGTTGAATCATGGACGGATTAACAAACAAGACGCAGCTATACAACCAACACTGATTCGCATAATTGCTATCGACCAAGAAACACAGCAAAGAGTGGTCTTTGTTTTAAGTAGAAAAGATGGAAATGAAGGGAAGGAATAGCAGTCCTACATTTTCTCTCCCACGTACTTCGCCAGCTCGACGAGTCGATTGCTGTAGCCCCATTCATTGTCGTACCACGCAAGAGTCTTGAGGAGTGTTACTCCGCCAGCACTCATCACTTTGGTACTCTGTGCATCAATAATGGAGCTGCGTGGATCTCCCACGAAATCTTTGAGGACGAGCGGACGCTCCTCGTAACCCAGAATACCTTTGAGCCTCCCTCCGGCAGCTTTTTTGAACGCTGCATTTACCGCTTCTGCAGTGACTTCTTTCTCAATCACACTCACAAGGTCCGTGATGCTTCCCGTCGGCGTAGGGACGCGAATGGACATTCCATCCAGTTTTCCTTGTAGATCCGGTAGCACGAGTCCGACGGCTTTCGCAGCTCCGGTTGTTGTAGGAATAATATTCTCCGCTGCGCTGCGCGCTCGCCTCAAGTCCTTATGGGGAAAATCCAGAATGCGCTGGTCATTCGTATAACTGTGAATAGTCGTCATAAAACCCTCTTTGATCGTGAAATTCTCGTGGATGACTTTTGCCATCGGTGCAAGGCAGTTGGTGGTGCAGGAGGCATTGGAGAGGATGTGCATCGTTTTGGGATCGTACGTCTCTTCATTCACGCCAAGGACGAACGTTCCATCAATTTCATCCTTTGCAGGGGCGGAAATAATAACCTTCTTCGCGCCGGCATCCAGGTGCATCTGGCACTGTTCACGTTTGCAAAAGACTCCTGTGCATTCAAGTACAACATCCACCTTCAGATCTCCATGCGGGAGCTTTGTGGGATCCTTTTCCGCTGTTGAAGTGATCTTCTTGCCATTAATCACAAGATTCCCGTCCTTGACCGCTACATCACCATCGAACGTACCGTACGTGGAATCGAACTGGAACAGGTGTGCAAGCGTTGCGTCATCCGTCAGATCGTTAATGAGGACAACATTTATGTCTGGATGCTTTGCAAGAATAATTCTGAGAGCCTGGCGGCCAATGCGTCCGAATCCATTGATGGCGATGTTCATAGTAGAGGAGGGGAGTGTTGTCCTCACTTTACCACGATAGGATGCTCCTCGTCATGCTCAGGATGTAGAGGATCGAAAGGTGTGGTTTCCGGTAGTACTTCCGGTGCGATTGTGTTGTCGTTAACTTTCTGTTGAACTGTTTTGTTTGGTATTGATCGTGGATTTTCTCGCGAGCAAAACACTCCTGTAATTGCAAGATAGCTGCCAAGAGCAATGAATACTGTGTTCCGTGTTATATTGAAACGTAAACGATTACGCAGACATTGAGCCCTCTCTGCTCTGCTTGCGTTCGGTGGCATTTCACAATTATCACCGTACTGATTAAACAATTCAGACATAGAGATATATCACAACTATGAATCTACAAAGTCAACTTTTCGTATGCCTTTTTAAGAAGCAATGTATCTTCCTCCAGAGTTGGCGATTCGCAAACCACCACACCCTCTACACTGCGCTCCTTGAGCACTTTCAGGAAGGTTTTCCACTCCGCATCGCTCTCCTTTAATGGCAGATGCTTCCGTTCGCCCTTGGCGGTGTATTCGATGCCCGAGTAGTGGAAGTGCACATGCTTGAGTGACTTCTTGCCAAGATACTTTGCGTAGAGATCCAGAATTTCATTGAATTCTTTCCTGGAGTTGTACTTACCATTCGTCCGTGCATGCATGTGCGCCGTATCCACACAGGGATAGAGCCCAAATTCTTTACTCAGGCGCAGAACTTCTTCCAGTGTGCCGAACTGCGTGCCTTTGCCCATGGTTTCATATGCAAGATTCACATCAGGGAACAATTTCGTCTTCTTCGTGAGAATCTCCTGGGTTGCCCTGCGCACATTCTCATAAGCGATTTCTGGCTCCATTCCCAGGTAGAACGCGGGATGGACACAGACAGAACGCGCTCCGGCGATTTGCGCCATCGCGAGCGCGTTGATGATGCGCTTTTTACTGGCTGTGAGTTTTTCCGGCTCTTTGGCATTCAGATTCACAAAGTACGGCGCATGGACAGTGAGGACCATCTTCAGTTCCTCCGCAGTCTTGCGGATTTCCTCCATGCGCTTGGGAGCGAGCGGAACGCGCTGCACCCACTCGAGCTCCATCGCTGTGATCCCTAAGTCATGTGCACGCTTCAGGCCTTCCACTGTTCCTCCCGGCGCGGGAGTGGAAAGGGGAGTGCCAGCAACGGCGAAGTGGAGCATGGTATTAGTATACAGAAGAAGAAATTCTAATATCGAAATTCGAAATTCGAAACGTTTCGAGTTTCATGCTTCGAATTTCGGATTCAATTGAGGAGGTCGAAAAGATATGATGCTTGCATGCCCCTCAGCAAAAGCATCATCAGTCAGACATTGGCGACCAGCCAAGGGGAACACGGCTACCGTATTGTGGAGATACTTACCGATGCCGGATACGATGCATGGTGGGTTGGTGGATGTGTGCGGGATATGCTCATGGAGCGCATCCCCGACGATATCGATATTGCTACGAATGCGACGCCCGATGCGGTTTGTAACCTCTTCACTAAGACGGACGATTCCTCCGCGCAGTTCGGTGCCGTACTGGTTTCTTTGGGAGGGCATGTCTTCGAGATTACGACCTTTCGGGAAGACGATACGATATCCGATGGGCGTCACCCGGAATCGGTCCGATTCGGCACGCGCGAGGAAGATGCCAAGCGCCGGGACTTTACGGTCAATGCATTGTACTGGCATCCGATCTCCGGTGAGCTCTACGACCCTTTTGAAGGAGAAAAAGACCTGAACGAACGTCTGATCCGCTTTATCGGTGACCCGGCGGTTCGCATTGAACACGATGCTCTGCGGCTCCTCAGGGCAATACGATTCCGCGCTCTGATTGATGGTCAATACCATCCTGATACGTTTGAAGCGGTGCACTCCCACGCCAAAGATATTCTCATCCTCTCCGGAACGCGGCGCTTTATAGAGCTGGAGAAGATGCTCATGGGACCGCGGCCGCAGCGCGCATTCGAGGATCTGTGGGAGACTGATGTCATCGAACACCTGCTACCGGAACTCCACGCCTGCAAAGGCGTGGCGCAGCCGAGCAAGCCGCATGGAGAAGGGGATGTCTGGGACCACATCATGCAAATCCTTGCGTCGTTTACCGAAGATCATCAGGCGGATGTGCGCTGGGCTGCTTTATTGCACGACATTGGAAAACCTGTGACATTCTCCATTGAGGAGGACCGTATTCATTTTAACGAACATGCCTCGGTCGGCGGCGATCTGGCGCGCGATGTGCTGGATATGTTGCAGTGTCCAGCTAAACGGCGCGACAAGATCGTCTGGCTGGTGAAGCATCACATGACCATGGGAACGTTCGGGGAGATTGATGATGAACGCAAGGCACACTGGTACTATCACCCATGGTTCATGGAACTCCTGCAGCTCTTCTGGCTGGATGCGTCCGGAATGAAACCGCAGACGTACGATCTTTACGACTCCATCATCCAGGATTACAACCAGTTCCTGGACAGCCATCCGCTTCCACCCAAACCGCTCCTGGATGGGCACACCGTCATGGAAATGCTCGGATTGCCCCCAGGGGAGAAGGTAGGGGAGATCCTTAAACAGCTCTATCAGGCGCAAACACGTGGCGAGATCACCAAGAAGAGTGAAGCGAAGGAGTACCTGAAGAAGATCACCAGATCGTAATTGCTCATACGTGTATCCTCAATTCATGACAGAACTCTTCATCTTCGCCATCGGCTTCATTGCCCTTTCAGGACTTCTTGCAATGGTAGATGCAGCAATGCTCAGCATCTCCAGAGCGGAAGTGGAAGAGATGTATGCACAGAAAAAAATCGGAGCCAGCGCTTTACGTCGTATACATCGGCGGTTACCCCGAGCGGTTGTGGTTATTGTCATTGCGACGAATACTGTGAATATTCTGGGGCCGATTCTTGTCGGCCAGCATGCAATTGAACTCTTTGGGAGTTACATCATCGGCATTGTCACGGCAGCAC
>Ga0172381_10003987_pt1 | contig 15424 bp, 14 predicted proteins | sample Leawel6488metaG_FD_119754 | JGI IMG/M metagenome (GOLD analysis project Ga0172381, IMG submission 119754) | Leachate microbial communities from a municipal landfill in Southern Ontario, Canada - Leachate well 64-88 metaG | ecosystem: Engineered > Solid waste > Landfill > Unclassified | place...
GAAGTTTGTAGCGATAAATTGACTGATGCGGAGAAAAAAGATATATACCAAGCCTTTAACTCGTTGAATGTTAAAGAGAAGACTTATGGCGAACTATATTGGGATAAGGGGTGCTGGATAAGTTATGGTCTTCTTGGTTTAGATGCTCCGTTATCTGTGAAACAAGGATGGGACGAAGATTTTAGTAAGAGGCTTAAATTAAAAAGAGAACTAGAACGATTGTTGCCTGATTTAGAAGTCGTTATCGGCGGTCACTCTACTATCTCGGTAGCACATAAAAATTGCAACAAGACTATAGCGATTAAGAGAATCAATGACTACTTGGGTTATAAAAATAGTGAGATACTTTATGTAGCCAACGCTTTCTTTGAAGGCGGCGATGATTATTGTATTAAAGAAATGGGTATAGATTGCATAGAAGTATCAAATCCAGAAGAAACGAAGTGGGAAATTAAACGGATTCTTAATGAGGTAAACTGTGTATATTAGAGAACTAGCTATAGGGGATAAAGAGAACGGATTCTTTGAAACACTCGAATCACTTAGTAGTTGTGAAGGATTAACAATTGGGGATGCCGAAAGATTATTTAAGGACATTCTAAATGATAAAAAGTATCACATATATGTGGCGATTATTGATGAAGAGATAGTAGGAACGGCAACTGTGTTAATTGAACAAAAGTTTATTCACAACGGCGGAAAAGTGGCTCACATTGAAGACGTTGTGACGAGAAAGAATTATAAGAGAAAAGGTGTTGGGTCTGCGCTAGTTAAAAAGTTAATAGAAGTAGCTAAAGAACAAGGTTGTTACAAGGTAATATTGAATTGCAGCGTTAATAATAAGTTATTTTATAGTAAGTTAGGCTTTGCAGAACATGGAATAGAAATGAGAATGAACTTGTGAAAAAAGTAGCCTGTGTTGTTTCATTTAATTTTGTCCACGAAGGTCATTGGAAACATATAGAGGAAGCTTCTAAGTTAGGAGATAAACTCTATGTAATCGTTGTTGATGATAAGTCACTAATGAGACAAAAGGGCGGTCATAATTTTCCATTGGAAGATAGGATTGGGATAGGATATCCAGTAAAGTGGTTGAACCAAAATAATGAAATTGTGGTTGCGATAGATAAGGAAAACACTGTAGCTGAGACTTTACGTATGATAAGACCTGACATATTCGCTAAAGGTGGCGATAGGACGGAAAGTAGAATGCCTCAAAAAGAACTTGATGTCTGTGAAGAAATCGGTTGTGAAGTAATCTATGGCGTTGGCGAACAGTTGAATCATAGTTCTCGGTTGAAAAAATTAGTCTTGGGGATTTAATATAACGGTAAAGGTTTATGGTTATAGAGTATATGCAAAGTATTATTAAGGGTTCTAAATTTGACATAAAGCTCATATCTAGCTTTTTGTTCATGTTCTCTGAGTTCTTTAGGAAATTTACATCCTTGTTTTCCCAATCGGTTACACATATTGAGACAATTAATTGCCTGCTCCTTTTTAATAATCAAAAAAGGAAGGATATTAATAAGAAGCGGTTTGCATTTATTACCAGTAATACGAAACACATAGAATACCCCACCCTTCATTTTGAGAGCATTGTGCTTTTCAAAGTTAGAGGAATTATTAAATATATTAGCAACAAAATCAATAACTTCTTTATTTGTATTTCCTATTTCTACCATTGGCACATAGTGAATGGTATTAAATTTATCGCCAGACCCATAACGTCTTATTCCGATAGTTCCCTCACCATCAATAAGCCCTGCTATATAAGGGTAAATATGGTTATCCATAACACACATAATAGCAAAAAAATAAGGTGGTGTCAACTTTGTGTGGGATAATAGGAATCGTCTCTAAAAAACCAGTTATAGGTGATATAAAAATCGGGCTAACATACTTAGCTTACCGAGGTTTTGATTCGTGCGGAATTGCTATTTTGGATAAGAATAAAATAGTAGTTAGTAAAGACGTTGGTTATATAGAGAATTTGAAGATTGATGAAGCATTAGGTGGAACTACGGGGATTGGACATACTCGCTGGGCATCGTGCGGAGAAGTAACAAAAGAGAACTCTCATCCATTTCTTGATTGCTCTGGTGAAATAGCAATAGCCCATAATGGGGTTATTGAGAACTACGAAGTGTTAAAAGACGCTCTAATCAAAAAGGGTCACATATTCAAATCTGGTACTGACTCCGAGGTAATTGCACATCTCATTGAAGACATTGGACAACCCTTTCATAAAGCATTTGAAGAAATGGTCAAATTATTACGTGGCTCTTATGCTATTGTGGCAATCCACAAAGATTATCAGGATATAATGATAGCCCGTAAGGAATCTCCGCTATTGATTGGTGTTGGAAAAGATAAAATGTATGTATCCAGTGATATTCAGGCTTTCGGGAAAGATGTTAAGGAAATACAAGAAGTAGAAGATAACTCCATAATGAGGTTATCTTTAGATAGCCATATTATCGGACAACCAATTAGTAATATAAATAACGATAATGATAAAAATGGCTACGAATATTATATGCTCAAGGAAATCAATGAGCAACCAGAGGCTTTCTTGGGTGCTTTAAAACAGGATAAGAATCAGTTAGTCAGTGTTGCCTTAGATATTCTAAGGGCTAGGGACGTTATTTTCACGGCTTGTGGAACTTCACGATTCGCTAGTATTATGGGACGATACCTGATTTCTAAACTGGCAAAGAAGTGGTGCGAGACAATTGTAGGTTCAGAATTACAATATAACATTGATTCGTTGGGAGATAGTTCTTTGATTATCGCCGTGTCTCAAAGCGGGGAAACCGCCGATGTATTGTCTGGTATTAGATTGGTTAAAGAGAAGGGTATTAAAGTAATCTCGATAGTGAATAAACCATACTCGTCATTAGAAAGACTTAGTGATATGACGATATTTATGAATTGTGGAGCAGAAATAGCGGTGGCATCTACAAAAGCTTTTACTAATGAATTAGCCATCTTCTACTTACTAGCTTTTATGATGGCTAACAAATATGATGCGGGTTTATCGGAATTACTTGAGTTGCCAGATAAAATTAAAGAGTGCTTATCACAAAGAGATAATGTCATAATCGTGGCGGATGTTCTGAAGAATAAAGAACACATATACTATGTCGGTAAAGGTATAAACTTTTCCGTTGCGGGTGAATGCGCCCTGAAATTAAAAGAGGTTTCTTATATTCACGCCGAGTCAATGTCGGCTGGAGAATTAAAACACGGTACTCTCTCTTTAATAGGAAAAGGAACTCCTATAATTGGCATATGTCCTGACGATTATACACATCAAGAAGTCATTTCTAATTTGTATGAAGCGAAGGCAAGAGGTGGGTTAATTATAGGGATTTCAGATAAAAAAGAAAGCGTGTATGATTATTGGCTTAAAATACCTAAAGTGAAGGATATTTACTATCCTTTGGTTAGCGTGATTATAGGTCAGTATTTAGCTTATTATGTGGCGTTGGGCAAGGGGCTAAATCCCGATAAGCCAAAATCTCTCGCCAAGTCAATAACCGTAAGATGAAAAAATTATACGTAATACTAGCCATTATAATATTTGCGTCTATCATATTTGTACCACCGATTACCAAGGACTATGATTATCCCGTTCTAGGGCAAGACGCAGCTTGGCATCTGATGGTATTTGACAATATTAAGATTGGGCAACCTATACCGACTTGTATGGACGTAACAGGTGAAGTAAGGTATTTCAGTTATTATATTGTCGGATATCCACTAGATTTAATTCATAATATTACAGGAATCACTAAAAATACGTTATTTTTGTGGTTTAACTTCGCTTCCTTATTTGTTATGGGCGTTAGTTTGCTTTTTATATTCAGTAAACTATTCAACATTTATATCGGTATATTGGCATTAGTAATTCCTATATTCACATCTTTTAGCACGTTGCTTCTATATTATAGTGGGGCGATATTCGATGTAATAAACATCGGAATTATTTTACCTTTCATTTGTTATTTTGTCGTAAAAGCTTTATTAACTGGTAAAAAACTGCATTGGATATGTTCGATAATCTTAGGGTTGGTATTTGTATCATTCCATAGTACGGGAGTGTATTTGCCCTTCATTATTATTGCTGGGGTTGTTGCCTATGTAGCATATAAGAAAATAACCAAACAGAAAATAAACAAGTGGTTTTTAATAAGTAGCGCAATATCAACTTTACTAATCGGCGCATTGTTTATAGTGTCAAATAAACAACTAACTGATTTGGGTTTTAGCCTTAATAATGACGGATATTATGGAATACCACTTTTATGGAAGACACTCTCGTATTATATGTCGGTAACTTTATTAGCTGTTATTATTATATCTTTAGTCTTTTTAGTTAGTCGCAGAAAACAAGTCACTAAGAATGAATGGTTAATGCTCTTAGTATTTAGTTTGCCGCCGATTATGATGCTTCCTGAAATAGTGTTTGGGATTTCCCCGCAACCTTTCCGTCAGGGATTAGACTGTGCGATTATGTTGTCAATGGTTTCTATAATTCTAATCGGGATTGTTATTAAGTTAGACAAGAGCCACTTTATTGCAGTAGTTACCTTAATATTAGTGGTTTATGGCTCGTTTTCAAATATAAGCAATTGGGTCACTGGATATAACAGCGCATTAGAAAAAATAGACATGGAAGCAATAGAATACGTGAATAACTTGGATATAGGCAATGATTATAGTGCTTCTATGAATATAGACCATGTTATTTACGGAAGATTTATAAATAAGCAGTATACTCCCGTAAATGGTGGGATTTTAATTATGCGTAATAAAGCGATGACTTCCAGTGGAGTTATGCCTGAAAAAGATATTGAAATTCCAGCAGGTATGTCTGTAATAAAAGTGTTTGTTGATGGTTGGACGGAAATAAAAGTGTACTCGTACAGATGAAGATTTTACAAGTGTTTGATTTGTGCTCTATAACTTATGGCGGTGGGACAGTTGATATCCTCTATAAGTTAACGAGAGCTTTAATGAAAAGAGGACACGAAGTAACAATTTGTACTGGTGATTATAAGTTAGATAGAGACCCATCATTCAAATACGAAATATATCCAAGCATTATAAACATAGGCAGTATTCGCATAACTCCTAACGTAGTTTCACTAGATGTTAGAAATTACGATGTCATTCACTTCCATTGTTACCGTAGTTTTATGAATTATGTTTTGTATAGCAAAGCAATAAAACACGGCGTTCCTTACATCATAGATGCTCACGGTTCTACGGTAGATATGGGCGGGATTATGCAACCGATTCGTAAACTATATGATTTGGTTATTGGGTATAAAGCGTTGGATAATGCTAAGGTATTGATTGCGGAAACCTCTATTGGGTTGAAAGAATATGAAAGACTCGGCGTGAGAAAATACCGTGTTATGATGCAGCACCCATTATTTGATATGTCAGAGTTTGAGAACTTGCCGCAGAAAGGATTATTTAGAGAGAAATATGGGATAAAAGAGAAACACATCGTATTATTTCTCGGTAGAATCCATTGGGCGAAAGGTCTAGATTTTCTTGTAAATTCGGTAAAGAACATTGAAGATACGAAATTAGTTATCGTTGGTCAGGACGATGGGTATAAAAAAGAACTCTTAAAACTAATCCCTGATAAGATGGAAGTATTGTTTACTGGCTATCTTAGCGGTGTTGAGAAATTATCAGCTTTAGTTGATGCCGATGTGTTAGTACAACCTTCAAGGAATGAAGCTGGGGCAAGACCATCATTGGAAGCGGTGCTTTGCAACACTCCAGCGATAGTAACTCGTGATACTGGTGCGGGAATTGAGATATCACAACTTAATGCAGGGTATCTGGTTAATTATGGGGATACAGACAACCTTGAGAGAATTATAAGCGGAATTTTTAAAGATGGTAAAGAATCAAGTGATAAGGTTAAGATAGCCAAGGAATACATTAAGAGAAATCTCTCAATGGAAAGTCAGGTTGTACAGTATGAGAAATTATACGAGGGGAAAGCATGAAAGTATTTGTTACTGGAGTGAACGGATTTGTTGGCTCGTATCTTTGCAAGCAATTACTTAAAGATGGTCATCGTGTTGTAGGTTTGAGCCGTTCCACAAAAAATAGAACTCGCCTAGAATCTATAATAGATAATGATAAGTTTTCTTTTTATAAAGGTGATATCCGCAATAAAGAATTGATGTCGGATATTATGAATAAGGAAAAGTTTAATACTGTATTCCACCTTTCTTCCTTAGTCCCATACTTGGAAGATAAAGATTTTGTCGGCGTGAATATCATCGGCACTCAGAACGTATTAGAAGCTGCTAAAAAAAGCGGCGTAAAAGATTTTGTTTATTCGTCAAGTATTTCAGTCTATTCAACACCGCCAGATATAAAAGTAGATGAGTCACATCCAACTTATCCAGATAATATTTACGGGATAACCAAGATTACGGCGGAAATGATATGCCAGTTATACATTTCTATGAACATAAAGATAGTGCGATATTCAGGGGTCTATGGGAAACATTCAGAACCAAACCGCACCATACCATTATTCACGCAGTTAGCTTTAAAGAATGAGCCTATTGTAATAAAAGGAAATGGGCAAAATAGCAGCGATTTTGTATCAGTTTACGATGTAGTTAAAGGCACTATTTTAGCGTGGCAGAAAGGTCGTGGTGTATATAATATTGGGGCTGGGGAAGAAACAAGGTTGATTGATTTAACTAAGACAATAATTGACGTTACCAATTCTAAATCTGAAATAAAATTAGACAATACAAATGTTGAACGACCATTTAGATTCCGCCTTGATATCTCTAAGGCTAAGAAAGAATTAGGTTATAATCCGATGAATTTAAAGATTGGATTGAGACAGTACGTTGATGAAATCAGATAAAATTAGAGAAGCCTTAGCAGTATTCGGAATAATGATTGCCTCATTATTATTGAGGGTAATCTTACCTTACAATCAGATATTCACCGATTTGGGCATCAAATACAATATGAACGATGCTTATTATCATATGAGGATTGTAGATAATCTTGTAGCGAATTTCCCTCATCTAACATTCTATGACCCATATTACATATTACCAGACGGCGCAATAGTAGCGGGGCAGCATTTCTTTGATTGGTTAATAGCAAGCGTGATTTGGGTAATTGGACTAGGACACCCAGCGCAACATTTAATTGATACAGTAGGTGCTTATTTCCCTGCTATGCTTGGCGCATTGATGGTTATCCCCGTTTACTTGATAGCGAAAGAGTTGTTCAATAAATGGGCTGGAATTATAGCCTCTGCGTTGATTGCGGTATTTGCTGGCGAGTTCTATATGAGGTCTATGCTTGGAGCTACCGACCACCATATCGCCGAAGTGTTTTTTAGCACAATAGCGATGTTATTCATTATCTTTGCCATAAAAGCAACGAGTAAGAAGAAATTAGTTCTCTATAGCGTATTAGGCGGAGTATTTTTAGGCGCATATCTTCTTACTTGGTTTGGCGGATTGTTATTTGTCGGCATTATCAGTTTGTACTTGGTAATTCAGTCGATTATCAACCATTTGCAACATAGAACCTCTGTTAATTTGGGAATAATCGGGGTCACTGTGTTCCCGATAGCGTTTCTTATGAATCTTACGAATTCACAGCCTTCCTTATTTACTTTTATAATGGCGGTAGCGTCAGTAGTTCCCTTGATATTGTATGGGATATCACGAGTTATGAAAGATATGAAACCGCTATCATATTGGATTATCTTATTTAGCATAGTGATTGTTGGTAGCGCAATCTTAAAATTTGTTTTCCCGTCAATAATTGATAGTTTTAAGATGTTTATGTCTTCTGAAGCGTCAAGTGCCACTACTATGGAATTACAGCCAATATTTTATCCAGACCATTATTTTACTACTGTGGTTGCGTGGAAAAACTACACAATGAGTCTAATATTAATGCCGATATCTTTTATAGCGTTGATATGGTATTACATTAAGAATAAAAGTTCAGAGACCTTGTTATTAGTAGTGTGGACTTTAGTTATGGTAGTTCTTACTTTAATGCAAAGACGTTACGCTTATTATTTGACGGTTAACGTATCCATAGTAACTGGATGGTCGTGTTATTTAGGATATCAATGGGTAAAAAAACTGTTCCAATCAAATAAAAGACAAAAAAAGAAAGTTAAAAAGAGTTATGTTGTTCCGATTGTCTATTCGTGCTTGATATTTGTTATAATGATAGTTCCCAATTATCCACAAGCCAAGGTAATGGCGAATGTTGCCTATGCGCCGTCTGATGCGTGGCAGAGTTCGTTGTTATGGTTGAAAGATAACTCAGTAGAACCATTTGAGAAGAATGAGTATTTAGAATATTATCCGTTAAATCCAAATAATGTTTATATAAAACCTAATTACGGTGTGACTGCGTGGTGGGATTATGGATATTGGATAACAAGAATAGCGCAGAGAGTCCCAAACACTAATCCTGCACAGTCTAGCGAGCCGATAAAGAAAGTCTCCGAGTTATTATTATCTAGCGAAAGTAACGAAGAGATTCTGAGTGAATTCAAAACAAAATATATAATGCTTGATTATGATTTGGTTACTGCTAAATTATATGCCTTAGCTCAATGGATTGGGGAAGATGACAATAAATATTTTGAGTATTTTTATGCGAAGCAAAAAGATGGAATGAACAAGGTCACTCTATTTTATCCAGAATATTATCAAACGCTGGCTGTAAGATTATATAATTTTAATGGGTTACAAGTAACGGAAGGGCAGCAATTAGTGATAACTTACTCTAGTAAAAGCGACTCAGAATATGGTAAATATAAGATGATAACAAGTGCAAAAGTGTTTAATAACTATAATGAAGCGGAGGAATATGCAGAAGGCGTTTCAGGGATTATTGTTGGCGGAAATCCGTTTATAAGCCCGATAAAATTGGAAGCAATGAGCGATTATAAATTAGTACATAGTTCAAAACAAACTCAAGATGTTGTAGATGTTAAAAATATACCAGAAGTTAAAATATTTGAGTATGTAGGGAGTGGAAAATGATATGTGGGCATCGAATTTGGCAAGTTATACTATATCCTCTGTGCCACTGGTGCTTATCTGCGCTTATGGGATTCTTGGGGTACTTATTGACGTTGACCATCCTATATCATATCTGTGGCTCAGAAATCATAACCAACGATTCCTACATCCGTATGTGTTCACTCTTAGTTGGATTATCCTTTGCTTTGCTCTGTCATGTGTTGGAAGATTATTATGTCAAACTTTTCTGACGAAAGGAGTTTAAATGAGTAAAGAATTAGCTTTAAAAATCAGGCGGCATTGTTTAGAAATGACTAACAAATCAAAGGCTTCACATATTGGTAGTTGCCTTTCAATCGCTGATATTCTTGCTGTTTTGTACGGTAATGTTATGAATTATAGAACAGATGACCCAAATTGGGAATGTCGTGACCGATTTATATTAAGCAAAGGTCACGCTTGCGCCGCTTTGTATGCCGTGTTAGCAGAGTGTGGATTTTTCCCGATAAAGGAACTCGATACATTCTATGGCGAAGGTGTTTTAATGGGTCACGCCAGCCATTTTGTGAAAGGCGTAGATGCTTCTACTGGTTCATTAGGGATGGGGCTATCTATAGGTTGCGGTATGGCGTTAGGTATAAAGCAAATGGTCTATGTACTTTTAGGCGATGGTGATTGTGATGAGGGGATGACTTGGGAAGCAGCGATGTTTGCAGGGCATCATAATCTAAGTAATTTAGTTGTCATTATTGACAGTAATAATTTACAGGCTCTCGGAAGTCCGTCAGATATACTCAATTTAGAGCCGCTAAAAGGTAAGTGGGAATCTTTTGGTTGGGATACAAGAATAATCGGCGGTCATAATGTTGAAGAGATAGAGAAAACATTAAAGTATGCCAAGAGAAATGATAGACCAACTTGTATTATCGCTCGTACTATTAAAGGTAAGGGCGTGAGTTTTATGGAAAATCGTTTGGATTCACACTACAAGTATCCGAATGACGAAGAATTAAAGAAAGCTTTGGAAGAACTAAAATGATGAGAAGAAAATTCATAGAAACCTTAGTTAAAATTGCTGAGCAAGATGATAGGGTTTATTTGCTAACTGCCGATATGGGATTTGGGTTAGTTGAGCCATTTTCTAACAAGTTCCCAGATAGATTCATAAATGTCGGTGTCGCCGAGCAAAATATGATTGGCATTGCGACTGGATTATCAATGACAGGGAAAATAGTTTTCGTTTACTCTATCACTAACTTCCCGACATTACGATGTGTAGAGCAAATCAGGAATTGTGTATGCTACCATAATGCAAAAGTTCATATAGTCGCAGGTGGAACTGGATTTTCGTATGGGGCTATCGGGATGTCACACCATTCAACAGAAGACATAGCAATAATGAGGGCGTTGCCGAATTTAACTGTGGTTTCGCCATCGTTGCCAGAGGTAGAGCTTGCCACTAAAGAGATTTATAATAGCAAGTCGCCGTGTTATTTAAGACTCGGCTGGGTGAATGCAGATGATACGCAAGCAGAAATCAAACAGTTCAGTATCGGGAAAGCGGAGATATTAATAGATGGGAGTAGTGTTGGGAATCGAAAAGAAACAGACACTCAAACAGTTATCAGATTACTTAACCCCGATTTGGGAGAAGATTTTAACCATATTCCAGCAGGTCGTGTGTTTCCTGAAATCTTCCGACCTACTCAAAGAATGCTTGTTAAAAGTATGATATTTAAAAATCGTGATAAAACAAGATGGTGTTCTACTGTGTGCTTAGTATCGGCTGGTAGTATGATTCCGAATACATTGAAAGCAGCTAAAGAATTACTTAATTATGGGATAAATACCGTAGTAATTTCAATGCCTACGATAAAACCGATTGATACTAATGTGATAGCTGATGCTTCTGTTACTGCTAAATTAATGTTTACGATAGAGGAACATAGTATTATCGGCGGATTGGGAAGTGCAGTGGGGGAAGTAATTATCAAGGAGAATTTGCCAATAGAGTTGAAATGCCTTGGAGTTCCCGATGAATATTGTACCAAGATAGGAAACCGCAATGAACTACTGAGATATTATAAACTCGATGTTGAAAATATAGTTAAAGAGGTAAAAGATGCCATTAACTAAAGTACAATCAATTGTAAAAAAGGTTCTTCCACAAAAACAGTTTGATTATGTTTATAACAAAGCCTGTAATGCGTGGGATGTATATCAAAAAGTAAATGACCACGTATTTTATATTCCATCTTACGTTTATTACAAGTTATCTGGAAATAAAGAAGCATCGCAGAGAATAGAAACTGTTCAGAAAGTTCTCGGACACACTATGGTGTCAAAATTAGGGGTATTAGCGACTTATGATATAGTCTACCAAGCCAGTAAGGAAATAGACGGTGCATTTGTAGAGTGTGGTGTTGCAAGGGGCGGTTGCTCGGCGGTGATGGCAATGATAGCAAAGAACGAAGGGAAAGGTAGAATAACGTGGATGTTTGATTCGTTTGAAGGATTGCCGCCGCAGACTGATAAAGACGGAGTTCAGAAACCAATAAGACATAAAAACAGGAAGGCAAACGATTTAGCAGAGGGTTATTGCCTTGGGACGCTAGAAGAAGTAAGAGGATGGTTAGGATGGTTAGGTTTATTAAATAATGTCAGAATGGTTAAAGGTTGGTTTGATGTCACACTACCTGTTAATAAAAATAAGATAGGTGACATTGCTGTTTTAAGACTTGATGGAGATTGGTACGAATCAACGAAATGTTGCTTGGAAAATCTTTATTCTTATGTAGTTAAAGGAGGGTATATTATCATAGATGACTATCAACTTATAGGGTGCAAAAAGGCAGTAGATGAATTTTTGGAAAAACTTGCAATAAAGCCCAAAATGTCGTATGATAATAATGGACGGAGTTATTTTAGAAAGTGAAGAGAGCCAATCTAGCAATCTTCTCGTTGATATATATAATAGGATTTGCTATTGTGTTTGGTTATGGTATTACCCATCAACCAGTTAATGATGGCGTTAAAGAATATGCGGAGTTTACAAATAATATCCAAAATGGATGGCATTTCCGTTATTCCCTAGTCAATTCTTGTCTAGTGACAACGTGGCTTCCCGCTGTAATCCAAAAAATTACTCATTGTGACCCAATGTTTATCTTTAGGATAATTCCTGCTTTATTCTATCCTCTAATGCCAGCGTTTACTTATTTAATAGCACGAAGATACATTAAAACCACGTTTGCATTAGTAGCAGTCCTATTAGTATTTCTAAATTCACATTTTGCGTATTTCCCTGACATTGGGAGAGTTGGGGTATCTTTGGGATTTATGGCTGGAATGATATGGGCTTTGTTAGAAAAGAAATTATCTTGGGCGATAATATTCTCCGTGTTACTTGTATTCTCGCATTATGCTACAAGTTTAATAGCGATAAGTTTAGTGGGATTTGTTTGGATTGGTAACTTAGTGTGGAATTTAAAGAATCTCCCGAAATATGCTATTGTATTTGGCGTGTTGGTAGTATTAACATTTGTATGGCATTTCGGGATTGCGGATTATTCGGGCAAAATAATGGGACAAACATTATTTCAAACCGAACAGGTTGGGCAGATATTACCAGTAAATCCAGATTTTATGGATATTTCTACCAGAGAGCCAGCGATACAAGCGGCTTTTAATATTAACAATACAATGCCAATCCCGCAGAGATTAGAAATCATAATCAATTGGATAGTAGTCGGAGTCTATTCTTTAGGTCTAATATTTATTCTACGTAAGAAAGAAATGGAAATAGAGTATAAAATGATGTGTTTGGCTCTATACGGATTGATAATATTCACTGTAGCAGTTCCTTCATTATCAACATATTATGGTGGGATGAGAATATACTTTACATCTACAATAGTCTTAGCGACTGGTTTTATTTTAGCGAGCGAAAAAATAGCGAAGATATTTCATACTAATCCGTTAATTATTAGTGGAATCATTTTGCTTTTATATGGGATATCCACTACTGGTTTGATATATTACCCGTTTGGGTTAGAGAAGACATTCCCAGTTATGGAAACATTAGGAGCAGTTAAATGAAAGGTATGCCCAAGATAGATATAGGGTTGATATGGGCTAAAATAGTAAATATTTGGGGGCAAGTTGGAACTGTTGCGGGAATCGCTAATACTATTATGACTTTAGGAATCTTTTATACCACAACTGTTAACCCAAACTTTAAAGTGCCATTGTGGGCTTATATTTTATTCGTCATTATTGGAGCATCTTTAGTGGTAGGATTCATTATAAAGTGGGGTATCTCAGGGTATTACCGTTTTTTTTCCAATCAAAGCGAAATTACAAGTATGAAGAAGGAAGTTTTAGAAGTTAAAAAAGATATGAAAGAAGTAATGAAGCATTTAGGAGTCAAAACTAATGATAGTTAAGGAAGACCCCAGACCCGCAGAGTATCGCTATTGGGATTTGTTAATGGAACACTTAAAAGGTGATGAAAGTAAGTTTTTTAACGGCGAAGTTGTTTATCCGAGACAATTAGAACTTCATTTGCCGAGTAATCATCGAGAACCTTGTTATCTACATTGCCCACATTGCGCTGGTAAGTATTTCCAGAAAGATTTAGGAAGATGGGAAATGGATGCCATCGAACTTCTGAATAACTTGCAAGGCGCAATCCCTTACCACGTTTACGGCGGAGCTTATACAGAACCGTTACTTAATCCATACTTTATGACTTTGATGAACCTTACAAAGAAATACGGAAATCACTTCGGTATTCATACAAGCGGGTGTATCTTATTGAAACTTGAAGAATATATGGGTTGGCTTTCAGAGTTGAATTATATTTCAACAGACAAGATTGACTATCTTTCGATAAGTTTGGATGCAGGGACTCCAGAATCTTGGGCGAAAACGAAGGGAACTAAAAAGTCCTATGTATTCAATGAAGTTATGGAAGCTGCAAGACAAGCGGTGATAATCAGAAACAAAGCAGGTAAAGGACATGCAATAAGACTTTGTTATCTTATTTCACCTTTCAGCGATACAATTGAAGATTTTGAGAACGTGAGTAAACTCGCAAGAGAAATCGGCGTGGATTCCTTAAGATTTTCGATACCGTTTGCCAGTTATAACCAAACCTTTGATAAAGTTAGAGAATACAAGGCGAACCGTGAAATAGTAATGAATGATGTGTACAAAGATAGGCTCGCCCCGTATCTTTCAAAGTCCAGAGATGAAAAAACTTATATATTTTATGCTGGATATGAGTTCACAGATATAGATAGGTTTACTTTTAAGAAATGCGTATATCCTTACTTCCAGATTACTTGCGGAGCAGATGGGTACGTTTATAGATGTTCAACAACCGCTACGCCATCTATGCCATTCTGTCGATTAGGTAAGATGACTGGTAATTTGGAAGAATTTAGAGCAATGATACTGAAAAATGAAACTAAAGATTGGGATGCGAATACTTGCTTCTCTCACGGTGCTAGATGCAACCGAATGGGGTTGGAAATTAACACGGAGCATACGCAATGATAAATGTAGCTCTTATCGGTCATGGCTATTGGGGAACAATATTAGAGAAGTATATCAAAGCTGATAAAAACTTTAATTTAAAATATGTTTGCGATTCAAAGTCTAACCTGAATGAAGTTTGGGAAGATAAAGATGTCAAAGCTGTTGTTGTTGCAGTTCGGAACGAACAAAGGTGTGCAATAGTAGAGAGAGCTTTATTAAGCGGGAAAGATGTACTAACTGAGAAACCATTGGCTATGACTTCGATAGAAGCTGAACAATTAGCGTGGATAGCAAAAGAGAAGAAATTAAATCTGGTCGTAGATTACACTTTTATGGTGTCTAAAAGTATTCAAATCGCCAGAGATTTGGCAATATACAAAAGAAGAATCGGGAAGATAATCGGGTTTGATATTTCCGTGAATCATCTCGCCCCATTTGGCGGCGGGAGTGTTTATTGGATACTTGGTTCGCATATGCTATCTGTTCTGGATATGTTCATTCCATTAGAGACACTGACGTTTAAACGGAAAGATATAGTTGTTTATAAAGGGAACATAGAAACTGGAGTAATATCAACCGATAGAGGGCAAATACATCTTAGTTTGAATTACCCCGCTAAAACAGTAGAGTTTGTTTTATACGGGACTATAGGAACGATTGTTTATAATCCGAACAAGAAGGAATCACTGATTGTTGAGAATTACGATAGACCAACTTGGATTAGAGATGTGCCTAAACAAGAAAAAATATTTAAAATAGATGAATCAAATAACTTGAAGTACGTTATGGAATATTTCAATGATGTGATAAATAACAAGGCA
>Ga0172381_10003989_pt1:0-10000 | contig 15417 bp, 6 predicted proteins | sample Leawel6488metaG_FD_119754 | JGI IMG/M metagenome (GOLD analysis project Ga0172381, IMG submission 119754) | Leachate microbial communities from a municipal landfill in Southern Ontario, Canada - Leachate well 64-88 metaG | ecosystem: Engineered > Solid waste > Landfill > Unclassified...
ACCGTCAAAGACCAAGCCCTTGGCGGTAGCCAGACCGATTCGCAAGCCGGTATATGAGCCCGGACCAATGCTGACAGCAATCGCCGCAATCTCCAAAAGAGTCAAACGAGGTTTCAGTAAACTGTCAATCAATTCGATCAGTCTCTCGGAATGAACCGCGCGGTCGGTCACACTTTGCTGACCGACTATTTTTTCACCACGTACCAGACCGACACTGCAATTGATAGTAGCGGTTTCGATACCGAGGATAAGTTTGGATTCACAGTTCACAGTTTACAGTTTTAAGTTCACAGTTTGCAGTTTAGAGTTAATGGTTGATAGAGTATCGGGCGGACCGTCGATTTCGAGATAACGCAGGGACTCATTATTAAAATCTTGTTGAATATAAATGAACAGAGTTGATTCCGGCAGTAGGGGGTGAATCCGGTCAGCCCATTCCACCAGAGTAATTCCGGTACCGTAGAAATATTCATTAATGCCGAGTTCCAGCCATTCCGCCAGACGCTGTTCGCGATAGCAATCGATATGATAAATTGGGCCGGGATATTCATTTACCAGAGTAAAGGTTGGGCTTTCGACCGGACGCGGCACACCCAATCCCTGACAAATACCTTTGATGAGGGTCGTCTTGCCAGCCGCTAATTCACCGATCAGAGCCACAACGACGCCCGGTCTGAGAAGGGTCGCCAGATTTTCGCCAAACCGGATAGTATCGGCCGCACTGTGGCTGGTGATTTTCAGACTCATTGTTTATCTTTTAGGCGTCATTTTAACAATCGGCAGAATCATCTCTTCCATCGAGATGCCGCCGTGCTGGAAAGTGTCCTTGAAAAAACTCTGAAACTTGTGGTAATTGGTCGGATAGACGAAATAGAAATTTTCCTTGGCAATCAGGAAATTGTTGTTGATACCAAGATCGGGTAATTTGAATTCGGCCGGATTTTTAATGTTCAAGGCGTATTTGGGCGGACAATTCAAATTCTTGCCACTCTTGAAACGGATATTGGTCGAGGTCTGTCGGTCGGCAATCACCTTTACGTCATTCTGAACCCGGATACTGCCATGGTCGCTGGTGATAATTATTGTGAAGTCAGATTCGGCAAATTTGCGCAACACCGAAAATAGCCAGGAGTGTTGAAACCAGGTGCGAACTATCGAGCGGTAGCTGGATTCGTTTGGTAAAATTTCTTTCAGCAAATCAGAATCCACCCGTCGATGCGCCAAAATATCGACAAAATTCAGCACCAGTCCAATCATAGAGTTGCCAAGATAGGATGAAATTTTTTTCTCTAGCGCCCAACCGGAATTGGAATCCAGTATTTTGAGGTAATTGAATTTACCTTTCAGATCGAAGCCGGCGCCTGACAGGAGATTCTCAAGCATCACGCCCTCATGCCGGTTCATGGAAGATTCATCATCTTCCTCACGCATCCAGATATCGGGATAAAGCGGCTGAATTGCGTTGGGAAACAATCCGCTGAAAATAGCATTGCGGGCATAAGGTGTAGCCGACGGTAAAATCGAAAAGTAAAAATCGACATCGATATTATAGAACTCGTATAACAAAGGCGCAAAAGTGTACCATTGATCGAGACGCATACAGTCGATAATTATAAATAGTACTTTTCGTCCATCGCGTAGTAAGGGAAATACCTGTTGCGGAATCACATCCGGCGAGAGGGCTGGTCGGAAGTGGGGATCCTCGTTGACCCAGTTCCCGTAATTCTTATCGATGAACTTGGCAAATTCAATATTACAATCGCGTTTTTGATCTTCGAGGGTTTCGTTCAAGCCCAGATCGGGATGATCATCGAATTCGATTTCCCAGCCGGCTAATTTCTGATAGATTTCAATCCAATCGCGACTGCTCAATTCATTATACAATTGCTGGGAAATGGCATGAAATTCTTCCTGGTAATTTCGCGAAACGTGTTCGGAGGAAATCCGCTGTTGTTCGAGGATTTTCTTACAGGCCATTAAGACCTGGCTGGGATTGACCGGTTTAGTCAGGTAATCGGTTATCTTACTGCCAATGGCCTTTTCCATCAAACTCTCTTCTTCATTCTTAGTGATCATTATCACCGGCAGACCCGGTTTGCGGGCTTTGATATCGGCCAGAGTAGCCAGCCCGTCCTTGCCGGCCATCATTTCATCCAGCAGGACCAGGTTAAAATTTTCCTGATTAACCAGGTTAACGGCATCATTGCCATTGGATACCGGCACAACTTCGAATCCGCGACTGCGCAGAAACAAAATGTGGGCTTTCAACAATTCGATCTCGTCATCGACCCACAGAATTTTTCCTTTTTTAAAGCTCATGGAATTCCTTCGTTTTATTATTTCCGTTAAAAATTTCAGACACGGATTTGGTTCGAAATGTTAGTTAAGGGAATTAATTATTAACTTTTTTCCGTTATATAATGATTTCAAATACCACTCGTTAATTTAAGCAAATTGGCCTGTCGTAAAAGAGATATTTCTGGAGTGAGTTAGGAGAGCGTCAGATCCGGTAAGCCGAGTCTCGGCGCGGCTATTTGGTCTTCATAACGAATTCGCCCTGCCAATCCGGTCCGGGTGGATTTTCTTTGTAAATATGACAGCGGTCGATGAAGACCTGCGCGGGATTATCGTCACCGCGCACGCCAATGGCTTTTTGGAAGGCGGCGATAGCGGCATCCCATTGCCTATCCCAGTAAAGATTGATGCCCTCGGTGAAAAAAGTGCTAATTTGCATCATTTCCGGCTCGACCTGACCTTTTCGACCAAGCAGTTCATAAACCGTAATCGGTTTCAGCTTGCCTTTTACCACGAGGCGATCGAGAATGCGAACTTCGATTTTATCCCCGGCGCGGCGATAGGTTTCTTCACCGATCATCATATAGGTGCCGTACTGTTTATTGGCGCCTTCGAAACGCGAAGCCTGGTTGACGGCATCACCCATGACGGTGTATTGAAAACGCTGGGTTGAGCCCATGTTGCCGGCGCTGACCACTCCGGAATTGACGCCCATCCGCACGAAGATATCGACTCCGTGATCCTTTTTGATCTGAGGACGCAGTTCTTTCAGAGTAGCCTGTTGATCGATGGTCGCAAAGCAAGCTTTCCAGGCGTGATCCGGATCTTCCATCGGCACCCCGAAGTCACACATGATGGCATCGCCTTCATATTTATCCACATAACCATCGTATTTCATCAGGATCTCGGTCATCGGCGACAGATATTTGTTAAGCACCAGCGCCAGTTCTTCAGCGGAGAGACTTTCGGAAATCGTCGTAAAATTAGCGACATCCGAGAAAAACATGGTTGCTTCCCGCTTTTCACCGGAAAGACTGAAGGCGTCCGGATGATCTTCGAGGTACTTCAATACTTTGGGACTCATGTAAGTCTGGAACATGCCGCGGATTTTCTTCTTCTCTTTCTGTTCAGACAGGAATTGATAAACGACACTGGCCAGGTAACTAACCCCAATGCCGACTAACAGCGGAATTAAGTAAACCCAAACCGCCTGATTGCGAAACATCCAGTAAGCGAAGAAGAGCGCTCCCAACCCCATTATCAAAGACAGGATGCCTCCGAATACCGGGCGGGCAAAGGCTACTCCGACTGATGCTATAATACAAATTACGAAGATCGCGACAATGTTCGTCGTTGTCGGTAGTGAATGAATAAACCGCTGATCCAGCATGGTCTGAATGGCATGGGCATGCGTCTCGACTCCGGGAGTCAGGCGGCGATTGCCACCGTAATTATAAAATGGAGTGAACTTATTATCGTGAAGTTCCTCAATGGAGACCCCGATCAAAGCAATTTTATCTTTGAATGGATTAATCTCATCCAGAGTGGCGAGTACGCTGGTCGTATCACCGGCTTCCAGTGCCGCCATCGCCTCAAACTGGCGGTCGGAGTCGGCAATCAGCGAAATGCGGAACTCCAGGGGATAGATCGAATCGTCCTTGAACATTTCAAGGTAATCGGTATCCTCTTCATCCTTCAGGTCAAAATCGGCGTCGTCCAGAACAGCCGCCATCGAGTAAGTCGGGAAAGTACCGGCCGGTCCGTAATAATTGATCAGAATGGTCTGTTCCCAGCCCAGACTGCCGCGATGCCCTAAAAGGTGTTCAGATTTTCCGGTGGCTGAATCGGCAAATACGAAGTAACCGTCTCCCTTGAAACTAAAAACAGGATTGCTGGGCAAACCCATTTCTTTTAGAAAGACCTGGGTGCCAAGTGAATAGATATATTTATCGTGATATTGCTCAAAAATCGGGTAGCGGCGGGTGAAACCATCCGGGTCCTGCATTTCACCAACTATTCCCCAGTCACTTCCGGTAGCCATTAAAATCGGCAACGGCTCATCCGCGTAAGTGTATAGACCACCGGCGGTAAATTCACGCGTGACCTTACCGGCCAGAATCACATTTCCATTTTTCCTGATCGCATCGGCCAGGATTTCATCTCCCAAAGGATTTTTATAGTCCGGTTCAGTGAATTGAATATCGAACATGATCATCTTTACGCCGACCTCCCGGAGGTTCTCTACCAGAGTAGCATAATATTCGCGCGGATAAGGGTAACGGTCACGACAGCTTTTGAAAGTTTGATCATCGATGGCAACAATAATTAATTTGGTATGTGAGACGTCTTCCGGACCGCGATTTTTAAAGCGCGCATCCAGCGATTTCAATTCCATTTCGCGAAAGAATCCCAGCAACAACAGCAGTGAAACAATCAATGCCAGTATAATGGCGATGATGATTCCGCCAAGGGCCTGTTTCAGGGTGTTTTTTTTCATCAGGCCAACTAGTTTAGAAATTCAGTGAGTATATTACGTAAAAGCTAATGTCGTGGAATTTTTCGGCACTACCGCGGTCATCAAGATAGGTATAGCTGAGATTACTCCGCAGTTGGTGAATTTTCCAGAAATTGAAAATGAAACCGGCATATACATTGTTTTGCGTGTATTCCGCCAATCCGGTGCCGTTCGTGATTCCGTAACCGGCGTATGTTCCCAGGGCGCCACTAAACAAATCATATTGACCCCGGAGATTGAAAGACATAAAATCATAAGGCTTGGAAGTCAATCCGCTCTCGCTGTGGTTGCTGGAAACGCGGATATTGGTTTTTAGAGGAAAAGGGAAATTGCTATTGATACTGAAAGACACCATGGAGGTTTTCATCGAACTGAAAAGATAGCCAGATAAACGGCTGGAAGCCAGCCGATCGCTGCGGTCGGAACTCGCATAGGAAAAATTTAATGTATTATTAATGTTCATGAATGTGACGTTATGCGAAATGCGAATGTCCTGACGGGTCGTAACGTTTGATTCCCGTCTATCCTTGATACTGAATGAATCGGTCGGGGCGGTAACATACCAGGTTGTATCCATTTTCGTCACGTCGTTTTTGCGCCCGTATTGCACCGTATTCAAGTCGATGCGCGGCAGATTTTCGCCTAGAAATAAAGACAAACCGGCCATAAGATTTGAGGTCGTCGTCGTAGAGCTTTTATCATCGTTAAGGTTATCCGTATTCTGTTCGTAGCTGAGGTTCAGAAATATTTTATTCTGGAAAAGACGGATTCTGTCTGCAATGCTATACCCCTGAATATCTTTGCGCATGTAGGGATTGCCCATCGAATAGAAAGAGCCCCCAACATGCTGGTATTTAATCGTGATATAATTATGGAAGTAATTAAGGTTCAACGCACTTCGGTAGGCCAGCGACGGCATATTAAGAACCTGTTGCATACCAAAAGCCAGGCTGGTTGAATCGTTGATCTCCAATTTCATGATCGGGTTCTTGACTTTGGACAGAGAGTCAAGCACAATGGGTGAAATCGGGTATTGCGACAGCCCGATCGTGAAGATTTTTTCGATCGAGCTGGGATCGAATCCCAGGGTGGAAATCGGTATATCAAAATCGCCAAATGACAGGGTATCATCTTTGCCTAAAGCGCCCCCCGTGATGTTACGGTTTAACATCGAAAAGGCTACCGCGTTTTTCCAGACAAATCGCTGATTATCAAACGCTAATTTCAAATCCGAACCGATCACGATATTATCCTGGGGTGTAACGCCGGTCATTTGAATTGCCGTATTGTTGCCAGCGAAAATACCACCCATTTCGCGGTTGACGGATAGAGTATCATCCTTGGACTTGATAAAACTAAAACCTAGTTGGAAATACTTACCGGAGCCGAAGTAAGGCCGCACGGCGAGCAGATTCTGTTTATAGGTATAACCGGTGCGGTAGTATTCCTCCGCTCCGGAAGACAGAACCACCGCCGTATCGCTGATCGTTCCGTCAATACTGCGTTCGGTTTCACCGGAAACCACGTGTAAATTAAAATATCTTAACTTGAGATGCGCTTCTATCCCGCGCACCCTTTTACCCTGTAGCCCAAATTCGGAAAACTGCGGGTTGACGTCGCCGAAATTCATTTCGAAATAATTCGAGGAAAAGCCGGCAGTATAACGATTGCGGGGTTGCTTGTAGGGCTTTTCTTCAGAAGTGATAAAGGTATTAGCCTGGAACTTTATCCAATCATAGGATCCGTTAAAACCGGTAGTCACCTGTTGAATATCCTGAGATATTCCGCGTACCCGTTCCGAATTGACTTCAGCCAAAAGACGACCGTTATAGTTGAATACCTTTTCGGCTTCTTTGATACTTCCTACTACTGTGAAATTGCTTACGAGTGGATTATAAAAAACACCATTCTGATTGGCGAAGGTGATTCTGATTGAGTGTAATCCGGGAGTCAGGTTCCGCGGACGGGCAACGATCAGGTCTTCGGAGATTTGGGCGGTATTTGTTATATCTATTCCATTGATTTCGACTTTAATGGTATTAAGGGCAACATTACGGGCATTAAACAACGACACTGCGATTACGACTTCGGAGGCGGCGACGATTTGAGCCTCTTCCGGACTTAAAATAATCGCGTCGCTGGGAGTTCCTCCCTGTAGATCCGCTTCATGTACTTCCTGAATAATTGTATCACTCTCAACTCTGCGGCGTACGTTCAGGAACATCGGCACATTGTATGGATCGACTTCCGGAAAAGCGGCCATACTGCCGTCGTTGAATTCGGCAATTATGAGATATTCAAGTCCATTATCGGTGACGAATTTGGCCGGGATATTGTATTTGTACACTCCCATGATTTCATTCATATCGTCTTCAAGAAAGGCATCCTGTCCGGCTTCCCGGAAATAAATTTTAACACCACGAATTTCAGCTACTTGTTGATTTATAATACCCTCGATTAATATCGGAGTTCCCGCAAAGACCTCGCGGGGGGGAGAATGCAGAATCCCTACCTGCGAAAATGCCAAACCGTATAAGCACAACGACAGCAACAGTATTTTAGTTATAGAACGTCGCATTGACCAATTCCTTAATTCATAATGTGATCATATATTTTTAGGCTGAAGCCGACTATTTATATTCGATTTTAATTACCTTTGTCTCACCTGAAGGATTACGTAGTTGAATTCTCAGTATATTATTATCGACGGGTTCATCCTTATCATCCTCGAGCGGCTGAGCGCCTTCCTGGGTCTCTTCTATATTTACACCACCGGAGGGTGTGGAGGTGCCGGTCTGATTGGCGCCGACCACTACCACTCCGCCACTTTCGTTATTGGTGACTTCGACACTACCGGAAACTCCGTAGAAAACATCACCCTGGATTGGGTCGGATATCACCCAAAAGACCGTGCCTTTTACGGATGCCACCGAAGTCGGAGTTGCAATGACGAACTCACCTTTGCGAGTTGGCGTAATTTCGGCTTTTAAGGTACCGAATTGCATATCAACCTGCTTGGAAATTGCATCGGGAGTGCGCTCACCGGAGATGACCATTTCGGAATTTTCGCGAATCTTGATTTGACTTTTATCGTCGAGAAATACCAAAACCACATATCCATCTTTGCCGGTCTTGATCTTATCCTGAGAGTACAGATTATCGCCGATTTTCACACCTTTTTTAAAATCGGTGTCAGCTGTCCGCTTGATACTGGTTTCGCCGCGGGCTTTCAGAATCAAGGCAATTTTATCCTGGCTAAATCCAGCCGAACAGAGAATTAATATCACAAGAAACAGATTAATTAAAGTATATTTACGCATCTTTCCAACTCCTATTCAACCGTAATAGATTTTAGGGACACTTGCTCGGAAACGAGTTGATTAACCAGGGTTTGGAGCTGATCCAGAGTGAGTCTTTGAACACCGTTCAGGGTAACCGTTCCGGTTGGCACATAGCCATAGAGGTCGCCACCCTCTTTAAACCATTCCTGAATATCGGGAGAAATTTGGTCTATTAATGCTTGATAAAGGGATAAATCAATGCCGGAATAGCTGGAAGTGGTCTGTCCGGCGGATTGGATTTTAAAAGCGTAAATTGGACTATAAACGGATTCGGATCCCGAGGAAGTCGGAAAAGTCTTACGGATCTGCCAGACATAGGTTTTACCGGCTTCCAGCGGTTTGGCGCCGGTCAGCGGGTACTGGAAAATCGTTCCGGCAGTCCACAGGTCCAGTTCGCTGACACCGGCGACCTTTGACGATGGTAATTCGTAGTAGTCGCCATTGTCCGGAAACGGCAGGTTAGCCCGATCCTTCAAAGCCTGATCGATCGAGTTGTGACGGGAAGCATCATATTCGGCAACCCGGATCCAATAGCCGCATTTATTGCAATTGACTTTACTCCACATGAAGTCGATCGACTCCCATTGAAAAGTCGGCAGGGGCGTGGATATTTCGAAATTTTCCTCCAGTTCTCCGCCCGGTGAAATTAAGTCCATGGTCGTCGGATTGGAGACCTCGATTGTCTGAGTTTGACTAAAACCGGTAGGGACACCATCCTTATCGAGGATATTCAGGTTAAATATATAACTGCCGGCGGGCAGTTTGCCGCCAGTTGACAGAATTACCGATTGTAAGCGGAGCAAATCCTGTTCGAGCCGATCGACACCGATATTACACGGACGTCCATCGGTATAGTAAATATTACGCATATTCTGGTCGATGTCCTGGGTGGTGAGGGTAATCTCTCCCTTAAATTCGAACGGTTTGGAGATAATGTACAGGATTCGGTTATTGTACATGTTCACCGCCGGGATATTGGCGATCCATTCGAATTCGAGCTTGATGTCGATCGGTGCTCCATTAGGCTCATTTGGAGTATAGGATAGCGAGTATGAAAACATATCCGGATTGTTGCGACCGTTATTGAAATCGAAATCGAGCAGGTAATACACTTCAAAATTGTAGAAATAGTTAGTTCTGAGAGTAATCACTCCATCCGGCGCCGGTGTTTGAGCCAATGACACTGCACTTACCAGGAATATTACCAGCAGACTTTTTAATTTTACTACCATAGTATCCTCCATTTAGACGCTCTACAATCTAAACGTTCTGAATTAAAAGTACTGTGAGATAAAACAATAGTTAATTTTTTTCTTAAAAATTACTTTCTCTACTTATTAATGACACGTGCTGAATATAAGATTCTGCTTGACCAGATACAATAAAAAAAATCCCGCCTTGAAGCGGGATTAAAAGTTCCCCGGTGATGACCTACTTTTCCACCCCGTCGCCAAGGCAGTATCATTGGCGCGGGAGGGCTTAACTACCGAGTTCGAGATGGGATCGGGTGTTTCCCCTCCGCTATAATCACCGGAAAAAGGTTTTTCATTGGGTAAGGGAAAGAGAATGATTGCGGAAGTCAATTTCATAAAAATTTTGGTCAAGACGCACGGCTTATTAGTATCACTCGGCTAAGACCATTACTGATCGTACACCTGTGACCTATCAACCTTGTAGTCTACAAGGAGCCTTAAGTCCCGATAAATCGGGAGGGAGATATCATCTTGGGGAAGGTTTCACGCTTATATGCTTTCAGCGTTTATCCTGACCGGACATAGCTACCCAGCGATGCACCTGACGGCACAACTGGTACACTAGAGGTTCGTCCACTCTGGTCCTCTCGTACTAA
>Ga0172381_10003990_pt1 | contig 15415 bp, 25 predicted proteins | sample Leawel6488metaG_FD_119754 | JGI IMG/M metagenome (GOLD analysis project Ga0172381, IMG submission 119754) | Leachate microbial communities from a municipal landfill in Southern Ontario, Canada - Leachate well 64-88 metaG | ecosystem: Engineered > Solid waste > Landfill > Unclassified | place...
AAAGTTTGGCAAGAATAAGCATGTAGATCCTAACGAGATCAAGCTCGCCGCAGAGAAGTGTCTCATGAGTGGATGGCCTCCCGATGGAATTATCAAGATATTTTCATCACCCACTCATGCAGTTGTTCACTTGATTGATGTCAATGGCAATGTTGTTCGCAATGAAGATATTACTCCATGCGAGATTCGTACAAAGGCTGGTGATTATACAATTGTATTATCTGCCGATGGTTGTTCTTCTATTCGCGATGTCGTCACTGTTGATGGTAATGTCACCAAGCAGTTGCCACCTTATACTCTTCCTAAATTGGGCGCTGGCCTTGGCACGGTTCGCATCAGCGTTGTTCCATCCAATATCCGTGCAATTGTTTCACTTGATGGTGATCCAGTCGGCGTTGCTCCGTTCTCAGTTGATTATCCATTGGGCACTGACATCGCCGTGTCAATAGTTGCCGATGGATATGATATTGTTGATGATATAGTCATCCCGGTACTTGGAGAAATTGTAAATAAAACGTATGAATTGGTTAAATCCAGTTAATTCCTTTTTAGCGCGTAGTTGCCATATTTACTATCACTCCTACCAAAATCATTATCAACATCACTAGCAATCCTATAATCCACTTATTTATTCCATTTATGCTCTTATCCACTCTCTTTATATCATCGGTTTTTGCATAATCAGCTAATTTCCTTTCTATTTCTCCAATTCTATTGCATAATGTGTCATGTTCTACTCTCGTTATCATATGTTTTATTTGCTCTCTTATAACATTCATCTCGTCTCTTGTTGCGAATGTTGCTATAAGATCCTTTATCGTGTCTCGCCACTCATTCATTATGGTCAGTTTCGCAGACAGTTCGTATTTTGCTTCTTTTAGAGCTGTTGCTGTAACTTCTGCGCGATATTCCATTCTATGAAGAACTTCTTGTATTCTGGTGTCTATTATATCTTTAACATCATCTATCTTATCTTTAATATCGTTTATTTTGTCATCAATATATTCTTTCGGATTCACTTTCATTACATCGTCGTTATTATCACTAGTACTCAATGTATCACCAGCTACAATATTGGTAGTACTGAACACTGATACTAAAAAAGGATTTCTATGCCTCGCCGCAGGCGAGGCATCGTAATTTACTTTCTCAGGCAGGACTTGACGGCGTTCTTGAACTCAACACCCTTCTTGCCCTTTGCACTGCGAGCGCAGGTCGTCAGCTTGGCTTGCTGTCCCTTGATTGCATCGGGGTTGCCTTTGCCAACGTGGATGAATCCCATCTTCCCGTCTTTTCCAAATCTTACACGCACGCTCGGATCTCCGAGCTGTCCAGGCTTAATCGTCTTCATTTCAAATCACAACCTTGATGGTAACTACTGTTGTGGAGTCTTATATAAAAAGAGTTTTAGGAAAAAAGATTATTCTATTAATTGTTACTTTCCAATCATCGACACGTATAATTCAGAATCTGTGTCTATATATCGCAGCACCAGTCCAATATCATCGGTGTGAATCACATTTCCTTGCTTATCTCTCGTCTCCAACTTTCCTTCCAACACTTCCATGTTCGGTGACAATCGATATACAATTCTACGATTCACTTTGTCCTTTATTATCAGATCTTCCGCTGCAAGTGAGTCTAATACGTATCGTATTCCTTGTTTTGCTTTGTGTTGATTTGTTTTCTCACCGTTTGTCACTTCATCGGTTATTTCGCGCACTGACATGTCATTTCCGTCTTTCATTGCAAGTATTATGTTTTTCTCAATATCTCTCATGTTACACCTCACTCCTTTTTGCATGTTTCTTTTGCTTCGTCCATTGTCAGCTTCGCCTTCGAGCACATCTTTGATGCGATACACACTTTCATTCGCTGTGCGTCTCGTCCCGTTTCTCCGCCTTCCAATATTATGTCATCGCCGTTTAGCAATGATGAAGTACATGCATTGAAATCGCTTTTGTACACTTTTGTATTGATCTCAATGTCTTTTCCTTCGGTTTCATTGCCTTCTTCATTGCTTGCAAGATCGCCATCTACCTCGATAAATGTTTGCTCCATTTCATCTATTCTCTGCTGCGTCTGCTTAGTTTCAATTGCGCATGAGATTGGATCTTCTCGGCACTGCTCGGCAAGGAATCTCATCTTGCTCCCCAGGCCCGCCATGTAGCTCGCGCACTGCCCGCAAGTGTGCTTACTAACGTCTTCCATAATTGCGCGTTCTGCGCCTTCAATGATGGCAACTGTGTCGTCTTCAGTTTTTGATTGTTCTAGTTGCTCTCTTGCTGTTCTTAGTGTCTCAACTGCTGCTTTGATTTCTGGATTTTTTATTTCTTCGATTGCTTCCATTTAGATCCCTTCCTGTCTTGTGAACTTCCTGTAAAGTGCTTTCTCTATTTCTGATGGCGGCACTGCTCCTGGTACTCCCTTCTGCACTGCTTCCAGTTTCGCGCCTACTTTGTCAATTATCGTTGCTTTGTTCAATCTTGTCACCGTTTTTGCATATCTGTCTAGTCCCTCAGCGCCCGTTCGGTCATATGTTTCGCCTAGAATCTTTCTTATGTCCTTCTCCTTCTCTGGATCGATTAGTGTTGCGTGTTCCATACATTCCAATCGTTTTTCCGGGTCAGTTATCACACCACATGCACTGTGGGCCATTGCCATTGCAACAATCATATCTTCTGCCACACAAGTAAGGCATTCTTCCTTCTTGGTTGGATCAATTGTCTTCTGTTGTTCATCAGTCATAATTTTATTTCTCCGCGCATGATCATTCCATAACATCGTGCTACTGCTCTGTCTTGTCCCACTTCATCAGATATAAAGTCGAGCCATATATGAAGATAGGCAGATAATGCCGCCATTGGATTTCCAGTTGTACTATAAACATCAACTACAGTTTGCATGTCGTGAAAATATTTTCTGTGATTTGATTGAAGGTATGGCTGCATCGAATCCATCATCTTATGTACTTCTGGAAAGCATGTCTCTTCCCCGAATACTAGTCTATCCAATGTTAAATGGAGCTTATGGTCTGGCGTGCTTATCACCTTCCACGGTTGAATTCATTTTAGCTATCGTTGCCTTCAGTCCTCTTACCGCCATTCCCACACAAAACCGACCCATCGCGCTTGGGTTGTTTCGTTTTATCCCGGTCCCTGGTTCCTCGATTTCCATTTGTATTAATATCTGCGCCAATTCTTTCATGTCTTTGAATAGTTCATCGTCTGCGTAGTAGTGCAGTATCCGTTGTTTTCCTTTCGGTATTTTTCTCGCTTTATCCCACGCGCTACAATCCATCATTTGTATTTTCATTTCTTTGATAGTTTTTTGCCTGCGTACCATAATTACACATTGGTACCTACCATGTATAAATACCTCTTCACGATAACTATTAGTTCATGGCGAAAGAAAATTCTTCTGAAAAGCCCGAATCTCGGCGTTCTCCCGTGAAGCTCGCTGAAGAAGCTGTTAATGCAAAGGCATCCGTTGATCAACAGTTGCCACCGTCTATTGGTCTTCCCAATGCAGACGATATCGTTGATCAGATGGTTACGCACAACATGCTTGACTCTCTTCGCAAGGTCAAGCAGAACTCACTTGACGAGCAAGTTGCTAGAAGTGAAGCTGCGAAGCTCGAATCCGAAGAAAAACTCTCCAAAATCAAGTCTCTCCCACCAACTCCTGCTACTCAATTGACTAATATGGTCGATCCATCGCGCGTTGCCGTTCCTTCTCAGTTCTCTCCGTTGGGTGGCGGTGGGCTTCTTGGTGCGATTGTTGCTCCTAATGATCGCACTGCTATCCTAGATACCATTCTTAAGAATCTTGAATCTGATGAGGCCAGGGTTAAGTGGCTTACTGAACATGCCGATCTCATAGGCCCCTCTCCCAACGCGCTATTGCCTCGTACTCCCGGCCCTGCTGCGCAGGTCCAGTCAGGAAATACACTACTTGAAGCTGTTAGTGCATTAGAAATTCTCAACCGCATGTCCACCAATATGGTCCCTCCGCAACAACAGGTTCAGGCCGCGCCTGCGATGGATGTCTTCAAGATGGCTGAGATATTTCAGGCAAATCAGAATGCAATTCTTCAGTTAGCGGCTGATCAGAAGGCAACTTTCAGTGATATTATTGCCAAAAATGATGCGCAGATGAAGGCCATGATTGATGCTCAACGCGATGCTCAAGAAAAATATAACGAGAAATTACTCACAATGCAACAAGAAAATGCCAATGTCGAGCGCGAGCGGTTACTTGAGCAGGTTCAGATTCTTAGGGAACGTGCCAATATGCCGCAGGGTGTTCAGATGGGGCAGTTGAAGGAAATAATCAATGCTGCTAGGAGCGATGGTGTCAATCTCACTACTGAGAGTCCTGAGCAGAAGCGCATTGATCATATCAATGCTATGGAAGAGAGGAAGTTTGAGCATCAATCTACCGTTGAACTCAAGCGTCTTGAATTGGAAGCTAAGGCCGAAGGTAGGCGTTCTGCGTTGCTCACCACTGCTGCCGCAGCGTTGGTTCCTGGGTTCTTCGAAGGCAAGGCCATCAAAGATCACGTCCCGTCTGAAGCTGCTGTGCAGGCTTCTGGTAAGTGGTGATTTGAATGTCAACTGATGCGTCGTATATAAATCCTGTATTCGGCGAGTTGCTTGGTATTGTTAGTCGCAATCCCGCGTTCCCGTCTAACGATGCCATCGCTTCTGCCTATTTGCAGGTTATCAACTTCCCCGTTGATGATATTGTTCATCTCATCACTAGTGATCCAATGTTCGTTTCCAATAAGGACATACTTCGTGGAGCTATTGATGGTATGGACGAAAAGGCCATTGGCACGTTCCTAATCGAGAAGTTCATAGATTTCAATTTTCCAGAGCTAATGGAACGTATAAATACCAGAGACGATGAATTCGCTATACTGAAAAATGTTATCATCGGAGTAATTAAAGTTATACGGGAGACTGCGTAATGACTGACACATATAAAGGCGAAAATGGAGTAACATTTGTCGATAATGGCAATTCATGGAGAGCAATTGGCTCTCCTAATGTCAATTTGAATAAGGCACAAGTTCTCAATTACATGGATCGTAATGGTCGTGAAAATGGTATCAAATATGCCATTGGTCCAGATCCCGTTGCAAATGGCACCCGCATTGCGTATATTGATTATCCAAAAGATTCCAATCCGCTCGACGAGCTTGCATCTGATGCTGATGTTCCAAAGCTCCTTATGAAATGTAACGTGTGTCATGCTATGGACCAAACTTCGCGTATTCGAGCACAGGAAGTCCAACCATCCACCGAGCGTGTGTCGCTTGGCGACGCGGTTGCTCCTCTAGCACAAAATATGTCTGGTGTTCTTCCTAAGCTCATCCCATTCATTCTGACCGCTGGCAAACAAATGGCTATGACTCCTCTTGGTGATTTGGTCGCGTCTGTCTTCATAAGTGGCGCGGCAGATATCATGTCTGGCCTGGTCCCGGATCCCAAGTACAAGGCTGCGCTTCAGCGCCTCTCCGATGATTCAATCGATAGCATTGGTGGCGGCAATCCTGATGCTAAGTTCTTTGCTCAGGTCCGTGAGGATGTCATAAGAGTTGCTGATGCTCGCGCCAAAGATAATGAGGACATGCTCAGATCCATTGGCAAAGGCATGTTTAAGAACAAGAATGATCTCCTCAAGGATTCCGCAGTTGCTTCTCAATCGGCTTCTGGATCTCCTTCTGTCCCAATGCCAGTCCCGCGTCGTCTAGGATCTGATCGTCCAGTTCGTCTATGGGGTGAGTAGTATTACCTACTCTCCCGTTCCGGCGCGAGATAAATTTGATCAAGATATTAAAGTTGCATACGATGCGTTTTCTTCTGACATTAATCATTTAGTTGATTCACTTATTTCTCAAATGCGTGCCAGTGCATCTCCGTTCCCTGGCGAGTCGTTCGAATCCATATTCTCTCGCGCACCATCCGAGTTCTCTACCGGCGTTGGTGATTCGTCTAGTGGCGCGTTTGGTGCGTTGATGAGAAGAATAACGTCTGCTGTTGAATTAGTCTCCCAATCTGTTGCTAAAATATCAACTCAGCTTGGATCATATGATGATATCAACACCGTTCAGAAACAAGTGACTGAGTTGTTTGCTCATGTCAATTCAGTTGTATCAGATACCAATAATAAAGCAATTGCTCTCGTCAATAGCTCATCTACCAAGTTCTATAATGAATATAACATCATATTAGCATTCGCTGCTAAATTATATGTCAACACAATCATTGATACATATGTTGGTACAATTAAACGCGCTGAGAATATTCTTAGTGTTGGCGTTGATAAGTTAATCTCGTTGTATGATTCGTATCCCGAATTGCCTGCTAACTTCTATGAGAATGCCAATTCAATAATAACTGAGTTATCCGATGATTATAACGCTACCATAAATGATGCCAATGAAGCATATTCCAAATCTGTCGCATCATATAAGTTTTATACCTCCAGTTCAACTGATGCTCTTAGCGTTGGTAATACTCGTATCCGATCTGAGATAGATGCTTCTTCCAAACATGTATCAGATTTATTTTCATCGTTATCTGATCGTCTCAAGTACAAGTTCATCGACAAAACCCTTGAGCATCGTGCTCAGGTCAACAAAGTTATCGCGGCTATCACTGTCGATTTCCTTGATAAAACGTGGATAGAGCTTGGTAAGCTTGAGACTAAGATATCTAATGTCACCAAAAAGTGCCTCATTCAGATCGAGGATTCTAAAACGCTTATTCGTGACAAACTTAAAATAGCTTATGTCCCGCGTTATGTAGATGGTGTTGCATATCGTAATGCTCGTGCTTCTGCGTATAATGATATTGTTGGTTCGTTATCAACTATATCCGATAGTGTACGTTCCGAGTATGAAGCTGCTTCTACTAATGCTATTAATGACTATAATGAATCGGTTAGTCATCTTCATAGCAATCTCATTTCCTACGTCAATGATGTTGTTAGTGACCTCACGCAACCGGACGTTGATTCTATCAATGCTCGCGTTGAGTCTATGGTATCAATTAATAATTCAGTTGCTGATCGCATCGTGTCAACGCAACATAATGCATTGTCATTTTATCTTGACAATATGTACAAGTTCTTCACGTTCGCATTCAATTCGATGTATTCTGCGAAACCGTTGATACGATTCGAGGGCGCGGTGTCTAAGCCCATGTCATTATCGTCCGAAGATATCAATGACTTTTCATTCGATGTTAAGAATGTTGGTCTTTCCCCTTGGGTTGGATGGTTTGGCATAAAGTTCTCACAAGTTCTTTCTGCTGATGATATTGAAGCAGAAGTCGAACCTGAAGTGTTCAGATTCAATAAGCGTGCTGGTTATGTCACTGTGTATCCTGGCATCGTTGATAACATCGTTGTTCACATTCATCCACAAGACATGTACAACATGTTGCAACTCGGTGGTTCGTTTTCCAGTTCAGTTATAGTCAATACCGTTGGTGGTCAATAATGAATCTCGATGAAGCTAAACGATTGATTGATTCCGCATATTCCATTGCACGCGATGCTATCAATGGCAGTATCAAGTATGCAGAAGAGTATATTGTTGCTAATCCCATTACTTCTAATGTTTATAATGTGGCATTCTCTTCTGCGATGGATGAACTTGCTGCTAATATAGATTCTATTACATCACATTATATCAATGAAGCATTTATAGGATTCACTACTCGATCTCAGAATATCTCCATTGATTTTCGCGATTCCGCATCAACTGAAGATGCAGAAGCACTTTCTAAATACATATCAGAATTTGGTGACTCACTTCAAACGCTATCTGATGGCGCTGTATCTGATGCCCGTTCCTTAGTTGAGTTACACCTGACCGATCGGCCCCTTATTCGCGCCACTGGTGAACGATCATATCCGATTGTCAAATTTGATGTTCCACTCACTTTTTCGCAGGAAGTTCAAAATGTTGGTAAGTATCCGTGGAGTGGGTGGTTGTGTATAACACTCACTGATATGTATAAGAAGTCTGTTACTTCCAACGTCTCTCCACCTAATATCCCAATTCTCAATCCTGGCGAGACTGCGATACTTACGCAGTCCATTGTTATTCCTCAGTACGTTAATTTAGGTGGCAAATCCCTTAAATGGGCAGGAGATACCAAAGTTCGGTCGAGTATTTATACCCGCAAGCTGTAAATGGTGATTAAGCATGGTAGATGAAGCTATAACTACAGAAGAAATTGATAGTGGCATGTTGTCCACTTCGGAGCAGGCCAGTTCTGGTTTTGCTCCTGTTGAGCAGACTGAATTTGAGCTTGGGGTCGTGTCTGTCACTCCCAAATCCGGTGCCTCGTCCATTGCAGAGGAAAAGGTTGCTACGTATTCAAGTGCGAATGTTCCTCTGCCAGCGATTTCACCGGCTGCGGATACTTCAGTCTCCATTCATGATGTCGATTTGGTGTATTCCGCGTTCTCTGGTGGATGCCAAACATTGTCTGCTCTCATCGAAACCACCGGCCTCAGTAAGAGTGTCGTGTTTGCGGCGCTTGGATGGCTTCAAAAGCAAGAACGCATCACGGTCAGTGGCAGTTTCTATTGTAGTATTGGAAATGTGTCTTCCATGCGCAAACAGTTGAAACAGTGCATCGAATGTTGCAAATAAAGAGGTTTGATACAATGGTTGATGAAAAGGCTAAGACTTCCTTCGGCCCTGCTCGGTTCGAAGATGATGAAATGATGGTTAGGCAGATCGATATGGAAGCTCTTCTGGAGGATAAGGCTCTTGAGGCTCTGTATGCGTTGATCATGCAGATGGCTCATGCCATTCGGAAGAATCATGACAGTACCAATGCTGGCATGTATAATCAGTTCAATGTCAATATCTTCCTGAAGAATCTGCACGCCATTGAGGGATTTGCTAAGAGATCCTTCCCTCCTAACGTAACTCCCGAACCTGAGTGAAAATTCGATCGTGGCGCATCGCGCCACGATTTAGTGTTAATAATCCCTGCTGATGTCTGTTATTTCTATTATGCTTATTGCTTGCTCGCCTGATTGATCTTTTATCAGAATATGAGCATCATCGAATTCCGATAATGTTCCGCTATACAAAAAGTCTTTTATGTTCACGTTTACGTTTTTGCCTTGTGCTTCTATTAGAAACTTTTTTAGTATTCTCATGTTGATCTATAATTCGATATTGCTTATAGGATTTTAAGTTAATTGTTTAAAAAAAGTAAATCGTGCCGCCTCGCGGCGCGATTAAAGTTGTACGATCTTCATCGGCTTCATCTTCAATCTCATTCCGCGCAGTCTTGATGCTGGATCGAATCCCTTGGTTCTAATCCAATCTACTCTGCTCCATCCTTGTCCTTGCGCGTCGTTGTATATTACTCCTGCTCCCATCGGCAGTGCAACTAGTGCATCGTAGTCCACTTTTCCGTCTTTCCAAGGCACATCTGGTCCTATTACTCCACTTGGTAGTGCCCATTCGAATGATGTTGGTTCAATACAAGGCAACCATCCTTCTGCATCTTCATTCGGTCGCTTGTTTATTGCACCGCATATTCCGCACACACATCTTTTGGATTTTTCAGTTTCAAACCGCACCGGGAAAAAGCAGTTGCAGCACACATGTTTATTCGCCATTTCTAATCCTCCAATGTCTCTAGGAACTCACTCAGGTTCATGTTTCCTATTAATGTTTCATTCACTTTTACGGTTGTGTTGTTATATACCGATGTTGGTATCTGTTCTGCGCCATTCGCGAAGTCGGTTAGTATTCCAGCCGCTACTACCATTGACTCGAATGTGTCCAATGGTTCTGTATTGTTTGCGAATTTGTTTGTTGGTACTAAGTGTGTCTTTGCGAATGGATCTGCGCTCGCTGGCGTGAACATCGAGTCGTCCATTATTTCTGGATCAACCCATTGCATGTCTAATACGGTCGGTGCGCTTCTATGCGCGCTGCGTACTACATCCGATGGTAGTGTCGCGCACGCCAATATTGATAACATCGCCACTAGCATTACTAGCATTGATGTTAGCATTAATGCTGTAATCGTTTTCTTCTTCATACTATACCCTCATTTTTCCTTTTCATCTGTGGGTGCGTTTTCATGAATTCGGTCATCGCGGCTGTTATTACAGCCGACATTGTGGTATTATATTCGATGCATCTCGTGTGAAATTCCTTCGCCACTTTTTCATCGACTTTCGCTCCCACCTCTTTTTTGATTGGCATTTTCATATCATTGGCATTTTCCACTATTTCATACTTTCGCTCTTTCTGATTTCAATATTTCCATATTTCTCCCTTCTTCATTTAAATACTCGCTTCTGTTATGTTTGATTGGAGGTTAAAATTAAATGAGTGCTGTTGTAATGGAAGCGATTGACTTCAATTTTGCTTTCGGCACGACTAGTCTTGCACTTGGTAGCGCGACTAGGGCTGGTCACGCTGCCGCGTACAAGTGGTCTGGCGAAAACACTATTGGGTCCACAGCGTTCACCATGCCTCAGAATGGCTTTGGTGAGGTCGCTGGTATAGAGATATATGCAGGAATTCACGATGGTCTGCGTGAGCATTTGGATTACGCTAAGATATACATTGGTGGACTGGCATACGATAATCAGATGTTCAATGAGATGGTTGCCCCTGGGCTTCTGCCTGGCGTGCCCGATGCTCTCGGTGCTGCCGGATTGAGACATGGCGCGATGGCTACCAATCTCGGAATCCCAATGTTGATGGGTGGAAACCCGATGGATGCTTGCCCCAAGATCGGCCCTGGCAAGACTCTTGAGGTTGAGGTTGCGTGCCCTGCCGCTGCTGAGGGCGGAGTTGCATTAGAGAAGGATATGACTGTTCGCGTGTGGATCGCGAAGGTCTTGGGCGTTGAGAAGGTCAAGGAAGTTCTCAAGTTCCAGTCCGATTATCACCAGCTTGGATACTACAATGGACAGACCATGAATTGTAGTTTCGACCTTGGCGACATCGAGAAGTCCGAAACCATGCCGCTTAGGAGTCAGATGACAAATAACCCAATCAAGAATCTGATCCCTGAGAATGGGCAGTTTGATCCCCTGGAACATTGGGGTAAGCTCCCTGGCGGATTCGATCAGGATAGGCCGAAGGCCCATATCCTCTCCGTGTTCTCTAAGCAGATGGCTGACACTACCCCTAATGAGTGGTATCAGTTTGTGATGGATAGCAACAGGGTCAATGACTCCTGGGCACAATTGTCTTGGAATCCTGATAAGCGCAGTGCCATCAAGATCACTCATGCCGCGTTCAAGAATCCCGGCGTTGGCACTATCAAGAGCCTGCGGTTCTATCGTAGTGGCCGTGAGATCGATCAGACCTACGATGTGCAGTGGGGTAAGAATCCGTTCCCAATGCCTGCTCTTCGTTCTCCTGCCGCTATCATGTATGCCGGTCCTCTCCGGTTGCCACAAGCTTATTTGCTCTGGAATGAACAGGGCTACATCGCCATGAAGGATGACGGAACTGCCTCCGATGCTTGGTCTGCTCTCAATCGCGATGGAGCTGGTGTATATGTTCGTGGTATTGAATACGAACTCGGAGGTGAGTAGAAATGGCAGTTTTTGAATGGGATGTAACGTCCATTACTAGCGTTCATACTACACTTACTGAGGGCGAGTGGGGCGGGTACTACTATGGTACTCTGTTCGGCGAGGCTGGACTGTGGCTCAGAATGCCAACTTCTGCTCCTCCCATTGGGTATATCACCCTTGATGCCGCCGCAGTTGCTGGTAATGCTGGCCTGTATGGTGTCCGTGGCACTACCTGGGCCGCTGCGACTGGTAACGAGGTTCGTGGTCCTCTTCAGATTGAAGGGTATCAGAAGGGCGGCAGATGGTTTAGAATGGACCGAAGCACCGCGATCCCTGCCAAGATGAAGTCTGGTGCGTACGTTAGAAAGTTGATACTGCACTATGTCAGTGTCAATGAGGGCGTGCCAATCGATCTGTAAAAAAGCTTGATCGCACCGCTGCGCGGTGCGATTCATATTTTATTTTGTTACTACAATCCAGTTGTTCGGTTCATATATCACAGTGCTTTGGTTTGTGTTATCTATCATCAATGAGTTCCATTGTGATCTATGCGTTTCATATTCGTTTCCAAATATATCTCCTTGCTCTTTTACTCTCTTCGGCGTGCTTATTAGTACATGCTTTCCCACTCGGCGCAATTCCTTGATGAATTCAAGTCCATCTTCTTTTGTGAAATGTTCTAGTATGTCAATTGCCAGCACCAAGTCATATGACTTCGAATCCATCTTCTTTAGTTGCTTAATTGCTTCTCCCATGTATATATCGTCGTAGATTGCACGTTGTAGTTGTTTTATGTATGGTCTAAATACGTCGATTGCATCTATCCTCGGTTCTTTCTGTAACCACAGTTCTATATACTCCCGGCATAGCATTCCGTACTTTCCATATCCACATCCCACATCAAGTACTGATTGTGGTGCAATTCTGGCAACTGCGTTCATGATTGTGCTTATCTGTGAAAATTGAGATGATGGCATTACGCCACCAACTCCGGGTTCTTGATTCTCATTACTATGATCGGCTCTGTTGCATCCCACTTCAATTCGTTGTAATTGCTCATCACCGTTGCTTCTAATTGTGGACTTGCTTCACTTACCCCTTCTATTGTCACTCTCGCTTCGCGCCCTGTCTCATCTATTAGCATCATATAGTCGTTACCTAGGAATTGTCTGAATTCCATCGTCTTTTTGCCTTCAAGTATCTGTGTTAGGTACTTACTGTTTATCTTTGCTTCGATCTTCATGCTTCTATCAACTCTTTGCGATTCATAACCCAATTGATGTAATGTTTCCACTTCACTATCTGATTCTTCGCGCTGAAGTGTCTATTTACCCATTCCCACTTACGGCCATATGTTTCGTAGTTCTCATCATCCGTGTCAGCATCTGCTCGTCTTCGTGCTTGCACTATTGCTTCATTTATCACACACACTGGGTCTTTGTTCCACGTTGATAGCATTGGAAGGTCTGGATGCATAATATAGTCCCACGGTGTTATGTTGCTTACTACTTCCTGTCCGATTGCCATTCCCTCAAGAGCATTTCCCGCGCCATATGACGAATCGTGCATCGAGTTCCACATTATGTGGCATTTCGCTTTTGCTTTGATGGCATCTTCCCATGAGGTGTTTATTATCAATTCATATCTGATGTTCGGGAAATTGTTCTGCATGATTTCGGCTATTTCCAGTGTTCCCTTTCTTCCCAGTCTCGTTGGCGCATGGCATACTGTGATCTCGTCGTTTAGCTCGATATCCTGCGTAATGGTCGAAATGCGGGCAGTTGGGACTATCCAGTTCTCAAAGGGTGCTGCCCCTAAGAATCTGGCTATTGTAGGGTCACAGGCGGGGGCGAGTATAGCCCACCCCTCCGTTTGCATTTGGTACAATTCTGGTATGCATTTCCGCATTGGTGTTCCTTGCCCACTAATAATTGTATTCTTTGGGCCGCACAGCTTCTCCAGATCCATTCCATCTATTCCACGCAGTAAATCGCTAAATATGAACAAGTCTGCGTCTTTTGCGAAATCCGCAGCCTCATCCAAGTTCTTTTTTGTAGTCCAGTCAACTGGATACTTTAGATATGACTCCTGGTTCACTATTGATCTCGCGTCCCATCCTAAGTAGTCACGCATTGCTTCTGCAAGCAAATACATTTGCATCGTTGAGTCGGAGTCTGCTATGGTTAGAACCCGCAGTTGTTTCATACCAATCCCTTCTCTTCAAGTTCTTCTATCATCTTATTATATGAATTCTCAAGTGAATATCTCGCACAGTGTTTCATTCCATATGTCGCCGCCTTCTCTCTTTCTTCCTCGGTATCCAATAAGAATTGCACCATGCCATCCATTGCATTAGTATCCCAAGGATCTATGCAGTAATCACCAAACAAAATTCTAGCTGCATCAATTGTATTACTGCCGATGGTTGGCACACCCAATGCCGCTGCATCCACCACTCCGCGTCCATACGTCTTGTCATGCGTTATGTCCACATTCAACATCGACTGTGACAAGAATGACAGATATTTCCTGTAATCCAGTCTTGGTATGATCTCATCGAACATACTGTTGATCGGCACTTTTGCTCTCTTATCGTCTCCCATCTCGAAGTTGAGCAGAACTACGTTCAGTCCATACTCTGCGGCTACATCCTTCAATCCGTAGAAATATTCGGCCCATGTGTTCATGTAGCGATGATATTGGCACGATATCACTGGCGAGCGGTCATGTTTGCGGCCTTTTGCAATCTCATCTATATCAGATGGGTGTGGTATGGCTGGCACATCCCTGCGCAACCATTTACTCAATCTCTGTGCGCCACTCGTTTCTACATGAAACACCATGTCGCACTTTTGTAATTGGTCCCTCATTATGTAAGGATCGATGCGGTCCCACATCATTGTGCCGAAGTCTACATTGGCTATTAACTTGGTGTCTGAGTTGGTACCAAGTTTCTCCCTTATCGCACTGGCATATGTGGCATTGCTCGGAGTGTAATTAATGTGAATGATGTCGTACTGCTCCAAGCTTTCCTTAGTTAAGCTCGCACTCATCTCTCCGGTTATACCAAATTGCTGAAATGCTGCGGGCCATGCGAATAATCCCGGTGGGAATAAGCGCATGTCCTTTTCACTTGGTGATCTCACACTGAATAATCTGTATCTCAGTTTTTTCGTCATTACTGTCCCTCGTTTTGAAATTGGCCGTCATATACATCTATAGGTTCGTTCGCTGTTTCGACGTATATCTGTGCGAACCTATCTCCTTTCTGGATTCTGAATTCCTTCACATGTACTTCCATTCCGAGTATTCCAGATCCCTCATATCCGCACTCCCACAACGACGATTCAATTGTTACTCCCCGGCGCATCAAGCTGGATCTTCCTTTCACGAATCCCACTGGGTATATTGCTGTTTTTAGTGTTTCTTTTCTTTTTCCCACGCTATATGTTTCAATTGGTTTCAGATCAATTGTTTCTGCTATCCTCACTAAGTAGTATCCCTTTCTCAGCACATATTCACCATTGTAATGCACTAATGACTTGTAGTACTCATCGTTTATCTTCTCCCGGATTGGCGTGTCAACTGGTGCATATATCTCCTTTATGCGCAAGTCAATTCCGTGTGGTTGTACTTGTTTCTCGGCGTTTACTATTCCGTTCACTATTCCATTCCGTGCTATCTGTTCACCTGAAAGTAGTGTCATTTCTTCTCCTCCAAAAACATCTAATGCGCGGCGCAGAGCGCCGCGCATGGTATTCACTCGTCTGCGCAGCCGTTGATTGGCTCGATTGTGATTATAACTTCGGCTCCGAGCTTCAGGTCTTCA
>Ga0172381_10003991_pt1 | contig 15411 bp, 12 predicted proteins | sample Leawel6488metaG_FD_119754 | JGI IMG/M metagenome (GOLD analysis project Ga0172381, IMG submission 119754) | Leachate microbial communities from a municipal landfill in Southern Ontario, Canada - Leachate well 64-88 metaG | ecosystem: Engineered > Solid waste > Landfill > Unclassified | place...
AAAATTCAAGAAATTGAGTCGGTAGAAGGGAATACTGAGGTATTAAATAATGAAGGCGTTATAGAGCCTCCATACGGCCATGGTGGTAGAAGTGCTGAGAATGCTCCACAGACTGATACTCCAACGGGAAATGTACCACAGGCCGGCAATACGGAAAGATTTGCATCGGATGTATTAAATAGATTGAAAGAAAAAGTTTCACAGCTTGATGCATTTATCAATAATATGGCTTCTGTTAAGATGGGTAGAAATACAAACAATGAGGATACAGTAATGGCTAATGAAAAAAAGGCTTATTTTCAAGGTGGCGGCGGCGTAAACGAACCAACTCCTGGACAAGTTAAATATCCAAAAGAGGAAGCGGATAGTATTCGTGACAAAGAAGACAAGCAAATGACTGGCCAATCAGATACTGGTCCTGTTGATGGTATGCATCCCGGATATGAATCTTTTGGTGAGTCTGAAATCGAGAGGAAAAAGAGATTGCTCCGTGCCTCCGATGAACAACAGGCTCGTTCCCTCCGCAGAGAAGCGGCTATGAATAAAGCCAAGGAAATGATTCGCCAGAAGCGAGAAGCTTATTTCCAGGGTGGCGGAGATGTCAATGAGCCAACTCCTGGTAAGCCAAAGTATCCCAAAGAGGATTCGGATAAAATCCGTGATAAGGAAGATAAGCAAATGACTGGTGAATCTCCGTTCCCTGGAGTTGGTAAAATCGATGGTCTCTATGGAGATGACGAGAAAACCAAGAAAATGCTTAACCGTGCCAAGCTTAGTGCTTCCTTCATTAAAGCAGCTTCTCCCGATGGTTCTGACGATCTGGCTAATTGTTGCTGGAATGTTTATGCCAAGGATGATTCTGGGAAACGTCTTGTGCTTTCTGCCAAGGTAAAGGATCTTGCTGGCCCAGGTCGTGTTAATTCGCTTTATGCTGGAATTGCTACTCAGGAATATGGTCGTAAGATGATTCAGACCATTCGTGAGGCTGGAATCAAGGCTGCACAAGAGATTTATAGCCCGGAAGAAGGCGCTACCTTCAATCCGGCAGAATCTGCTGGTGCTGCGTCACCTGCTGCGGATAAGGTTCGGGATATTATGAACAAGTATGTTTGTAAGAAGCTTCCGAATGAGTCCGCTTTCCGCGCTTGTTCAGAAAATGAAGCAAAGATGTTTGCTGACAATAATATGGTAGCTCCGTTGGGCTATGAATTCCAGGCCAAGGCTCAGGCTTCTGTAAAGAAGACTGCACAGCCGGCTCCTGGTGCTGTTCCTGGCCAGACTCCTGATGCTGGAATGCCAGCGGCTATTCCAACTGGTCCGGTTGATGCCGATCCAGGTGCCGATCCTGCTGGTGATGATCCGGGTTATGCTGGAGAAACTGGTAGTGCTGTTGATACCCTAAAGACTAATGTAGATGAATTGGGTAATCTACAGGCCGAGTTGCAGAAGGGTCTTGAAACCTTAGAAGAAGAAAAGGGCGAATTGGTTGAAGGGCCGGCTGCACCAGCTGGTGCCGTAACCGCATCTGCTATGCGAAGCAAGCTCAATGCGGCTTTGATTAAGGGATTCAAGCAGTCCATTGCTGAAACGGCAGATGTTAAAGAGGAATTAGAACTTATTAAGCACGTTGTATCCAGTGGAGCAGATGCTGGAAATCAAGAGCTTGTTAAGGAGCTTTATGCAGACGCTAAAGCTGATATTAAGAAGGTTAAGGCTAACGTTCATACTATGCTGGAATCCTTCGTAAGATATGCAAATGGCAATGCATTGTTTGCTAAGGTGGCGCAGCTACAAGATGTTGATATGCCTCTGCCCTCTGAACCACTTAAAGGAGATGATATGCCGGCTGATGATTTTGATACTTTCTTAAGAGATCTAAATTCCGAAACTGATAACCTTGCCGCAGATGACAAGAAAAAGAAGGGCAAGCTTCCTTGGGACAAGGATGAAGACGAAGATGAGGAAGATGAGAAAGAGGAAAAGGCCAAGGCTAAGAAGGAAAAGGAAAAGGAAGAGGAAGAAGAGAAGAAAGAGAAGGAAGAAGAGGAAAAAGAAGATGAGGACGATCTTAAGTATGATTCAGCTGCTAAGACTCTAGAAGGAGAGCCTGAAGAGATTAAGAAAGCAATTGCTGGAATGACTCGTCAGGAACGTGATCTTCTTCGTGTTAAGCTTGCTCAGAAGGGAATTCAGTTCTCTGATATGCTAGGTAAGGCACATCCTAATGGTGGAACGACTACACAGTTGGATGTCAAACCGACTGGTGCTGGGGCCAAGGTAGAAGATTTGGAAGAGATCCATGATGAAGCGATGCGAGTTGCTTTAGCAGTACCGAAGGCCACGAAGGCTGCAGCTGAGAAGATTCAGATGTTGGTTACAGCTGGAGAGATTGATCCTGCCAAGGACTTCCCTGCTTTGATTGCTGAAGGTTTGGATTCGGCGGCGGTTGCTTACTGGAAGAAATTCTGGGGAGAGGCCAAGGATCCAGAGGCTAGCAAGTTTGTTGGAGATCTTGTGAAGGATTACCAGACCAAGAAAGCTGCTGTTGATAAGCAGGGACTACAGGTCAAGATTGCCAGGTGTTATGAAGCGGCTTATAGTATGGCAGAACGTGGTTTGATTAGTCGCGATCCTCGCAGTTTGCGTCAGCAATCAGATCGTTTGATGACTTATGATGATGGTCCGTTTGAGGATTTTGTGAAGACTATCAATAAGCTTCCAATCAAACAAGCTTCGGTATCTGATATTGCGTCGATTAATGGAATGCAGGATAGTGTAGTTACAGCTACAAATGCAATGTCGAGTGTTGCGGCTCCTGAGAGCTTGGTTGATTCGTTTGCTCAAGCATTCAACGGACGTAAGTACTAATTAGAAGCCATGGGGCCGAGAAACCTCGGCCCCATCTGGTATTGGAACTCTTTTTCTTGAGGAATAATATGTTTGGAAAATCTAAACTTGGTGATTCTGTAGCGGCTGAAATGGATCGTATCCTTGGGGATTCGGAATTCCAATCGGTATTTGCTAAGCCTGAACTAACTGCTGAATATGATTCAGCTTTATCTTCGGCTCCATATAAGGCATTTGTTCGTGTTGCTAGCAATAAGTCTGAAGATCCTGAACAGAAGGCGATTGTAATAAAGTATTTAGTTGATACAATTACACAGGCGTCTGCTGCTTTGGATAATATTGGATTTGAGAAGAGTGCAACTGTAGCATTAGCTCTTGCTAATGGTATTATGAAGGAAGCTGATGATCTAATGTTTGATGATCCTTCTGGTGGTCGTGTTGTTGAAATGATGGGCAAATCTCCACTGGAAATGGTTGATTCTGATGAGGGTGGATTAGAAGTAGGTACTGGAGAAGAGTCGGATGAAATTGCGTTATTGACAGATGAAGCTCAGCAAAAGCTTGATGATGGAGACGCTGTTGGAGCTAGAAACGCTTGGCAGAAAGCGTGGGATAAGCTGCAAACAGCCAGCGGTGCATACAATTCAGAAGAAGAGTACCATAATAAGATGGATGAGTTGGCCGCTTTGCGTGACACAATTTCTGAATCAAATCCGGATATGGATAATTGCCAGAATTGTGGTGATATGTTAACCGTAGAAGCTACATATAAGGCTATTCTGGCTAAGTTAGGCAAAGAAAAGGAAGAAGACAAAGAAGCTGACAAAGCTAAGGCTGCAAAGAAGTGTGTTGATTTTGCTAAGAAATGCATGAAAAAGAATAAAGTTAAGGGCAAAGCTGAGGCGGTAGACGGGGCTTGTGAAGTAACTTGTGAAGGAAAGAAGGAAGAGCTTGGTGAATGCGAAAAGTCTATAAAAGAGTTCTGTAAAGAGCAGAAGGTTACGTGTAAGTGCAAGAAGACAGTAGAAAAAGAGGAAAAGAAGGCATTTGTTATTCGTGATAGATCTGTAATTGAAGCAATGAATGAGATTGATAGTTGGCTTAAGGAAGGATAATAATGGCAACCCCATATAAAACACTTTCGGTAGCTGATGAATTAGCTTATCTTATGGATAAGGAATTAAAGTCAGAGGCGGCTGAAAATTCTACTGGAGCTAATAAACTACAGGAAGGATTGAATTGTTTGCATAAAGCAGCTGGTATGTTGGAGCATTTGCGGGAGCATAAGGCGGCAGAAGCTATTACTGTAATTATCGAAAAAATGGCAGGCAAATAATGTGGGAACATCCAAAAATAGGCGACGATTTGCTAATAGATATGGAGAATATCCTGCGTAAAAATGCATTTGTTGAAGAAACTCAGAAGACTAATGAGAGAATAGAGGTATTGGAACTATTATCAACTGCTGCTCAGAATTTTGAAATTGTAGGAAAGAACAAGGAAGCAGAGGCTATAACCAGGGTAATTGAATTTGTGGCTATGCCCAAAAAGACTGCTAGTTTGGCAGATTTGGGAGAATTTTTGCAATCGGTTAAAGAGATGGTGGATGAAGCGGTTGATCTTGGACTTTCTGGAAAGCAGACAGCTTGTACTGCAAAACTAACAGAAGCGAAGACATTTGTTAGAGAAGCGATGCTTGGGAATCGTGTAGATGGACTAACAGAAGAGAAGGCTTTGAATTTATTGAAGGTAATTGATCAATATAATAGTGATAATCAGATTGGACGGCTGGATAAGACTGTAAAAAGTGTATTTGCATCAAGCAAAGGGTGGGCTGTGAATTTGTGGGGATCTGATCCGGATGAAGAAAATGATGATTGTTGGGTTGGAGACGGTTTTGCTACTGAAGAAGAGGCAAGAAAAGTATTTGAGGATCCGTGGAATACGTTCCAAAAGTCGTATTTTTCTAAAGGAACACATACTATAGAATTAGACGGGCCTGGTGTTCATGAAACGAGATTGAACCCTGAATTTAAGGGAAAAGAAATTGGTGATGACGATTGGAAGCGGGAACAGGCAATGCAAGCTGGAATGGGTGGCGGAACCGATGCATATAATGATGCAATGGGATTTTCTGTAGAAGAGGATGGGGATAAGCAGGATTGGGATCGTGAAAGTCACGAAATGCATGAGTTGCAAGAAGATTGGAGTGATTTGAACTCTCTTTGGGGATAATAATATAAAAATAATGCTTAGAATTCAGAGACCCCTTTTCCAAAAGCAGAGGGGTTTTTGTTATTTTCCTGATATATAGATAGTTGAGGTAAATTATGTTACGAATTGTACAATCTGGCAACAGCATGCCTTTCAGCTTTCCGGTAGATCCTTCCGCGGAATTTCAGCCCGGCCAGCTGGCCCAACTTAATGTAATGGGAAATAACGTAGTTTGTGGAGTATCTGATGGCATGGCTCCAATTGGGGTAATTGACGATATTAAAACCAATTCTTTTCTAGCTTGTTCTATAGATGAAATTGTAATTGCTGGACCTATTATTGGTGTTGTGGGGCCAAGAGGGGTAATGATCACCCCTACAGATGTCAAAGTAGAGCTAGCAAATGCTGGAATTTCTCCTGGTAGTTTTGTATCTGATCCGGTAGATGTAGAACTTATTCCTAGGAATGGAGTTATTGTATTTTTAGCTGGAACTGAGTTAAATTTGGATGCTGATGGTGATGGAATATATGATTCTATTAGAACTGTAGTTAGTTATACATATTATGTGCCTAATGTACCTGGAGATGATTCCACGATAGCATCTGGGCGTGTTACAGTATGGTTTCAGAGATTTATTGGTCAGACTGATCAATTTGATACAACTCAGAGATATCCAATTAATTCGCCATTATTTGTAAATGAGGAGGGCAAATTTACATCTAGGCAACCTTCGGCGAATCATCCTGGGGTGGCATTTGTAACGGGAAGTCCGTCTTCTGTATTTTCAAGTATGGAATTTGTTTGGACCTAGATTGTAGATTTGCCGGGCATAATCCAGCATTATTTTAGTTGAGGCTATAATTGTATTTTGAGGCATAGAATGACCCTAAAGCATATCAATTTTGACAATAGTGAAGTGATGCGGGAGCTAGAGAGGCTGGATGCAAAGAAGAATCCAGGGCATGTTTGGAAGCCAAAGTCTCTAGAGAAGAAAGCATCTATTAAGCATACTGGTGATTTATTTCATGATATGATTATGCTTGTAGCTTCGTTACGGGAGGCTGGGAAAATCTCTGAAGCGAATAGACTTCAGGAGAAGATTTCGTTATACAAGAAGGCAGAGAATGTACATCTTTACAGGGCGATAGATGAGGATGGGGAAGATTTGCTTGAATTTGCTCATCCTGAGGGAGATGTAGAGGTGGCGCCTAGTGCTAATGGGTATGGTAAGGTAGAGACGCTTTTGGGGCAGCACAAGAAGATTGTGGACATGATACAGAAGAGTCCTACGGGCAAGCAGGCGTCGGCAAAGGATACTTTGCTGGCCAAGGTGGCTAAGGATTTGGGACTGGAGAAAAGGGGGCAGGAAGCTGGAGCTATCAAAAAATTAAATGATGCTGCGGAGATGTTATCAGCGGTAATTACTAGAATTGGTAAAAATAATCCAAAGTATGAATTTGGTGGTGGTATTGTACGAGATCCATTTATTGAGCTAGTTGTTAGTGGAGAGTCTTCATTTTCTAGAATTATACTTCAAGGAACTGGAAATGCTACTACACCATTTAAATTTAATAAACCAGATGAGTTAAATGCTTTTAGAATATTTGCTGGAGCGGGTATTTTTGATGCAGCCAGAATGGATTATGAAAAAAAGATAACTGATGAAACAGGATCAAATGATGATTTTGAAAGATTATTTACGGATTGTGTAACGAATGCAAATGCGAATATTAAAAAGGCCTTTGCAGAGATACAGACTAATGTATCTTTACTAACTAATACAAATCTTTCGCCAGACCAGCTAATTAAAGTAATAGATAAAGTTATTCTTTTATTAGGTAGCGAGAGGGATCGATATACGTGGATTCTTGATTTGTGGACGGGCTATAATGACGAATGGATGGCTCTAATTAGATCTAAAATTCAAAATGTAGTAAAGGCGGCTACTGTTGTTAGATCTGAAATTTCAAAAAATCAGTTATCTTTATTAGATTCAGCGCTACAGAAGTATAAAGAAGCTACAAATCTAAATGCAAAGTGGAACACAACTAATGGAAATCAGAAACAAATTAATCAGAGATATATTGATTCTATTATTACAGCGATAATAAAGATAAAAACAGCAAATACTCAAGAATTAAATGAACAACTTACGTTCTTAAAAAGTAGCACAGATTATTTTGGTAATTCTTTTAGCAATATTAGTGTCGGCAATTATGGGAAAATGTTATTGGATGACTCTGTAGAGACACTAAATAAAATACAGACATTGGTTACTACTAAATCAGCTGCACAAAAATCACAAAATATTAAGAAGCTAGCAACTCCACCAGAGGCACCAGCACCAGCACCAGCAGCACCAGCAGCACAAATTACCAGTCAATCAAATCAATCTAGAACTCAATATGTAAACAATGTTACTAAGTGGCAGCAAGCCCAAGACCCAAACTACATACAAGCTGTAAAATATTTACAGAGAACATTGCAAGGATTGGGACAACCAGCAAATTTAGAAACAATAAAAAAAACATTCAAAGATTTAGACATTAGTAAAGCCAGTAATCTTCTTAATTCTATAGGTCAAGGGGATTGGGCAGGGCAAGCTGCGCCTGATGGAATGTGGGGCAAAAGAACTACTGACGCATTGCGTGAAGCCAATTTTATTATTGGTCTTTACGATAAAAAGTACAAACTAGATCTTGACAATGTTCCCGAAAGCGTTGTAAAGACTGCAAATACTCCAGATTTACAAAAGCAGTGGGGAAAGATCGCAACTTCTTATGCAGAGAAAATATTGTCTTTTATGAAGGTCAATCAATTCGATGTACCAGAACAAATTACTGGAGCACCCGGAGCAGCCACAAATACTTTGCTAGACAAAATTTCTAAGGTTGATATTTTAAATTCTAATCCTAAAGAAGATTTTGGAGATGAATTACTCTATTCTTCCGATCTTACCAGTCTTAAATCATTAGATAACTGGTTAGTTAATCATGGGTTGTTAAATCCAGATATAAAACTTGATTCTTCAAAATGGTGGAGTCGTTTATTTGATTTCTTTGATAAAAGGATTCAATTTAATAAAACCAGCGGAACCGAAGATAAAACCATATCATTGTATGAAAACTTAATAAATAAACTAAAAGATTCATTTAGATCTATTGCTGGACAATTAACACAAGGCCGACAGTATTTATTATCTGAAATTGCAGGGAAATCAAATCAGTCAGTTGGAGCCCCAGGTATATCTACCACCCAGCCTCGCCAAACAACTCCAGCTGAAGGTATGACGGTAGAACAACTTGAAGAAGATAAAAATAATGTAAATATGGTTATTGGTAGTGTTATTTATCCCAAAAATTGGGGAGTTCAATTTGGTGGACTTGATCCATATATCCCAGCCCAAATTGCATATAATTCCCTATCATCTGCAGCTAATAATTTAAATCAACTATCTAATATATTAATTAGACAACAGGCACAAGCCTCTTCATGGATACAAAAACTTGAATTCTTAAGAAAAAATCCAGGAGATGCATTACCACCACATTATAGAACTAATCAGTTCCAAACCTGGGGACAAATTAGCAATATTCCGCAACATCCACTATATACTCAAGTAGAAAGACAATTTGCTACTATTATCCTACAAGATATAATTAAAGCTATAAAGATAAATATTAATATAATTTCTAATCAATATAGTGAAAAATATGCTAGAACACACCAAGCATTTGCAGATAGTATTATGAAAAATGCTGGACAATGGCAAAATCTATTAGATGACGCCCTGAATACTGCCGTAAGAGCCTATAATCAAATGGAATGGGGACAAGGATCTTCTCCCGGAATATAAAGGATCTCATGCCTTATACCTACCAACAAGATTGCGCATTAATCGATAAATTGCTTATCATTAATGCCGGTCTGTCCGGAGATCCTCAACTCATAAAAGAAGCCGGCATCGTAGATTCCCTAGGCGGTATCGCTACCAAACTAACTAACGAAATCAAAGAACGTGTCCAAGAAGAAGGGATTATGGGTACCCTCGTGTCCTACCTAGCCCTCCCTACCCTAATGGCCGTCTGTAAACCAATCGGTATCCTCTTTTGGCTATTACAGCTTTTTTCAGATACCACTATGGGCGGCGTCCTAAATAAAGCCCAATCTCTATTGAAAAATACCTTAGACCAAAATGGTACCGTTACTAAAGAAGATGCTACCAGAATCAGTAACGAAGCTACCCAAGGCCTAAATACTACCGCTTCCCTGGATCTCCTTAGACAATTGGAAAAACAAGGCCAATTATCTAAATTCGCTTGGCCTGGCCGTAGTCGTTATCGTAGTTCCAGTGGAATTCTAGATAAAGCTAATCCTTTGTCAGCCATAAAAGGAAAACGAGGAACTTTCGGTATTATGCTAGGAATCCTCAAATGGTTCATTATTACCGTAATTATGGGCTTCGTCGGCGTCGAAGGTACCCAGTGGGCTAAAGAAAAGTTTACCGGAAAAAATCAGCCGGCCGAATCAGAAACAGAATCAGATGAAATGGTTCCCCAAATTATCGGCGTTCCACAAGCTCTGACAAATGCCCTATACACTAAACCACAGACTTCACAACAGCCTTCTGTGCCAACTGTGACCTTCCCCCAGACTACCCATGATCTGGCTCCCAGCGGTCAAGGAGAGTCCTACTTCATCAATTCTAACGCCAATCAATGGTGGGCCAATATTCCTAACGGAAATGTAACAAAAGCGCTTCTGTATTGGGCAAAAACTATCTATCCAGAGCTAGCAGGAAAAGAAGCTGATATTATAAAGACAAAATCGTTTATTAATACCGCATCTACTATAAAGGCTAATTATAAACCTGAAACTAAAGATTGGATCCGAATCCCTCCATCTAATGTCCATTCTTGGAGAAATATCGTGGATTCCTTTGCCGGAGATATCAAACATGAGTAATATTTTCAACGAATATGCAAAAATTATGGAAGAAAAAGGCTTGGTAAAAAAGGCCGAATATCGTGTTGATACTCAACCAGACTCAGATTACCAAGATAAAATCAAAGCCCTCTATGGCCTCGAAATTAAATTAAATGACTCCACTACCCCTATCATAGAACAAGCTCATCCAGATATGGTCATTATTGCTCCCTCCTATGATAAAGTCAATGCCTTAGTGGAAAATATTCAGCAACGTCACGATATTATGGTCGGTATCGTCAATAAAATGCCCAACGGCAACTTGACTCAACATAAAATTGCCGAAAAAGAACTCCTAGATGAACTAATTAGACTCAGCTTCACTCTGGATAATGAGGGTCACGAACCTTTGGCCAAACAAGCCCTGGAATGTGCCGATGGCCTAACTAAACAAGCTTGGCTAGGTCTCGCTACTAAACTCCTTACATCTGGCCTTTTTTGGAAATCTGTCGGTGCCCTAGTAGGCCTCGAATCCCTTAAATCTAATCTTTATGGTAATATTTCTCAAGGAATTCAAGTAGATACAGAAAAAGCTGTGGCTGATTTGAAAGAATTATATGATGCTGTTGGGGGATCTGACAAAGCTGTTTTGGGGAAATATATTGCAGCATTAGGAGCATTTCAGAAGAAAATGGAAAGAGCAATTCCAATTTTGAGCAGAACGGATCCTAATATTGGAAAAATAGAATCTCCACAGGAAGCCCTAAGTGTTAGTTCTAAAATCCAAGGAACTAGAGAAGAAGTCGATTTTATCAACAAATTCTTAGATGATTGTAATATAGTTAAAACAGCTATTGGATCTGGTGTATTAGGCCGGGTGGCCAAGGGTGAAGAAAGGACAATGACGGCCAGAATCAGTGATATGTCTGTGGATAGTGATAAGGAAGAATCAGAGGTTTGGCAGCAAGTTAAAATGATTTGGAATAAAACTGTGGGATCTGGACCAATAGAGGATGCTCTTGCTTCTTTAGCAGCATTGAAGAGATCTATAGAAAAGACTATTGCGGATTATAGAAAGAATATTGCTGATGTAAAAGAAAATGCGGAAGCTGAAGGAGAAAACGCATTTAATATATTCAAGCAGACACAAGGACAAACAGTTACAGCTCCACAAACAGATGGAGATGATATTTCTCAATATGTTGTACAATAAATCACAACTTAATCAGGGTATTTCTACCGATATGACCACCGCCCACGGTGATGATGTCCAGTCCTCTATTAAATTCGTTAAATCCCCAGATGATGTCTACTTCCCCACATCTCAGGATTATGTAAAACCAGAAAATAACCAAACCCTATCCGAGCTTATCTCCCACTTTACAGATTCTCCAAAATTACTCCCAAGTATCTTAGCAGATCTTCTCGAAAATCCAAAAATTAAACAAATTCTACCTAGCGCTACCCCAAAAGATCTCCAAAATGCTCTGGAACTTGCTCTCAAATATAAGCAGAAAATAGCGGTAAAATCCACTAGAGATGAAAGAATTTACAAATTGTCAAAATTATTGGTAAAGCATAGTAATAAATAAGCATTATTTTTGAACCTATATGTAAGACCCAGAATAAGACAATTCAGTTAGTGTAACTTATAAGCACAAAGGTAAATAAAATGGCTCTCATACTTTTACAAGCAGGACGTGAACCTCTTGGTCAATTCGACGGTTATGATGCGGATACTACAATCGTTACCGGTATTCTCGGTGGTGAAGTTGCCACTCTAGTGAATTACGCCTTTCAAGGCGCAACTGCTGGTACCGACCAGGCCGCGAAAGATGCCGACGGTTCTGATGGATATGTAGGCGCTACCTCTATTAAGTTCCGCCCAATCGCTACCCGTAATATGCCCTCCGGTGCCAGACCCGTATTCCTTATGGATGAAGGTTCCCGTGGCTACGGAACATTGTTCGGTGAGGTTATTGGTGGAATCGCCGGTAAGAAAACTACTGGTGTCAATTATGGCCCGCATACCGCTGAAGGTTCCGGCAAGGTTACCCTTTGGGATAAACCCGGACTCTATGGCGTGACTCTCAATGCAGTCGATACTAATGCTGTGACTGGTTTGACTGTGACCAATCCGACCTTGGATGTTGGTGATCCTCTTTATGCCCGACAGACAACTGGCGTTTTGACACCTAATAGTGCCAATGCTTTCGATGCATCTCTAGTTGTGGCTCGGTTCGTAGAGTTCAGTACCAATGGTAGTTTGGTTAATACTCCGAATTATCTCGTTGCTGCAAATCAGCAAATTAACTTCACAATGGCTGTCTTCCACTTTGACCCGGAAGATTAATCTGAGTGAATAGAACTTGGGGGCGGGTCATAATGCCCCGCCCCCATTGACCGCGAAAACAAAATCTGCCAACTACGGTGGGCAGCTCATAGGAGAAAATATGTACGGACAATTATTTGGAAGTAATGGACAGTTAAATGCTAGTAATATGCAAGATGCATTTATGCAACTTGCGAAGTTTGCGGCAATCTTGGAGGAAAATGCTCCCTCCAACCTATCTCTTGCAGGGCAGCCTGTTATGGATGCGAGTCGTCGAGATGGTCTTCTTGATAAAGCTATCATGAGTCAGGAAGGAAAGATTGCGTTAGCTCAGGCAATGGCTAACCCTATTAGACGGAACCTTGATTATCAGGGAATTGCGAGACGCTGCTTAGTTATCGATCCTCTTCCTCAGGGCGCCCTTCCTGTGTATGATCGTGATATTGATGTTGCTGCAGTTGTGGTTTCCAGCAATGGTACTGGTCCAGAGAGTCGTGTATTCGGTGATCGTGTAACGGTTCCTGAGTTCGAAATCTTCTCTAACCCCACAGTTCGTATTGCTGAGGTTAAGCGTCGAAGATTCAATGTGATTGACCGTGCCGTGCAGAAGGCTCGTCAAGAAATTATGGCTCAGGAAGATGCCAACGTATTTGCGGCCATTGATAGTGCAGGTACTGTGGAAAATACCCTTCAGGACATCGCTGATGCCGGCTTGCTCAAGAGGGATTTGGTTGAGTTGAAGGTTCAGATTGATCGCTGGGACTTGGTAACTACCAAGTATTTCATGAATATCAATGAGTATACTGATATTCTGAACTGGGCCTCGGGTGGTGGACAGGGTACTGGTGGTGGCGAAGTGGATCCAGTAACTCAAAGAGAAATATTACAGACCGGCTTATATGCGCATTTATGGGGAGCCGATTTGATGGTGTCCAAGATTGTTCCGCCGGGAACAGTTTACGCTTGTGCCGATCCGGAGTTTGTTGGAGTGATGCCTATACGGCAGGAAGTGGAGGTACTTCCGGCCGATGAGCCTCGCCAATTGAAGTTAGGGTGGGTGGTTTCTGAGATCATCGGAATTGGTATTGTGAACCCGCGTGGTACTGCCATAGGTCGTAAGAGTGCTCTAGTTGGATAATAGCTGAAAACAGCTAGATAATGGCAGATGAGCCCCTGTGACGGAAGTTGCAGGGGCTTTCTGTATTTTGTTCAGCTGGCCGTATTTGTTTCTCAAAATTATTCTTCAATAATTTTCAATAGTTACCAAATTAAGCACAATGGTTGTGCATATTGTAGTTGACAGAATTGCATCTAGTGGTTATTGTTGTGGTATGTTAGAAGAAGATCTTGAAAACAAAGTGGTTGAATTGTACGAAACTGGCATGTCTTTTGCTAAGGTTTCCAAGGAAACAGGTGTATCCACTACAACTGTTAGAAGAATCTGTAGTAGGAGAAAGGTAGTTTCACGCAGTACTAGAACTGATGCTGATATTGAACGTGATATCTTAGAAAGATACAATAGCGGGGAATCTTCTGAGAAAATCGCAACAGATGTAGGTATGAATGGTTCTACTATTTGTAGAATTGTTACAAGACTTGGTGGAATAATCAGACCATCCGAAGAAAATAAAAGAAAATATGCTATTCGTGAAGATTTCTTTCACACAATTGATACTGAAGAAAAGGCATATTTGCTTGGGTTCTTATATGCTGATGGATCGGTACATAAAAGAGATAATTCTTTCAAAGTTGAAATAAATAAACAAGACATTGATATGCTTGAAAAATTTATAGATGCCATTTTTATTAATGATCGCCCAAAAATTGGAGTTGATACCAATGATCGTATTTATATTACAGTTTCTGGTATTAAAATTAAACAAGATCTTATTACAAATGGATGTGTTCCAGATAAGGCGTTTAAAATTCGTCTTCCAAAATTAAGAAGTAAAGCACAAATGTTTCATTTTTTGCGTGGGATGTATGATGGTGATGGGTGTATCCATATTGGCAATGTGGATGATAGTGGTAAAAAGCGTGTTCGTGTAATTTTGACTTGTTTTCATAAATTTATAGCAGATGTTGAAGCTTATCTAATACAGTATGGAATTTATGGTAGTGTGTCTCCTTCAACTCATAATGACGGTAATAGTGCTGACTTAAGCATAAGTACAAGGGAAATGGCAGACAAATTACTAGAATTGTTATATGGAAACGCTACGATATATTTAGATAGAAAATATAAAACTCACATTGAGGCTAGACGAATATTAAAAGAACAAATAAAGAAAATATAATAAAATGACAAAACGTATTAATATTGAACTAATTCGTAAAGATCCATCTAAGGCTGATTGGAAAAAGATTTGTCGTAGAAAGGGTCTATCTGAAGATTTTATGCGTGAATTTCAGAATTATTTATGTTGGGGTTCAATTCCTATATATCAGGTTTTATCTGAAAAATTTATGCAAAAATTTAGAGATAAATTAGATTGGTGAGCTCTGTCGAAACATCAATAAATGCTGGGCTTTGAATAATTTGCAACCACTTTGGGGAATAGATAATATCAAAAAAGGCAATCGATAGGTTTCGAGTGTCCTTTCATTATACTCCCTAGAAAGGAGTTATTGTTGGTTTCTTTTATTTATTGGAGTGTGTTGGATGCGTTTATGCAAAATATGTGGTAAAGAATATCCTGAAACAAAAGAATATTGGGAACTTCGTGGTAATAAACCGTGTCGCAAAGAGTGTAGGTTTTGCTTTAATGACAGCCGTAAGCAGTATCGTGAAGAAAATAATAATTCTTCTAATAAAAGATACCGTCAAGAAAATAAAGAAAAAATTAGTTCTTCTAATAAAAGATACCGTCAAGAAAATAAAGAAAAAATTAGTTCTTCTAAGAAAAGATACCGTCAAGAAAATAAAGAAAAAATTAGTTCTTCTAATAAAAGATATTATCAAGAAAATAAAGAAAAAGTAATATCTTCTAATAAAAGATACCGTCAAGAAAATAAAGAAAAAGTAATATCTCTTAATGAAAGATACCGTCAAGAAAATAAAGAAAAAATTAGTTCTTCTAATAAAAGATAT
>Ga0172381_10003992_pt1 | contig 15411 bp, 18 predicted proteins | sample Leawel6488metaG_FD_119754 | JGI IMG/M metagenome (GOLD analysis project Ga0172381, IMG submission 119754) | Leachate microbial communities from a municipal landfill in Southern Ontario, Canada - Leachate well 64-88 metaG | ecosystem: Engineered > Solid waste > Landfill > Unclassified | place...
AAAAGTAAGTAGGAAACTAAAATGTATCAAGATAGATGAGGCAGAGGAAACAATCAATAGCTTGTCAGTGTTGGCACAGACTGAACTATCTCACATAACCCATCAATCAGGTTCTATGGACGTCGCCTATCAATACCAGGCTGAATCAGAAACAGATAGCGATCCGCGCGAATACTGGACAGGGTATAGGGGATGATATGCAAAAAATAGTTAAATTGATTACAACCGATACGTGCACGCACTGCCTAAACTCAGTTAATATTTATGATGAAACTAAGCATAAAATAGGTACTTGGTGCAAACTAACCCATAAAATAATTTGCGATGTTAACCCGAATACCGGGATATCTAAAGACTGTACGCTTGAAAATTATAAACAAGGGGGAAGGGGGACTATAGGGGGATAGGGGTAGAATATTAAGTATAAGTATTATTTAGTGTTATAATAAAATAATAAATAATTATTACGCCTTGGTTTAATTTAGTTTAAAGAGAATTTTAATGGATAAACTTAAAATACAATATATCGCAATCAATAAACTCAATCCCGCCAAGTATAATCCACGCAAGATTGACCCCAAGAATTTAGCCATGCTGAAGAAGTCCATTGAATGTCATGGTTTGGTTGACCCCATTATCTGCAACAAGGATCAGACTATCATAGGCGGTCATCAACGCCATAGAATCTCTATCGAGTTAGGATACGAGACCATCCCTGTTGTTTACGTAGACCTTCATAAAAAGGATGAAAAGGCTTTAAATATAGCTCTTAACAATCCGAGCATTCAAGGCGATTGGAATATTGGAATGCTGAAAGACTTAATTCAGGAACTTGATACAGGTGAATGGGATATGGAGTTAACCGGATTCGATGAGTCAGAGATTGAGCGGTTAATGAATCAGACACCCCCGCCGCCGGATGAAGGCGAACCACTGGACAAGAATTACTTTGCTTTAAAGTTTGAGTTCCCGGTGAAAGACAGGGAGAAGATAGAGAATTACATTGCTGAAAACGGGAAAGAAGCATTGAGTAAATTGGTAATACAGAGGATAAAAGGAAAGATATGATGAACTTAAACAAAATATATCAAGGAGACTCACTAACTGTACTTCAATCATTTCCCGATAGGGTATTTGATTTATGCGTAACAGACCCACCGTACCAGTTTGATAATAAAGGTGGGGGGTTTTATGCGGACAACAATTCCACTCAAAGGGTATATTTGGATAGCTTAATGAAAACTGATTGTTGTGAGTTTGTACCCTCAGATTTTCTTGATATATTAAAGCCTAAAATGAAACTCTTTTATGGTTATTTCTTTTGTAATAAAACTCTTATAACTCAATACATCCAGTGGGCTATTGGTAACGGATACAAATACGATGTATTGGTTATGGCTAAGTCGAACCCTATACCTGCATACAATAATCATCACTTATCAGACTTGGAATATATAATCCTAATCAGGGAAGATGGAACCGTATTATATAAAACAAAAAATATCGATGATTACAGGAAGTTTTATCTAACCAACTGCGAAAGAAACCTTGAACACCCTGCCAAGAAACCAGACAACCTGATTGGAAGATTTATTAATATATCGAGCAAGGAAAACGACTTAATAATAGACCCGTTTATCGGCTCAGGAACAACTGGATATGTGGCGGGTTTATTAAACCGTAAATTTGTTGGTATTGAGTTAAACCCCGAATATGTGAAGATTGCTAATAATCGCATTGACGAAAACAGGACTATGTTTGATGAAAATAACTAAACCGCTAAAAGGTTATAAGCAATATATAACAAGATGGATACCCGCGGACTCAGATAATAAAATAAGACTTCCAAAAGGGTGGACTTTCTGCTGTTGGCATCCGTGCTATAAATCAGCACTGATAAAAAAGGAATTGAATCATGTCACTAAACAGCCAAGCGTATTATAATAAATCTGACGGTAGACGGTATTACGTCAGGTATAACTTTGACGGTTATGGAGTTTCAGGTTCCAAGAATGGTATGCCCGGATGCGTAAATATAAGCATGAAACCAAAAGGCTCATTCGATGAAGCACAAAAGGCGTTAGACGATGAAGCTAAAAAGAATGGATGGATAACTTGGGAAGAACATTTGGAGGAGATAAAAACCTGTAAAAAATGAGGTTAATTTAGTCTAAACTGAATTATGGCAAATCATAACGCAAAAGGTAAGATAGGAAATCGGGGCGGTGGTAGACCGTCTGTCAGGGAAGAGTTCTACGTATACAATCTCATCAAGAAGTATTTTGAAGAGCCGATTGATTGGGAGTTGTTAGAAAAAAAGATTAAAACCAAGAAATTTACTCTGTTGGATATGATGGTTTACCGTGCGTTAAAGTCAGATCCGATTGCAAACAATCTAATTAATAAATTGGTTCCTACCAAGATGCAACAAGAAATTAATGGGGAAATCGCCGGGGCAGTGGTTATCAACATGATTCCTGCCAAGAAGAAAACCGAGTAATGGATGTACCTTATACTGAAATATATCAGCGTAATTACGAAACCCGCAAGCCATTAATTCTCAATATCGGCGGGACCGGGTCCAGTAAGTCATACTCGTTGATTCAGCTATTCCTTAACCGTTTATTCACCTGCCATCATAGAAAAATCCTCATCGTCAGAAAAACTCTACCAAGTTTAAGACGGTCCACGTATGAAGACTTTAGCGAAATGCTGGATAGATTAAACCTTACTTCCCGCGTAACAATCAACAAAACAGAGTTTCTATGGGAGTATAAACCGCTTAAGAATAAGATATTCTTTGGGTCATTAGACGATCCTGGCAAGTGGAAGTCAACCGGGTTTAATGACATTTGGATGGAAGAGGCGATGGATTGTGAGTATAAAGATTATTCTGTTCTCTCGCTATATAACCGGTCCCCTGAAACGGATGAAATGCCTAATCAATTCTTTATCTCTGAGAATCCGGTTGACGAATACCACTGGTCTAAAACCAACATAATTGACGTGTTGAACAAAGATGACTTTGAGTTGATACATTCTACCTATGATGATAATCCGTTTTACCCAGAGGCAAAGAAGAAGCAGCTTGAGGCTATTGCAAAGCTAGATCCGAACTTCTATCGAATCTACCGCCGGGGTGAATGGGGTAAGCTGGAAGGGTTAATCTACACGAATTACGATATCGTGACGGAATGGCCGGATATTGATAACCAGTATTTTGGTCTTGATTTTGGTATTACACATCCGACGGCACTTGTAGAGCATATAGAAAAAAACATGGAAGTATGGGAGAAACAGTGGTTTTATGAAACTGGATATGACAACTCTATGTTAATCAAATGGATGAATGAAAATAAAGTGCCTAAAAATAAACCTATCTACGCAGATTCAGAGGACCTTAACAGAATTAGTGAACTCAAGAAAGCAGGATATTGGATTGTGCCAGCAAAAAAAGGACCCGGTAGCGTCAAGAGTGGAATCGTTTTTTGTAAGTCTATTAAATATCATATACATGAGAACTCAACTGATTTAAAACGGGAAACAAGGTCATATTCATGGATGATGAGAGATGAAAAACCTACCGATGAACCTAAGAAAGAGAATGATCATCTCATGGATGCCCGCCGGTATGCAGACACCGGGCACCTAAAACGTGCCCAATATTCCGCTACAACAATGTAAAGATTATTTTCTTGACAAACATTTCATAATAATAGATACTTAATTTATGCGAATGTTATCAGGATTAGCTAAGGCGTTAGGCTTTACTGAAAAGCTCCTGAAGTCTTATATTTTTGGGGACGTATTCCGCGCAACCACACTCATAGAACCCTATCAACAATCTATCCCAATATTCCGCGCGGTTAATATGATTTCATCCGACCTATCAAAACTTCCTATCAAATTCTATACCGGAAACCGGATGAGACCGAATGAAGAAAAGCTCATAGATAAACCTAACCAAACGTGTGTTGATATTGAAAAGCTGTTTTACAATCCTAACCCTGAGAATAAAGGCGATTTTATTAAGACGCTGTCTTTGTATTTGGAATTATACGGTGAAGCACCGCTATACATTCCAAACTTTAAACCAGGGAAAATTCCTACATTCGCACAACCGTTATTCCCAAAAGATTTGGTTGAGATTACTAATGGAACTGATATTCTTAAGTGGAGTTATTCAACACGTGAGTTTTTAAATATTGCAGAGATTAAAATACCAAAATACATCAACCCACGTAATAAATTCAGGGGAATAAGCCCCTGTTCCGTTGGGGACCCGGCTATCTCGAAAGAGTTTTACGCGGATCAGTACGTCTCTGCATATTTTAAAAATGGATGTCAACTTGGAACTACACTGGTATTAAAAGACGGTCAACCTGAAGACGCCGCCAAGATGCGGGACATACTAAAAGATGAACACCGTGGAGCAGCAGATTCATGGAAGCCAAGAATCCTGACAGGGGATGTTACTTCAATCAATATGTCCAGCGTGCTCAAGGACTTGGACGTTTCCGCTATCAGCCAGTTGAGCATTAATCATATCTCTATGCTTTACGGGATACCGCCGACGATGTTGGGTCAACAGCAAGACGTAAAATCAATGGGTGGTAACGATACTGACACCCGTAAGTATTGGGAAAATTGCATTATACCGCGCGCGACGTTCTGGGAAGACTGGTTTTACTGGAATATATTTTATTATCTCCCGGATCAGGTATGGTTTAAGTTTGATTTCTCAGGTATTTCAGCGTTAAAAGACGACCAAAAGATTCAGGCAGAAACGCTGAAAGTTTATATTTCATGTGGGATTCCTTTGAACGATGCAGTCAAGAAACTCAATTTAGGATTCCCGGATTACGAATGGGGTAACGAACCGTATAATCCCAATCAAATGACTATCCCGGCTGAATTATTACCGACCCCGGAAGAAAAACCTAAACAGATTGAACGTAAGGAAGTTTTACTTGACACAAAAAAGCTAGCTATCCGTAAGAAGGCGTGGAATAATTACCTTAAAATTCACAGCCCGATTGAGTCCGCTTGCAAGAAGAAAATATCTAAATGGGTGTATGGTTTACGGAAAGAGACTTTAAAAAACCTTGAGAGTTATCTTTCCAGTGTCGGATACACGCCCGGGTCCACTAAATCCAAACTGATTAAAGATTCGGCGATATTGGATTACGAAAAGTCACTGAAGCAATTACAGACAATGATGAAGCCTATCTATCAGATTTCATTGAAAGCTGGGGCAAAATCAGCGGCTGAGTTGATAGGTTCAAGCTCTTTTAGTTTTGCGCCACTAGATGCCAGGTTTAGTCAGATAATCGAATCCAGGTTGAACGATCCGAAGATAATGAATATCCCGCAAAACATCAAAGATAAAATCATGAACTCTGTATCCGAGGGAATATCTAAAGCTAAGACGGTTACGGAAATATCACAGAGAATAAAAGACGATTACAACGAGATTTCAAACTCTATAACTATTGCGCGGACTGAGACCGGGACTATGATTAACACCGGACGCCAAGAATGTATGCTATCAGAAGGCGTTGAGTACCATTCATGGTTATCGGCACAGGATGACAACGTGAGAGAAGAACATCAAATAGACGGTGAGACAGTGAAGCTCGGTGACGCGTTCAGTAATGGGCTGATTTATCCTAACGATCCATCCGGCGATGCCGGGAACGTTTGTAACTGTAGATGTACTACAATACCAGAATCAAAAGAGGGCTCAGATAATGGCTAAACTTTATAAAGAATTTATAGGCGAGATTGATAAAAAATCGATTGATTTAACTAATAAGACAGCATGGGTGAAAGTGTCCGATCAGTCTGTTGATTCTTATGATGAGGTTATTTTACAGAATGGCTGGGACTTTGGGCGATATGAAAAACACTCTCCGTTTGTTGCCCGGCATGATTACTACAGCTCATTGATGAATCAAATAGGGCAGGCGTTAGATTGGAAAGTGGTAGACAATGCCCTGTGGGTCAACTTCAAATGGTTCACAGGGATTCTCAACGAGGAAGGAAAGTCAGCTAATCCAGAGGCAGATTGGGCATGGATATTAGCTTCAAAGTTCGGGGTAGCTGCGTTCTCTGTAGGATTCTACCCGCGTGAATATATCTACTCGGATGATGAAGCGTTCAAGACTATTTATGAAGCAAATAAAGCTAATTGGAAACGTATTCCAAGGCTTCTATTCTCCAAGTCTGAATTATTGGAAGTGTCCCAGGTTATCGTTCCTGCAAATGAGAACGCTATCCAAAATGCCTATGATTCAGGTTCATCGATACAAAAACAAATTGCAGTTATTACCGCCAAAGAATTTAATATTTCCACCAGCAAGGCAGACTCATCAACTGCCATCACTCCTGTGAAAGGGGATGGTTCCTCCAGCCATCCCCACTCCTTATCATTGGATAGCCAAGATTTTACCGTGCTAAAAGATTTATTTAGCATGGCATTAGCTCCATTGATTGAGGTATCAAATAAGATTTTAGAAAAATTAGACGAAAAAGATATACCTGATGAAGACGAACCAATCACCGGAAATGAAACAGGGACTTTCCCCTATGAATCACAAAATACAGTAGACAAAGAAAACATTAAACAGATTAGTTCGGATATTGATGAAATGAAGGGACTGCTTCGGCAAGGTTCCAATTCATCGAATCAATAGCCCTAATAAATAAACCAAACGAAAGGTAATTTTATGGACGAATTAAAAAAGCAGTTAGAGGAAATGAAAAAGGCATTAGCTGATTTTATTGCGAAACATCCAGATAATACGACTGAAATTGATAATCGTATTAAAGAACTGGAAGCAAAACAGAAATTGTTTACCGAGGAAATTGAGAAACAGAAGATTATCTCGGTTCCCGGATCTGAAAAGAAATATTTCAGCTTGAGTAAAGTTTTTTCTGCTGTTACTTCTGGAAGTTGGAAGGATGCGGGAGTAGAAGCTGAAATTATCCGTGAAGCAAATAAACAGGCTATCAGTAAAACCATTACTACTGACCCAGAAAGCGGGGCAGGTGCGTTTATTCCAGTGCAAGTTTTGGCAGGATACATTGACAGACTAAGAACTCAATCTTTCCTATCTAAAGTCGGTGCACAGATTCTGCCAGGGTTAGAGGCGCAAATTGTTGAAAAACCTAAAGTGATTTCTGGTTCCACCGTTTACCCTGCACCTGAATCAAGCGATATTACCAGTGAATCAACTTTTTCATTCGATAAAAACCGAATGGAAGCAAAGATGTTTACATGCTTTGTTGGGTTCACGCGTCAATCTCTCGATTTCAGCAACCCAGCACTCGATCCAATTATTGAAAACGATATGTATAAATCACTGGACATCGATATGACATCCCAGATTTTATTTGGGGACGGTATCGGCGGGAATCTCTTAGGGTTAATCAACCGAACACCGTTTACCGGTAATAGTGGGGAATCCAACTTCTCGGCATTGGGACCGAACGGAGATTATTTCTCTTTTGAAAAAGCCCAGGACATGTTACGGGTAATGGAAGCAAACGACGTTCCATTAGAAATGGGTAAACCCTCTTTCGTTATGCATCCTAACCTGAAATATTATCTCAAGGGTAAAGGTCAGAACGTCCAGTATTACACCGGACAGACAGCCAATATGGGTATGTTGGTTGCGCCAATGACACAACAGGCGTTCTTTGATTTCATGGGTGCACCTGTTCAGACTTACAGCCGTATGCCGATTAACCAGACTTATGGAACTGGAACCGCTTTAACTCCTGTTGTTCTTTGCGATTTTTCGCAGATGATTATCGGACAATGGCGAGCAATGCGCGTTGAACGTACCACAACCGCAGTTGTAGGAACTAAAAACGCTTTCACCCAGAATCTTGAATGGGTCAAAATCACGGTCTATGGAAACTATATGTTAGACCATGAAGAAGCCATTGTGGTTCGTACCGCTGTCAACAATAAATAACTAAAACATATTCCGCGGGGAGTCTAAAAAACTCCCCAAAGAATCAACCTTTAAAACGAAACGGAGTAACGATATGAAGATTACAAAAAAAATCCTAATCATGTTAGTTTTAATTTGCATGGTTTCTCTCAAGGTTTATGCTGCTGATTTTAATTACAGCAAATCATCCGCAATCCCATTATTCCCGACAACCGCTCTCAACTCTACCAGTGCCACTCAATACGGTGGATCGTTTGAACACACCAAATATGATGCGATGTTATGCACTATCAGCTTCGGATCAACGTACTGCATTTCCAGTACGACCGGAGCGGGTAGTATCTCGACTACCAGTTACGCATTTACTATCCAGGAATCCAGCGATAGTACGAACTGGTCAACTTATACCTCAATGGGTGGAGTTGTCCCAAATTATACGTTAACCTCACAGCCGACCAACTGGAATGATGTTGTAGCCACGAGCACGACCACGAATAGCACAACCGCGCGTATGCTGTACAACTCAGCCCAATATTTCCACGTTAATTTACGCAACGCAAAGAAATGGATTCGAGCTAAAATCGTTTGGTCATATTTGGGCGGGGGTGCGTTATCCTCATTAGAAAATGGAATCGTCGGTGTTTTAGGAGATCGTAAATATTAGTCAACCATGGGCGGGGTGAAATTCCCCGCCTTCATTTCAAAAAGGATTCAATAAAATGGGTAGACCTAAAAAGAATCAAGAAGAAAACAAACCAGAAACAAAAGAAACAACTGGATTAGTTTCAATCATAATTCCAGTTGGGTACTCGATCCAATTAGGAAATAAACGTTTCAAAGGAAAAATTGAGGTGGACTATGAAACCAACAAACAGGAGCTTGAAAACCAAAGCGGAAGATGGTACTTTGAACCAAAAACCATCGAACCAGATACCGGAAAAGAGCAAGAATAATACACCTGAACCTAAACATCGAATGGTAATAATGAAATGACAGCAAAAGCCCTCATATCACTGACAGATTTAAAAGGTTATCTATACCCTACAACTGAAGCGGCAACGCAGGTATCAACCAAATACGATACTCTGTTGCAGGTTGTAATTAACGCTGTTTCAGCAAGGATAGATGGTTATGTCAGGGATAATGGCTTTACACTTACCAAAGGCGCGGTAGTCGAATATCGAAACGGGGGGCGGTGTTCTTATTGGTTGCGACAACCCCCGATTGATACCAGTTTAGCGTATTCGGTTTATGTTGATGATTCTTTGCTCACAGTTAACGATGATTATAAGGTGGACACAACCGCTAACAAAATCATCCTGTTAAGCAAGGCAAGCGAAAGCGAGCCATTAAACGTTAAGCTGTCCTATTATGGCGGGTATGCAGAGTTGACCGCCGGGACTCCCGCAGTAGGAACCGGTATTCTGGATATCCCATCAGACATGAAATACGCGGTTATTCAGCAATGCGCGTATTTGTTCAAACGCCGGGAAGAATTAGGCGTGCAATCCATTTCATTACCGAACGGGTCAATCAGTCTATCCGGGGAAATTGACTTATTGAAATACGTCAAAGATTCATTATCTAAATATTCCCGCCATGTAGAGGAAATCTGATTATGTCAAACGATTGGATAAAACTCTACGGGAAAGTGGACGCGAGTCAGGCGCAAGTTATTATTAAACACCTGAACCCTCGTATTATGAAGGCACTCACCGAGGAAATGAAAAGGCAGTCGAATAAACTGAATACCTATGTCAAGCAGAAAATCTTGACAGGTGGAACGGCTTCAGAAAAACTCGCAGTCAGGACCGGGAATTTAAGACGGTCTACAGTTCCAATGATTCCAGTTGTTAAAGAGGATAATATCAGGGGCGGGGTACAATTCGGTGCTAAATATGCTGTGACTCATTTTGGCAATGAAGGCGAAATACATACCATTACGCCAAAGAAATCTAAGTTCTTGGCTATTCCAATTGGTGAAGCATTGACCGGTGCGGGGGTTCCGCGATACGCAAGCCCGCGAGACGTGCCAGGGTTACAGTTAATCAATCGAAAAGGTAAGCCATCATTGCTTGCTCTGGTAAAAATTAAAGGAAGAATTGAAAAAGCAACAGGTGCTATGAAGATTAAAGGTGCTTCAGGTTCTTTGATACCTATGTTTATATTAATGAAGTCGGTAAAAGTTAAAGCCCGTATTCATCCGAAGTCCATCATTCGGGACAACATCGAAGGAATTAATAAAGCATTTAAAACCGCAATTATAGGAGCTTGTAAATCTAATGGCTGATAGCGTGAGACAGGATATTCTTGATTATTTTGTTGGAAAACTCCAAGCGGTTGAGTATTCCACTGGTGTTAAACTGTTTTCAATTGTCAAAGAAGTTAGTAAAGCTTCCATACTTGACGATGATCCGGACCCGTCCGCGTATGTTTATATTGCTAGTGAAGCTCCCAATGCAGAGGGGGGCGGGGTTATCGGGAAAGAATCATGGGTATCATCCGTAATTGTGGATTGCTACATCAAGAACTATGACACAGAGGAAGCATTAAAGCTGATTAATACCGCCATTTATACGGATAGAACATGCGGTGGTGTATCGTCTTTTCTGTACCGAATTGGAGTTATTCAAAATATTATCGACCCGACCAATGAACTCAGAAATCTTGAAATCACATATCAAGTAGGTTACATGACAGCCATAGGAGGTTGTTAATTATGAAAGTTATCAAACACGATTTGCCTACCGAGGGAGTACGAATTCCGGCACAGACCGGTTATGTATTTCTACCTGGAGTAGAAAAAGAGGTTCCCGATGAATTAGGGAAAGATCTAATTGCAAGAAAAGGATTTACTGAAGTAAAAGAAAAACCTTCCAAAGGAGGTAAAGAATAATGGCACAGCAAAGAGGTTCCACAGTTCAGCTTGGTATGCAAGTAGAATCAGCGTTTGCAACCAATCCAGGAAGCCCAAATTTAACATTAATTCCGTTTACGTCGGAATCAATTAAGGCAGGAAGAGCTAGCATTATTGATGAAACAATCACGTCGAGCCGGAATAGCAAAAAGGCACAGTTGCAGAATTGGGAAGTATCCGGCTCAATCGACTGTAATTTGTCAGAAACGTCACATGCTTGGTTAATTAAGGCACTGTTAGGTACTAATGTTACTACAGGGGCGAGCGATCCATACACGCACACAATTAAAGTAGGTCCATTATACAGTTATACACTCGAAAAACAATTCGATGTATTAACAAAATTCCACCTTTATCAGGGACTAAAATTCAATAAAGGGACTTTCAAGATTGACGAAAGTGGATTCGTGACGGCTTCGTTTGAGGTAATGGGTGCTAAATTCGGTACATCCGGGACAAGTTTTGATTCTACGATTACTGAATTGGCGGGTTATAGTGCGTTTACATCATTTCACGCTTCAATAACTGAAGGTGGAAGCGCAATTGCTACCGTAAAATCAATTGAATTTACCATCGACAACAGTTTAGATGGAGATTCTTTTGTTATCGGTGGCGCGGGCGTACGTTCAGCAATCAATGAGGGAAAATGCAAAGTATCAGGTAAAATGACTTTGACTTATTCAGACGAGACCGTGTTTGCGAAGGCTATCGCGGGAACTGAATCGGCTATCGTTGTCACGTTATCAAAAGGCACAACCCCTGCGCGATCAATTGCAATTACCATACCAGAAATTGTATATGATATTGACTCCCCAGATGTCCCAAACGACAAAGGACTCGTTGTTGACTGTCCGTTCAATGCGTTCTACGATAATGCTGCCGAAGCAACCAGTATTCAGTTTGTAATTCTAAATGGATTGGCTACGTTAGGATAAATTATGGACGAAAAAAAACAGACAACTTATAAAATCGGTGATAAAACCTATCATCAACGACCTGTAGTAATCGGTCAAGCCAGGCAAATTTCAAACGCCATTAAAGGTATGAGTATTAATTACTCCGATCCATTCAGCGTTATTAATTCTGTTGGGGATAAGATCGTGGAGTTGGTAGCCATTGTCTTAATCCCCGATGGAGTAGAGCTTAAGATTAAAAATCTTGACAAAGTTATCTATGATATTGAATGGGAACTTTCCCCGGAATTGGCGATTGAAATAGTTACCGATTTTTTTATTATCAACCCTCTTTCCTTGATTTCAGAAAAGGTAACGGGGGCAATCAAGAGCCTGTCGAAAGCGAATCCGAAAGCTGGGGAAGATTTCTTGCCATTGCCACAGGCGGAGATATCACCAAACGAGACGAAATAATCTGGGGCTATACCAGTGAAGAATTTGAACCGTTCAAGAAGTATAGAGAACAAGAAGTATTATTCCGTGAAGCTATCCTATCTTACCTTGGAGTTAAATAGCCAACATGGCAGATGAAGCCAAAATACAAATCGCAATAGAAGCCATAAATAACGCAAAAAAAGTGTTGGAGGACGCATCCAAAGACACGCAGAAAATGGCTGATAATACTAAATCCAGTCTTAACTCTTTAAAAGATAACTGGATTGCGTATAGTGCCGCTGTGACCGGTGCATTTTTACTTCTTCAAAAAGCATTCGGATATGCTGAAATAGCTGCCCAATTCCAAGAACAAAAAAATATTCTTAATACATACGCGAAAGCGTGGGGAACAACTGCAAACGAGGTATTAAGGCAAGCGAAGATTGCTTCCGGTGGTGAATTGTCGATGGCAGACGCAACGGAAACAGCCGTTAAAATGCTTGACCGCATATCTCCTAAAACAATGAATGAGTTGATTATTGCTGCCGAGAAGATGAGTAAAATATTCGGTGGTGATATTAAATCGGTCATGGAGCAGTTTAATAATTACACGCTTGCCGGTGTTGAAAGAGGATTAACTAAGACTTTAAAATTAAACCTTGATACAGAATCGGCTATAAAGAGATATGCTCAAGCTCATAAAATCGCTGGCAATGATGTCAAGGAATTGACAGAGAACATTGGAGAACAAGGCGCGCAGGCAGCGAGGACCGAGGCTTTATTAGAGGCATTGAGAGTTAAACTTGGTAAAGTTGGCGACCAGGCAGAGACTACAGCTGACCAGTTTGATTTATTTAAAGCTCAAATGCAGGATTTAAAATTATTATCAGGTGAGTTAATTATTAGAGTTGGTAATTTTGGGGTTGCAGTAGTAAATACAGTTCTTGCTGGTATTGAACAAATAGTTACTATTACCGCAAAAGGATTGTCTAAACTTGTATCTATGACACAAGCTGTTGTCAACTTTTTGGATCCAATAAAGGCTTTCCCAGATACGAAATATAAAGATAGTATTTTATCTAGTGCTAAAACATTTCTTGATAAAATGTCTGATGGAAAGTTAGGTGTGAAATTTGCTCAAGACGCGATGAAACAATTCAATACCGCCTTTGGTTCATGGGACACGTCAACCACTGGTATGACTTCGGGTGGTGGTGCTACTAAAAAAACAGGTTTATCAGACGAACAGAAAAAAGCATTTGAGGACGCAACCAAAAAAGCTAAAGAGGAAGCGATTAAACAGGCTGAGTTAGAGTTAAAGATTGAAGCCGAACATTTGCAGACGATGGTAAATTCCGACAAGGCGATGCAAGACAACATCGCCGACCTTGATAAAAAAGCAAATGAAAAACAACAAGCTGAAGATGAAAAACTTACTAGATATAAAAACACTGAAGAAAAGGCGCGTATATTTAATTCTAATGTAGCATATGAAGAATACGTGGCTTCACTGAATGCCCAATATTCTGAAATGCTATCTATTGTAAATAAGTTTGGTTTTGATTCTGAAGCAACAGAAAAGTTAAATATAGAAAAATCAGAGCAATTACAAAAATATGAAATACAATCTAAAATCGACAATGCTAAAGATTTAGTGGAACGACTTAAAGCAATCAATGAAATGAATACTTTAAATGCGACCACTGAACAGCGCAATAAGATTGCGCTTGAAAAGGAAGCGGAGAAAGAATACCAAGTCTGGCTTTCAGAACAAATTGGTAAAGGTATTTCTGATGGTCTAAAAGAATTTACTGAATCTATTGGATCTGATTACGAACAAATAAAGTCATTAACAAAAGATTTAGCGGGAGATATGGAATCTACTTTATCAGATTTATTCTCTGGTACTGAAGTAACGTTCAGCTCATTTATAAATTCAATTCAAAGAACGTTAGCAAATTTTCTATCTAAACAAGCGACACAAACTTTTACTGATTTATTATCTGGAATCTTCAGTAAATCGTCTTCTTTAGATGAAGGTTTTGATTTGTTATCAATATTCGGTTCATCAGTTGTTCCAATGGCGAGTTCCAACATCGTTACCCCAACAGTAAGAACTGGAATTTCTCAATCAGTATCCAGGACTTCACCGGCAATTGCTTCAGCGTCAAGTATTAGTTCCGGTTCATCGATGGCAAGCAATACATTTATTCTGTCCCTTGGTGAAAACGCCTTAACAGAACTTATTAATTCACGTGAAGGTAAAAAAGCAGTCCGCGGAATTGTCCGTTCGGAGATGGGTAAATAATGCCTACTGCATTTTTATACGTCCCGTTAGAATCTGGTTATACTGAATCATCATATTGGAGTACGGATATATTCCAAGCGATTGACGGATCTGAAACGCGTAAAGCATTAATGGCTACCAAAAAATATAAATGGAGCTATACAATTAGACCGACTTCAGTCTATAAATTCTCAGAGATTCAGACAGCGTTACGATACATCGTGAACGGTGATGCGTATCTACCACTCTGGAATAGTTATGCTACCGCGGCCGCGCAATGTAATGCAGGGACTACATTTTTATGTGATACGAATAACAGGGAGTATGCAATCGGTAATCTAGTTGCAACAGTTGATCCGGTGGCTGATTACTATGAATTACGTACGGTATCTGGGGTAGCTGCTACATATTTGAGTATGACAACCTCAGCGCATGTTTACCCGGCTACGACAAGTTACGTTATACCGCTAAGGATTGGCACAGTGAGTAAAACAAACGCTATGTCATACAATCTGCCAGAGTTCGGGGATATTACGATTGAGGGCGAAGAATTATGAGTTATCTTGGATACGATATTTTCATGGGTAGACCCTGGGCACAGGCGTATAGCGCGCCATCTAATAATTACATCATACGTGGCGGTGAAATCTTACCCCGGAGAAAATATACAAATGAATTACAGGCAGAAATATTAAACGGATGGAGTTTTCATTGTTTCAACCGCGCTGATATGGACGCTTACCGTGATTTTTTCGACCTGAAACAGGGAAAATTAACTCCGTTTTGGTTGCCAAGTTGGAAAAATGATTATCAGTTGACGATACCAATTGTTACCGAGGGACCCGTAAGCGTTTCTGGAATAGATGAAAATTGGGCTAACGAATTAGGAACGATTAATAGACATATCTATATTCCATC
>Ga0172381_10003993_pt1 | contig 15411 bp, 15 predicted proteins | sample Leawel6488metaG_FD_119754 | JGI IMG/M metagenome (GOLD analysis project Ga0172381, IMG submission 119754) | Leachate microbial communities from a municipal landfill in Southern Ontario, Canada - Leachate well 64-88 metaG | ecosystem: Engineered > Solid waste > Landfill > Unclassified | place...
ATGTTACCTCGGTATCTACCTTCGAGGAGAACCTGGTGGATTATACCTCTGCATCCGTGTCAAAGGAAGACACTGCGATCATCGGCATTATCAAGAAACGGGTGAAGATCAAGGATAAGGAGATAAACGAACTGATCATCTGGATCGATATCCGACAGCTCTTAAACGATATTGACTCGGTTCTGTAACAGTATAATCAACTTTCCTTGTTTTTTCGGATTTCGACCCTGGGCCAGATTATATGCATCCGTTTCCGTGATCCCATGACAAAAATTTCTGTATTGTATGTCGATGACGAACCGGCACTCCTCGAACTGGCACCGCATTACCTTAAACGTTCCGGGTTGTTATCGATCACGACTCTTGATTCTGCAAAAAAAGCGCTTGAAGAACTCAAGGTGCATTCGTTTGATGCGATTGTCTCCGATTACCAGATGCCGGAGATGAATGGTATCGAATTCTTAAAAAAAATCCGGGAACAGTCCAACGATATCCCGTTTATTCTCTTTACGGGAAAAGGGCGGGAAGAAGTAGTCATCGAAGCCTTCAACTGCGGTGCTGACGCGTATCTCCAGAAAGGCGGTGCCCCAAAGGCGCAGTTTGCTGAGCTGGAACAGAAGATCAAGATCAACGTGGAGCATCGCCGCTCCCAGCTGGCACTCTCTGAATCGGAACAAAAATACCGGCAGCTGGTTGAGAACGTACAGGAATGCATCTTCATTATCCAGGATGAAAAATTTGCTTTCTACAACCCGAAATTTTATGAAATCGTCACAAGCTGTGGTTTTACGTCCGAAGAATTTTTCTCCCGGCCATTTTTTACCTTTGTACACCCGGAAGATCAGCCCGCCTTGCGCGAGCGGTATCAAAAAAGGATCGAGCAGGGCGAGAAAATTTCAAGGTACCCGTTTCGGATAATCAACAAAAGAGGTGAGATTTACTGGTGGGAAGTCAATGCGATCAGGATTGTCTGGAATGGCAAACCCGCCACCCTGAATTTTTCCCGGGATATTTCTGAGGCATATCACCTCAGGGAACTGGTGGAAGAAAGCGAAAGCCGGTACCGGGAACTCGTAGAATCGCTGCCAAAAACGGTGATTGAACTTGATAAACGATTTAACGTGATTTTCATGAACCGTGCCTGCAGGGAAAAATGGGGGTATACGGATCCAACAAATACCACCCCGTTCTCGGCACTGGATTTGATACACCCCGATGAACGTTCTCGTATCCGCGACATGTACGTGCAATCTCTCAATGGAACTGTCCTTCCCGTTCATGAAGTGATAGCACAGAAACGTAATGGCAGCACGTTCCCGATGGTTGTGTATAGCACGCAGATTCACCGGAATAAATCGGTTGAAGGATTCCGGTTGGTCTGTGTCGATATATCCACATCAAAAAAATTGCGGGATCAACTGGTGCAGGCAAACAGCAAACTGAACCTGATGTTTAAAATCACCCTGAATGATCTCAATAATAAATTAACCGCACTCCGGGGATACTTGGCTCTCACAAAGGAACACACGGACGATCAGCAGGCCCTTAGTTATTTACAAAAAATCGAGGGCATCACGGATTTCCTCCAGGGTCAGGTACAATTTACCAAAACGTACCAGGAGATTGGACTGGCTGACCCCGAATGGCAGCCGGTAAAAGAAGTTATTGCGCAGTCCCGCATGACACATTTTCTTGAAAATATAACAATCAGGGTTGATGTGCGAAATGTTGAGATCTATGCCGATCTTCTTCTTGAAAAAGTATTTTACAATCTTTTCCATAACTCGCTGTGCCATGGGGGGCACGTGACTTCAATATCCATATCCTGCCGAAAAACCGGGCAGACACTCGTTATCACTTATGAAGACAATGGAGTCGGCATCCCGGTAGAAGATAAATCCCGACTGTTTACCTGCGGTTTTGGAAAGCATACCGGCCTCGGGTTATTCCTGATCCGGGAAATTCTTGCTATCACGGGCATGTCGATTGCTGAAACCGGTGAACCCGGCAAAGGTGCCCGGTTTGAAATCTATGTCCCGAAAGGAAAGTACCGGCTTGCATCAGATAACCTGCAACCAGTTGGTTGGAAAGTAACGTCGTAGATTTTTAGCATCCATTTTTTCTGGAGTGGCCCGGAATCACCATTGCCCAAAAAATACTTTTAATAAATTAGATATAGTCAACCTTCAAACGTTGACATATGCTTCTGCCTATGGACGAAAAACAGTTCGCGTTCTGGAAGATGCGTCGCAGTGGAACACCGAACATTACGATTGCCAACCTGCCCGGCATCTCCCGGCAGGCCGTCTCCAAGGCAGTGCTGCAGCAATCGGTACGGTTATTGCACTCTATCTGCTGGTGATGTGCATCCTGATCTTTATCGGCTCAACCGTCATGGGGATCACGATCACCGGCCTCTCTACCTACGGAAAGACTGAATCCATTCCCGCAATGTTCGAAGAAAAACGAAGGGGTATTGAGAACGCATGACAACCGGCGATCAGAAAAACCGTAATGAAAACGTCCTGAAGATTGAACACCTCACCAAGACCTTTGACAACAGAAATGTCCTCGAAGATATCAGTTTTTCCGTTAACAAGGGCGAGGTATTCGGCCTCTTAGGCCCGAACGGTGCGGGCAAGACCACGCTCATCCGGACCATTCTCGATATCTTCCGGCCCGATGCCGGGACGATCTCGCTCTTCGGCAGGACGTTCTCTGATGATATCAAGGACGCCATCGGCTACCTGCCCGAAGAAGGAAGCCTGGATAAGGAGATCCCGGTCTCGGAGTGTATCCGGTATTTTGCAAAACTCAAACATGTGGATGCGATCGACCGGAAGATGGACGAGTGGCTGGAGAGACTGGATCTCACGGAATACCGGGACAAAAAGATCCAGGAACTGAGCAAGGGCATGCACCGCAGGCTCCAGTTCATTCTCGCGGTCATCCACCAGCCGGACCTTCTCATCCTTGACGAGCCGTTCTCGGGACTTGACCCACTCAATATAAAAACCCTCAAGGATGTTCTCCTTGACTTACGTGAAAACGGCACGACCCTGATTATGAGTACGCACCAGATGGACGAAGTGGAACGGATGTGCGACCGGATCCTCATGCTCAATAACGGGAAGACAGTGCTCTACGGCAGCCTTGATGAGATCCGCCAGCAGTTCGGATTATCGATCGAAGTCCGCTACGAAGGCCGGCTCCCGCATATCGACCATATACTGAGTATCAACGACTCCGGCAACATTGCGGAGCTGATCGTGGAAAAGGCTGCCGACACCCAGGCCATCTTAAAAACGCTTGTCGCCAGCGTTACCGTGAAGAAGTTCGAGGTAAAGCAGCGGTCCATGAACGAGATATTCCTTGAGGTGGGCCGGCGATGACGGCAAAATCCCTCGTGGTCGCAAAATTTGAATTCGTAAAGACCGTCCGGCGCAAAGGTTTCATTCTCGGCACGATCGGGCTCCCCCTTCTGATGCTCTTTGTCATCGGGCTCTCCCTGTATACCGGTGCCGGGATCGGCACGGGAGCAACGAACCAGACAACCGGGTATGTCGATGCTGCCGGTTTTATACAGGCAACGCCCGGCTTTGTCCAGTACCCCGACATTGCAGCCGGTAAAGCGGCACTGGTAAAAGGCAATATCCATAGCCTGTTGATCGTGCCTCCGGATTATATCCAGACCGGCACGCTCACGATCTATACGATGGACAACTCCCTGATCGGATCCGCGGGCTCCAGCCAGTCCGTGCAGGAGTTTATGACAACGAACCTCCTGCGGCACGAGAATGTTTCCGACCAGGCTGCGCAGAAGATCCTCTCCCCGGTATCACCCACGGTGATTGTCCTTGATGAAGCAGGGAATCCCAAAGGCGACCGGGAGATTCTTGGGTTCATACTGCCGTTTGCCCTCACGATGGTTCTTGCTATAGGTATCCTCACCTCGTCCGGTTACCTGATGCAGGGAATCGGCGAAGAAAAAGAGAGCCGCCGGGGCGAGTTCCTGCTCTCCCACTGCTCGGCTGAAGAACTGCTCGCAGGAAAAATCCTCGGGTATGCGGGAGTGAGCCTGCTCCAGATCACCGTCTGGGTCGCGATCGGCCTTGTCGTGATCGCCGCAAGCCCGTTCGCGGAGGTATTCTCAGGACTCCAAGTGACGTGGCTCGTGTGCCTCGCGGTCATTTACTTTATTCTCGGGTACTTCCTGTTCTCTGTCTCGATCGCCTGCGCGGCATCCCTTGCTCCCTCGGTCAGGGAATCTCAGCAGGTCTCAGCAGTCTTCTCGATGTTTGCCATCTTCCCGCTCATCTTCCTCCAGTTCCTCCTGCAGGATCCAAATTCCCTCCTGATGCAGGTCCTGACATATTTCCCGTACACCGCGCCGTTCGTTGCGATGGTTCGGCTCACGCTCGTGACGGTACCGCCATACCAGATTATCGTGAGTATCGCCATTCTTGTCATCTCCATTGTAATCCTGACAAGGCTTGCCGCACGGATCTTCAGGATGGGCATGCTGACCTACGGGAAACGGGTGTCACTCAGGGAAGTCTGGGGATTTCTCAAAGAAAAATAAATTTTTATGAGGCCGATGGAGGGTGAGGGGGCCAGCCCTCAAAAATCCAGTGACAGCACAACGATTCTCCTGATCGTATGAGGATACGATTATACCGGGTTTGCCGCTTTTGCATCACCAACTCGCGGACAATCCCGGATATAAAGCGATCCCGGGGGTAATCCACAGCAATGGAGGTTTCGATACATTCATCTCCAGAAAAACGGGAATCTTGTATCTGTCACATATGGCTGCACATGAAGACCGGTACACCCGGATTCGCGAATTTCTCCAGAAACGGTACCCCGAGGCGGTTTCCATCTCGCTCATCGCACGGGAACTGGGAATGAACCGGGGGTCCGTTGCAAAATACCTGGAAGTCCTCCAGTCGCACGGTCATGTCGTGATGAAGCCGTTTGGTAAAGCCAAACTCTATACCTCCTCGAAAAATGTCCCATTTGACGATCTCTTAAACTACCTGTCCGACGCGATCGTCATCCTCGATTCCGGGCTCCGCATCCTGATGGCCAACCGGAGTCTACCTTGATGGACAACGCGACCACGTACCAGGAGATGCGCGACAGGATTCTCGGCCTGCTCAAGCAGCACGCGCCCCGGGCGATCCCGATCCAGACGATCGCCCGGGAACTCGCAATCGACCGGAGAACTGCTGCCAGGTATCTCGATCTCTTCACACTGAGCGGGGATGTCAGTATGGATCGCTTCGGGCCGAAGAAACTCTACCGGCCGTCGCAGCGCGTGCCCCTGCCGGAGATCTTCGACCATTCCCCGAACGCGCTCGTGATCCTGAACGCTGACCTCCTGGTGAACATGGCGAACTCGAGTTTCGTCGCCGCCCTCGGCATTAACCCCTCCCACACACTGGTCGGCGCGCCGCTCTTCGACCTCAACCTTCCTTTTTTCTCGGACCCAGCGGTCCAGCGGAATATCGAGCGGATCCATCGATCGGAGACGTACCTGGATAAGATGCAAGTGATAGACGAGCGGACGGGCAGGCTCTTCCTCGCAGCGTTCGCGCCGATCATCTCCCCGACCCTCGGCGAGGGGATCATGGTCAGCCTCCAGGACATCACGGCGGTGAGAAAGGCCGAGATCGATCTCAAGGACTCGGAGAAGAAAATGGCAACCCTCTTCGAGTCTGTCCCGAGCGGGATCATACTTTTTGCGGCAGACGGAGCGATCCTCAACGCGAACCGCGCGTCGCTGCGGGTTCTCGGTCTGCGCGCCCCCGCCGATATGCGGATCACGAGCATCTTCGACATCGCCTGTTACCGGACGAAGCTGGAGTCGCTGATCCAGAAGGGGCGGGCTACCGAGACCGAGCTTGCCTGCGACTTCGAGCGGTTGCGTCGGGAGCAGGGGATCCAGAGCACGAAGAGTGGCATCGCCTATTTTGATGTAGTCTTTACCCCGGTCCTTCCCCACAGTGGGGGGCCGGCAAAGGAGTTCGCCATCCTCTTCAAGGATATTACGGCCAAGAGGCGCGCGGAGAAGGACCTGAAGGAGCGGCTCAGGGGCGTCTCCAGTAACCTCCCCGGAATTATCTACCAGTTCTACGCCAGGGATACCGGCGAATGGGGCATTTACTACGTTGACGCGCGCTCCGCGGATATCTTCGGTCTCAACCCCGAGCCGGTCCGGAACTGGTTCCAGCGGTTTTCCGCGTGCATCGCCCCCGAGGACCGCGACCGGTGGGACGAATCGACCCGTGAGACCGTTCACAGGCGCGTCCCCTGGGACTTCGAGGGTAAGTTCCTCAAGCCATCGGGGGGCGAGATATACTTCCGTGGCATTTCGCAGCCCGTCCGGCTGGAGCACGAGACGGTCTGGAACGGGATCTTCCTTGACATCACCGACCGCAAGATGGCGGAGGAGGCGCTGCAGCAGAGCCATTTTCTGGAAACCCGGTACCGTTCGTTCTTCGAGGACACCTGCAATGGCATCCTGATATACGAGCCTGTCGACGAAGGCAGAGACTACCTCATCAAAGATGCCAACAGGGTGACGGCGAACCTCCTCCGCACGAACCGGGCCGATCTGGTCGGCAAGCGGCTCTTTGACGAGTTCCCCGACCTCTCGACCCCCGAGATCAACGAGCTCCTCCTGCGAATACTGACGACGGGGCGGCCCGAGGTCGTCGCACCGCTCCGGTACCGGGAGCGGGACGACTTCCCCCTGATCTCCCACTACGTCTTCAAGCTCCCGTCGGGGGAACTCGCCTCGTTCATGATAGACGTCTCCGAGGTGCTAGAGGGAGCGGAAGGGTTACAAGGCGCTGGTAAGGACGCTACCAACGGATCAAACTGCGACTGCGGGGACCTTGGTCCCGTCAACCCGAGCTGAGCGGCGGGGTCGTGAACATATGGGACCGTCGGCTCCATTTCACATTCCCTCCGGACAACGCCGAGAGCTGGCCTGAGCCCCATCGAAAGCGGGTCTCATTCTGAGAGCAGCTATCTGGAGAACGGCGGAGCTCTCCCGACCAGGAATCCATTCGCAGCGTCACCACAAGGGTCTCCACGAGATCATCATCCGCTGTGTGATGGTATGGTACTCCGCGTTTTCGGGTTCTGTCGCCCTAAACAGGTTGGTGGGTATTTTAATCAAGGGGGTCTTTGATCCACAGAGAATCGCGCCTTTAAGAGATCCAATGTCAATTTTGGTTTATCGCCATGTTGCGTGGCATAAAACAAGAGGTGAAATGGTGAAAATAGGAGTAATTGGAGGAACCGGCGGGCAGGGCCTCGGCATTGCGACCCGGTTCGCACAGGCTGGAGAGGAGATCATCATCGGCTCGCGGACGCTCGAGAAGGCCCAGGCCGGTGTGGATAAAGTGAAGGAACTGCTCGGCAACGTCAAGAACGTGAGGGCAGCGACGAACGAGGACGCGGCCAAAGAGGCCGACGTGCTGATCCTGACCGTGCCGCTCGTGGCGCAGAAGGACACGCTCCTCTCGATCAAGGAGGGCTCGAAGGGCAAGCCCCTGCTCGACGCGACGGGGCCGCTCATGTCGGCCATCGGCGGCTCGGCCACGCAGTGCATGATCCTGCCCGAAGGATCGGCCGCGCAGCGTGCGCAGGCAATCCTGCCGGATGCGAAGGTGATCTGCGCGTTCAACAACATCTCGCAGACGTGGTGGATGCAGCTCAAGGAGCCGATCGACTGCGACTGCCTGATCTGCGGCAACGACAAAGATGCGAAGGCGATGGTGACCCCGCTGATCGAAAAGGTCCCCGGCATCAAGGTCGTCGACTGCGGCAACCTCGAACGGGCCAGTATCATCGAGAAGATCACGCCCCTGCTGATCGGCCTCAACATCCGGAACAAGTGCCAGTTCGGCGGCATCCGGATCACCGGCCTCGACAAGGGTCGCGTCTGCTAGTATCGCCATTTGAACATCAGCAATCTGTCAAACAACAGGAGGTAACATCATGAAAGGCTATGCAATGATTAAGAGTGGAGAAGCCGGGTGGGTAAACAAGGATAAGCCGAAGTGCGGTCCCCGCGACTGTATCTGCCGGCCGCTGGCACTTGCGCCGTGCACATCGGATGTCCACGTCGTGTGGGAGAACGCGATCGGCGAGCTCCCTGGCCGCATCCTGGGGCACGAGGCCCTGGGGATCGTCGATAAGGTAGGGAGCGACGTCAAGCTCTTCAAGCCCGGTGACAAGGTCATCGTGGGCGCCATCACACCAGACTGGGACAACGAGGCCGCTCAGCGCGGGTTCTCCTCGCAGACCGGCGGCATCATGGGGGCCTACGAATTCACGGCCAAGAAGGACGGCACCTTCGCCGAGTACTTCCACGTGAACCAGGCGGACAACAACATGGCGATGCTGCCGGACGGCATGGACCCCGTCGCAGGCGTCATGATCACCGACATGATGACCACGGGCTTCATGGGCGCGGAAAACACGAGCATCCCGCTCGGCGGGGACGCCGCGGTCATCGGTATCGGGCCGGTCGGCCTGTGCGCCATCGCCGGCTTGAAGCTGAAGGGCGCCAGCAGGATCTTCGGCGTAGGGTCCCGCCCGGTTCCCGCCAAGGTCGCGAAGATGTACGGCGCGACGGACATCATCGACTACCACAACGGCGACACGGCCCAGCAGATCATCGACAAAACGGAAGGAGCGGGCGTTGACGCTGTTGTCGTTGCCGGCGGTGGCCCCGACATCCTGATGGACGCTATCAAGATGGCGAAGGCCGGGTCGAAGATCGCGAACTGCAACTTCTTCGCGGGGGCAGACACCCTGCCGATCCCCCGCCTCGACTGGGGGAGCGGCATGGCGAACAAGGACATCATCACCGGCCTGTGCCCCGGCGGACGGGTCCGGCTGGAGCGGCTGGCCAAGCTGATCACCTATGGCCGCTTCGACCCGATGCCCATGGCGACGCACGTCTTCCACGGCATCGACCACATCGAAGAGGCGCTTCTCATGATGAAGAAGAAGGCCGGCGACGTGATCAAGCCCGTCGTCCTGTGCGAATAAAAACCACTCTATACGGGACGCATCTCCATCTCAAATGATCGTGCAACACAGTTGGGGTCATGACAGTGGTGACGGGACCCCGCAACGTGGGTCCCTTCCCTCCCCCGCTGTTTTTTTGAGAATATCGCTGTTTTCGACGCACACCCCGACGACGGCGCTGATCGCGAAAAGACGTGCGGCCGAGATTGAGCTGGCCATCGACTTCGACTGCATGAGGCAGGAGCAGATCCCGTGCACGAAGCCCGACGCGGCCTCCCTGACGCAGTCGTCACGCCGATCCGGCGCGACGGCGGTGGTGGTCCGGGCGAGTTCGCGAGCCTGTTTAGAGACATCACGCAGGACCGGTACAAGCGCAGAGACCTGGGTTCCCAGGAGATCCGGGACCCCTCATAACGGAGATAGATATTATGACAATGATTGGCATGCAGGGACGGGCCGTGGCCGTCACGGACGCCCAGTATGGAATCGGCGTGCAGATAGGCGAAGGATCTGCAGAGAGGGACGATAACGCGCACCATTACGCAGCGTTCATTGGCGGGGATGACCGCAGATTATCTGTACCGCGGGTCGGACTCCTCGGCTGCGGCAATATCGGCCGCGTGATCGCGGCCCACGCCGACGGCTTCGAGGTCGCGGCGCTCTACGACCAGACGCACGAGCTGGCGCGGGAACTCGGAAGCCGCTGTGGAGGGATGGCCTTCGACTCTTTCGATTCGTTCGCAGCCGCCGATCTCAACCTCGTGGTCGAGGCCGCGTCGCCGGCCGCGGTGCGGGCATACGGCGAGGCCGTGCTCCGCGCCGGCAAGGACCTGGTGGTGATGTCCGTCGGCGCGCTCGCGGACGCCGCCTTCCTCGCGCGCCTCCGCGAGGCGGCGATCGCGTCAGGCCGAAAGGTCCGCATCCCAAGCGGCGCCGTGATGGGCCTCGACAATCTCAAGATTGGGCGCATCGGTGGGATCGACCGGATCATCCTGCGGACGACCAAGAACCCGGCATCGCTCGGGCTCAAGGTCACCGAGCGCACGCTCGTCTTCAAAGGGAGGGCCGAGGAGTGTGTCAAGGCCTATCCGAAGAACACCAACGTCTCGGCCGCGATCGCGATCGCGGCCGGGCAGGAGATCGAGGTCGAGCTCTGGGCGGACCCAGCGGCGGATCGGAACGTTCACGAGATCGTCGCCGAGGGCGCGTTCGGCGATGCGCATGTGCGGATCCGTAATGTGCCGAGCCCGGACAATCCTGCAACCTCGTACCTCGCGGCCCTCTCGGTCCTGGCGCTGCTCCACAACCTCGGCGAGCCGATCGTGGTCGGGACGTGACGTCATTCGCACGACCCATGACACCGGGCGAAACCCGCGAGGTCCGGACGGCGTACGATGTTGGTGCTGCCGGCATCCACCGCCTCTTCCCTGCACTTTAAGCCCCTTCCCGGGGCCCATGTATTTGTCGTATGCGCGGGGGCGTGAGGGGACTCTGCCGCCGTGGTCGCAGGACTCGTTGACACACCGGTTATAGGCATCCCTGTCAGTGTTGGTTATGGATAGAGGGGAGAGAGACGGGCGGCACTGGCGAGCATGCTCCGGTCCTGCTCGGTTATTGCCGTCATCAACATCAATGCCGGCTTCACGGGCGGTGCCTTTGCCGCACTGATTGCAAACACGGGAGTACGATCATGAAACGCGGATTTTATATCGGAAGGTTCCAGCCATACCACAACGGGCACCAGTCCGTGCTTGAACATATCTCGGATAAAGTCGATGAGATCATTATCGGTATCGGCAGCGCGCAGTTGTCACACCAGGTGGACAACCCCTTCACTGCCGGCGAACGGGTACTGATGATTACGCACGCACTCACCTCACTCGGATGCCCCTATTATGTCATCCCCATCGAAGACATCCAGCGCAATGGCCTCTGGGTGGCCCATGCCCTGTCCATGGCCCCTCCATTCGATATCTGCTATTCCTCAAACCCACTCGTTGTCCGGCTCTTCCGGGAGGCCGGATTCAACGTCCAGTTACCGGCAATGTATGAACGGGAGACCCTCAGCGGTACGGAGATCCGCAGGAGAATACTGCATGATGAGCCCTGGAAAAAACTCGTTCCCCCTGCTGTCGCACAGGTACTCAAAGAGATCGATGGTGCCGGACGGCTGCGCCAGATTGCACGGGACGATTAACTGGCATATATACAAGGAATCTCTTTCAGCAGTGTACAGAGGATGCACATTGTATACTCCTGAAATAATTTCTTATAGATCTTTGCTTACGAACACATGAACGTTTCATCATCAGACTCACCACTCAAAAACCCGGGCAGGAATCGGTCGGATACCCTGAGATTCGAGATATCGTTTGAATTCGCTATCCCAGTTCCCGTTTTCATCGATCCGATGAGCGCCGAACTCGCTGCCATGATCCATGATCAGTTCACGAAGCGGGCATATCGATCCATATTCCCGAAGTGCTCGTTCGACGATGGCTATTGAATTCTCTGTATTGATGGTAGCAAATTCATCGATTGCCAGGATCTTTCGTTAGGAGTCATCCAGGACCGCACAGATCTTGAGTCCGGTGATTGGATCTTCATGCCCGTCGATGTGTCCGGCTGGCATGCTATGCTTTCGCTCATAGCGTACCCATTTCCGCAGTTTTCGTTTTGATGCTTCAGCTCTGGCGAGTCCCCGGTCCATCAAATACCTGTGTATGCGGTTATGAAAAAAATTAGGACATAGGCCTTCCGAATGAGCTTTTCCAACATACTCGCTCCATACCGGAATCGTCGGTACGCTTCGTCTATCACTGATTCATCAGCAGTTACCGGTTTCTTCGGTCGACTTATAGACTCCCCGATGATTGGAATTACTCCTGTTGAACGATACTGCCTCCAGAGTTGATCCACTCGTCTCCTCGTTATGTGCTGGATCTTCGCTATTATTCCGGAGGATTCTTTCCTTTCCTTTTGATGGATTATCCCCAGTATTATCTTCTTGGTCCACTTCATCGTTGAACTGATCTTCGGCTCAACGTCTGATATAGGAAATACTTTTGGGACTGTACAAAATTCTGATGTTTGCAAAGGAAAATTTAGAGAAGTATTGATCCTTGTCGATCATCAGATACAACGGTCTGACGACAAAAGACGTGCCGCTGCCGGTAGGGCACTCCACCAAATCTTCCATGGTCTCTACGACGAGGGTGAGGACACCGGGTTTATCCTGTATTGACGCTGCCGTAAAAGCCTATCTCACGGTCAGTGCAGACAGCGAGGTATATCCAGGTGCGGGCTGCAGGCGGCCATCCGCCGTTGTGAATATTCCGATGTATTCATTTCCAAATAAAGGAATCAATGGATAAGGCAGATGTTTATGACAGAAGACCAGGACCGGTACTCCCGGATCCGCGAATTCCTCCAGACAAAATATCCCGAGGCGGTTTCTATCTCCGTCATTTCCCGGGAACTGGGGATGAACCGCGGGTCGGTTGCAAAATATCTCGACGTCCTCCAGTCCCACGGGCATGTGGCGATGAAGCCGTTTGGCAAGGCAAAACTCTACACAACCTCGCAGAACGTCCCGTTCGACGATCTTTTGAACTATTTGTCCGATGCGATCGTCATCCTCGACTCCGGGCTCCGCATCCTGATGGCCAACCGGAGTTTCTTTAATACGTTTGGCATCCGCAGGGACCGTAACATCATCGGTATCGAGCTCTCCCGGCTCAGCCTCGCCCTGTTCAACAACCCGACCGTACAGGAAAATATCTTGCGGATTGTCCACTCGCAGATGTTCGTGAACGAGATGCTCGTCATCGAGCAGGGAACCGAGCGGATCTTTTTAACCGAATTTGTCTCGACCGTGATCCCGTCGGTTGCATTCACCGAGAAACCCGGGATCATGATCAGCCTCCGCGATATCACGACCTGGAAAAAGACCGAGGAGGCGTTAAAGACAAGCGAACGCAAGATCCGCACGCTCTTTGAGGAAGTCCCAAACGGCATCTTCCTCTTCCACGAGGACGGGACGATCTTAAACGCCAACCGGGCAGCGCTCGACATTCTCGGCCTTACCCGGTTCACGGACCTTGCGGACTTCAAGCTCTACGACATCTTGTGCTCGAAAGAGAAGATCCAGGACCTGATAAAAAAAAGCCAGATCGCCGAGCTCACACTTTCCTGTAACTTCGACCGGCTCAAGGCAGAGACGCTGTCTGCGACAAAAAAGAAGGGGATCGCATACTTCCAGATCGTCTTTGCCCCGGTCAGCGAGAGCACGGACAATGCGCCCCGGGAATATTTCATTCTCTTTTTAGATATCACGGAGAAAAAACTGGCAGAAAAAAGGCTCAAGGAACGGTACCTCGGGATCGTGAGCAACCTGCCCGGGATCGTGTACCAGTTCTACGCCCGGGGCACCGGGGAATGGGGCTCGTACTATGTCAACGAACGCACAGAGGAGATCTATGGTGTACCGGCCGAACCGCTCAATAACTGGTTTGACCGGTTCGGTGACTGCATCGCCCCTGAGGACCGGGGGCGGTGGGGCCGGTCCATCGAAGATGTGATAAAAAACGTCACGTCCTGGGAGTTCGAGGGCCGGTTCATCAAGCCCGACGGGGAAGAGATGTACATCCGCGGGATCTCGCAGCCGGTCCGGTTAAAAAACGAGACGGTGTGGAACGGGATCTTTCTCGACATCACCGACAGGAAACGGGCGGAGGAGGCGTCGCGCCGGAGCGAGGAACGGCTCAGGGGGATCGCAGGCAACCTGCCCGGGATCGTGTACCAGTTTTACGCACAGGACGGGATGTGGGGGACCTACTATGTGGATGGCCGGTCAAAAGAGGTGTACGGCCTCGATGCCGACCCCATCGATACCTGGATCCTGCGGTACAGCGGGTGTATCGCGCCCGAGGACCGGGACCGCTGGATCCAGTCCATCGAAGATGTGATAAAAAACGTAATGCCCTGGGAGTTCGAGGGCCGGTTCATCCGGCCCGATGGCGAGGAAATGTTTATCCGGGTGCTCTCACAGCCGGTGAAGCTGAAAAACGAGACGGTGTGGAATGGGATCATCCTCGATATCACAGACAGGAAACGGGCAGAAGAAGCCCTGAAAAAAACCCAGCTCAAGGAGATGCGGTACCACTCGTTCTTCGAGAATGCCTGCAACGGTGTCCTGATCTACGAGTCGGTCCCCGACAGTAACGATTTCATCATCAAGGATGTGAACCGGGTGACGGCATCGCTCTTACGGATGCCAAAGGAGGAACTGGTGGGAAAACGCCTCTTTGAGGAGTTTCCCGAGCTCCCGGACCCCGAGATCCGCGACCTCCTCCACCGGGTCGATGTAACCGAACAGCCCGAGGTTGCCGCGCCCTTAAAGTATCGCAGAAGGGAGGATTTCCCCTGGATCTCCCACTACGTGTTCAAGCTCCCGTCCGGGGAGATTGCCTCGTTTATGATCGATGTCACCGAGGCGGTCAAAGAGGATCGGGACATGGACGGCCGGGTCGTCTCCCGCCCGGAACAATCCTGACCGGGAAGGGATCCTTCTTTTGCGCTTTTGAACATCCGTGCATCAGCAGCGGTTGGTATCCGGCCGTCCTTGTTGCCGTCCGGGTGATGCCTGACCGGGGAACCTTGCTCTAATGGCGAGCAATGCAGCAGCATGAATAATCCCCCGGTGGCTTATGTATCGGCAGGGATTGTGGGATCGGGGCGTTCCGGCTCAATGGCGAGCAATAAAAAACACGTTTATCTAGGCCTCCGTGAAATGGTGCCATGTGGAAGAAATTCCACAAAACCAGAATCGAGCAGCGGGCTCTCATGGGCAGGGCCGGTTTTCCCGAAAATAACCAATAAGGCTCTTAAACTTTCGACAGTAGTCGCCTCAATCGGTCAAGGGAAAACCCGGCTTTTCGTACCCTGATGGATAGTATACGGTGCATCTGTACATCAAGGTTTGGATCGTTAAAAAAAAACGGTCGCGTCCATGATCACCCCCCTCTTCTGGAAAAGGAGGCAGACATCATGGAAACCAAGATTGGATATTTTGCATCGATCGAACAATACAAGCCGATGGATGCGCTGGAACAGTCAGTGCGTGCGGAAAAAACCGGGTTCGACTCCATCTGGGTCGACGACCACTTCCACCCGTGGTATCACACCGATGCCCAGTCCGGCCAGGCATGGGCCTGGATGGGTGCCGTACTCCAGGCAACAAAGAAAGTCTTTGTCTCGACCTGTATCACCTGCCCGATCCTCCGGTACAACCCGGGTGTCGTGGCACAGACGTTTGCCACCCTCCGCCAGATGTACCCCAAGCGTGTCGGGATCGCGGTC
>Ga0172381_10003995_pt1 | contig 15408 bp, 19 predicted proteins | sample Leawel6488metaG_FD_119754 | JGI IMG/M metagenome (GOLD analysis project Ga0172381, IMG submission 119754) | Leachate microbial communities from a municipal landfill in Southern Ontario, Canada - Leachate well 64-88 metaG | ecosystem: Engineered > Solid waste > Landfill > Unclassified | place...
ATTTGTGAGCGTGGATGGGATCGAACCATCGACCTCTGTCTTATCAGGACAGCGTTCTACCACTGAACTACACGCTCAAACTTAATATATTTTAGTGTACACTGAAAGCCGACGATGTGTCGGCTCCCCGACTTTTACGTCGGGGCTACACATCCAAAGAACCTATAAAATATAACAAAAAAAACTTTTATAAGCAAATAAAAAATAAAAAATAAAAAACTACCCTTGCGAGTAGTTTTTTATTTTTAACTATTTAGAGAAAAATTAATATTCTCGGCGACCACCACGGTTTCCACCGTCATAACCACCATTGCCTCCTCCATATCCACCGTTTCCACCTGTTCTTGGTGGGCGAGCTTCCATTGGACGAGCTTCATTAACTGTGAGCTTTCGTCCTTCGAATTCTTGTCCATTCAACATAGAAACAGCTTTTTGAGCTTCTTCTTCTGTTGACATTTCAACGAATCCAAATCCTTTTGAACGACCAGACATCTTGTCCATAATAATAGTTGCTGAGGTAACACCACCAGCTTGTGCGAAGAGCTCTTTTAAAGCGTCTTCTTGTGTGCTGTAAGGAAGTCCCCCTACGTATAGCTTTGTAGCCATTTTCACTTTCTCCCGTTTTTTAAAAATCGGGCAAAAACTATTTATAAAGCCTACCATCGATGGCCAGGCATAGATACTCTGATCGCTAATTAAAACAAAAGCTTTTGAGAACTACAAGAAAAATAATAGCATAAAAACACTAAAAAAACAATGCAAATATAAATCTGTGGATAAAATAAAATTTTGTAATAAAAATTTACTCCTCATCAGTGCCAGTCTCCCCAGATTCTATAGCATCTATGACTTCACTAATTCCACCATCCATTATTTTAGGCAAATTATGCCAAGATTTTTTTATACGATGATCTGTTATTCTATCTTGCGGAAAATTATAAGTACGAATTTTTTCACTCCTATCCCCTGTACCGATCTGATTTTTACGATCAGCTGAATATTTTTTTGCTTCTTTCTCTTCTTCTAAAACCTGTAATTTAGCAGATAAAATCATTAAAGCTTTTTCGCGATTTGCCAATTGACTTCGCTCAGAAGTACAACGCACATCGAGTCCTGTAGGCTTATGAATTAAACGTACTGCTGTCTCAACTTTATTTACGTTCTGTCCACCCTTACCTCCAGAACGAGAATATTCCATATCTAGGTCTGCAGGATTTATCTCAAATCTAACTTTTTTACGAATTGGTAAAATAGCAACTGATGCAGTAGAAGTATGAACTCGTCCATTTTTTTCAGTAGCTGGAATTCTTTGAACCCTATGAACACCAGTCTCATAACGCATTTTTTTATAAATATCTTTTCCTTTTATTTCAAAACTGGCTTCTTTATACCCACCTAAATCATTTTTTGATTCATAATTAGTTTTCCATTGCCATCTTTCTATCTCTGCATATCTCTCATACATATGGGCCAATTCCCAAGCGAAAAGAGCAGCTTCATCCCCTCCGGCTCCTGCACGAACTTCTAAAACAATTTCGTTAGCAAATTCCTCTTCTTCTTTTTCTTTATCTAAAATATCTTGAATCTGTTTTTCTAAAATATTTTTTTCTTCTACTATTCTTTTTAAATCTATCTCAGCCATTTCTTTCAACTCAGGGTCAGAGATCATTTCATTAACATCTTTTTCTTCATTTTGTATTCGCTCTAAAACACCAGCCAAATAACTAGTCTGATGATTTTTTTTAAGTTCTTCTAAATTTAAAGTCATAAAATGATTATACAACAAAACACCCTCTTACAGGAGGGAGTTTTGTATTAATTTATTTTTTAGCTTTAGCAGTGGCACTTAGAGCTCTACGTTTATTGAATCGATCAACACGTCCTGCTGTATCCATTATTTTTTCATTTCCAGTATAAAATGGGTGACACTTACTACATATTTCCATTTTTATTTCTGGCATAGTTGAACCAATTTCAAAAATAGCTCCACAGGCACAAGTAGCCTTTGTTTTTGTATTATATTTTGGGTGTATATCTTTTTTCATATTTAATAACATTATCACAAAAACAAATTTAAGGCAAATCAGGTAACCTTTTTTGAGAAAAAGGATTTGGATTACTTACTACTTCTTGTGATTTTAATTCATAAATATGATCAATGTCATTTTTAAAATTACCCCATCCACCACGAGCACCAAAATAACCTACACTTTTAACAGAATTATGTACTATCTCATTTTCTTTATAATTTGGATAAGCTAATGTTGTTATTTTGAGTCCCAACTTCTCTTCTAATATTTTTTTACTTTCACTTAATTCATATACCAACAAATTAGAATCTACCTTGGTCAACATTTGATGACCCTTAGTATGTGAACCTATTTCAAAATTATGAGTGGCTAAATATTTTAAATCATCCCAACTCATATATGCTTTATAATTTACATAATCTGATACTATGAAAAAAGTAGCTGGAAAATTATATTTTTCTAATATAGGCACTGCATTATCAAATTGATTTTTCCAACCATCATCAAAAGAAATAACTACTGCCCTGGAAGGCAATACCATCACATAATTTTTAAAACTATTTACATACTTTTTGAAAGTAATAGGATGATAATCATTATCTTTTAAATACTGCATTTGTTTCTCAAAATTTTCTGTTGTCACCCTATAATTCGTCTGCATTTTTGTCTCTTTTATTTTTGGAGCTGAGCCAATTGAGTGGTATACCAAAACAGGTATTTCATATTTTTTAAGATTTGAAACACTAGAAAAAGCAGAAACTTTATGTGTTAAGGTAATAAAAATTATTACTAAAAAAAAATTTAAAAAAAATTTCATTATATTAAATCAAACTAGTTACCAGTAATCAAATCAATATTTGCTTGGATTTTTGCGACTCTACCCATTACTTGCCTACCATATTCACAGGTTACACCCCTTGTACCATAATAACTACAAGCTGCCTTTATTTGAGATGAATATGTGGTATTAGCCCCCAGTTCAGCCAAAAAGGTTGAAGAAGCCATAAGTGCATCTCTTGGCTCCCATGGATCTGGATTAGAAATACCTAAATACCTTCCAGCTTTATCTTTTATACCTATCCAAGTAGATGGAATAAATTGTGCAGGACCCATAGCTCCACCATAGCCATATCCACCAATTGGGCAAGAAACTAATGTCTTATTTGGATCACGTCCTACACCTGCAGTAATAACCCTGAATGGCAATACATCACGAGTCGGCTTCATTACATTTGGAAAAGCTTTTCCACTTCTTGAGGAAACACCTGCACCAGTCTCAAAATTTGTAACATAACAACCACCAGTATCAGTTCCAAAATTAGACTCTTGTTGAATTATGGCTAAAAGAAAAGCTGATGAAACTCCGGTAAATTTCTGAGCTAGTTTTGCATATTCTAAAGCTACACCAAATGGGATAGCGGCACTATCACGAAGTTGAAAAAGAGCCGCTCTAATTTTATCTGCTTGAGCTTTTTTTTGAGCAGCTAATACCTGGTAAGATGATTCTTTGTTTTTGGAATTTGATAAAAGTTTCTTTTTTTCGGCCTCTGTTAATGCTACTTTTTTTTGAGCATTTTCTAATTCATATTTAGCATCAAGCTCTGCACTTTGTTTTGCCTCTAAATCTTTTTTTTGTACTTCTGTATCACCTTTTATACCAGTAATCTTTTCTACTGAATCTTTTACAGCTTTTTTTATAGAATCATAAGATTCTAAATCAGAATAAAAATCAGAAATACTTTCATCAGATAAAACTAAATGTAGCATGTCATGAGTATCAAATTCATTAATATTTCTAATTAATTGTCCTAGCGACTCATACTCGCTTTCTATTTTTTGAGAAAGTGAACTAATGGTACTAACTTTTTTATTTATATCATTTTTTAATTGCACAATAGCTAAGTTACGCGCTTTAATTTTTAGTTTAAGAGCTTCAATTTGAGTAGTTAACTTCTTAACTTCTGAAGCATAATTACTACTTTCTTTATTTTGACTAGCTAATTGTTTTACTAAAGATGCATATTGCGCCTCAAATTCTTTTCTTTGGTTATCGCAAAAAGTGTAATTTGCTTTAGCATAAACTGAATTAGTACAATCACCTGCAGCCAATGTAACTGTAGGTATACTAAAAAAAGAAAATATAAATAAAACAATAAAAGCTATGACTGTATTTCGTATCATAGCTTTTATTATAGCAAATTTTTTGAAATTTTTCTATTATATTATTCAGTTGCGGCAGGGGCTTCTCCTTCACCTTCTTCTTCTTTCTTACCTTTTTTCTCAACTTCAATTGCAGATAGATCAACTGGAGCAACTTCTTCTACTTCTTCTTTTTGAATAGCAATAGAAGCAACAACTTCAGTACCCTTTGTGATCATTACAACTCCTGATGGAAGAACTATGTCTGAAACTAATATCTGACTATCTACATTTTCTAATTTTGAAATATCAACAGGTAAACTGTGTGGTAAATCTTTTGGTAAAGCTTCAATTTCAACTTCATGTAATACTTTAACCAAATTACCTAAATTAGATTTAACCGCCTCAGAAACTCCAACAAATTCAAGTGCAACACCAACCTCTATCTTCTTATTCATATCGATAACAAGAAAATCAACATGTATAGGCTCATCAGAAACTGGGTCAACTTGAACATCATGAATTAAAACATCAACTTCTCCTTCTGGTGTTGAAACTTTCACAGCAGTAGATTCTCCTGCTTTTTTCCAAACTTTCTTAAATTCGATAGTAGGAATAGAAATAGACGCAGCAACCTTGCCCATACCATAATAAACAGCTGGTAATTCGCCTCCTTTTCTTAATACTTCTAAATCTTCTTTAATATCTCTAATTTTTGCTTTTAAATTTAACATAAGTAACATTATATATAAAATCCCCAAAAATGCAACAAGTTAGCTATATTTACTACTTAACAACATTAGCCTTAATCATCTTAATGATCTCAGGAAATTTACTAATTTTAAAATGACCATTTTTGCTTTTATATATAATAATTTTTGAATCTTTTAGTTTATTTCGATACTTTTCTGCATGAGCAACTGGAACACAATCATCATCTGCTGAAAACATAAGAATAGTATTCTTACAATTCTTTTCTATTAAGGAAAGATCTGATTTGAGTTTAAAACCACCAGCTAAATCTTCACCTAATACTGTATCATCGAAAGGAGGACAAATCATATATACAGATAATAATTTTTTTGGAAATTTATTCTCAGACAAATATTTAGCCAGAAAAATGCCACCCAAAGAACTACCAATTAAAATTACATTATTTCTTAAATATGGAATATATCTCTCAAACCATATTTTCCAATCTGTATACTTAGCATTATCCTGTAACGGAAAACGTGGCTTAATTATTTCAAATTTTTTACCTAATTCCTTATCTATATAATCTCCAGCCCAAGAAACTTTCCTTTCTAAACTAATATTTTTTGTTTTTAAATAATTTAAATAATCCTTTTGATTTCTAAAGGTCATCCCTCCATGAATCATTAAAATTTGTGTCTTACTTTTCATAATTATATTTTATTTAACCAAATACTAAAAATTTCTTTTAGTTGATTTAACTGTTCTGGTTCTCGAAATGTATGTCGAGCTCCCTTAATAATATGAAACTCTCTCTCTGTTCCATCTGGTAATAAATCATAAAAGTTTTTTTGTTGATATGGTGGACAACTTGTATCAAATTCTCCTACAACAAACAACACAGGCATAGTCAATCTATCTACTTTTAATTTTAAATCATGCATTAATCTTTCTTCCATATGCGACCATGGGAGTTTCATTTTTACCCATGGTTTAGAAGTACTAGTTTTATGTGTCCAACCAGTTTCTTTCCATTCCTTAATTTCTTCCGCTTTAAACTTTTCTGATGCCTCAAAACTATCTTTTCCAGAATAAACAGCAGCATATGGAAACACTCCCTTAACTTCTTGTGGAAATTCTTCTGCATACTTTGCTACAGCGAATCCGCCCAAACTATGCCCAGCTAAAATAAATGGTTCTATATACCAAGTTTGTGTCTTTGCCCAATTAATAACATCTGCTAAATCTTCATAGTGGTTTTGCATTGTGGCATTTTCATAACTACCTTCACTTTCACCAATTGAGTTTGTTGCGTCAAAGTTAATTACAATATAATTATTTTCAAAAAGTGTATCAGCTAAAATTTTAATATGCAGCTGATCCTTATAACCTCCTAATCCATGAAGCACAAAACCAAGCCCCTTAGGATTTATTGGTTTTAATATATCTCCAACTATTTTTAAACCCTTTCTATTTTTTATTTCAAATTTTTCCATATTATTTAATATTATTAAAAAGCTTCAAGCGAGCTTCGACGACTTTTTTAACAGCGTCTACTGCTGGTTGTAAAATTTTATATGGTGCTAACTCATTTGGATTATCATTTAAAGATTTTTTTAGTGCTTCATCATAAGCTATGCGAATTTCTGTATTTATATGTATGATTGAGATTCCAGCCTTAATAGCATTTGTAAAATCTTCATCAGTAATTCCAGAACCACCGTGCAATACAAGTGGAACACCAGATGCCTTACGAATTTCTTTTATTCTTTCTATATTTAATCTTGGATTACCAGTTTTGACCATTCCATGAATATTTCCAACAGAAGGCGCAAGTAAATCAATTCCAGTTTTTTCTACAAAATATTTTGCATCTTCAATTTTTGTCATTGTCTCTTCAGAAATACCTTCTGGTATGCTTTCTTTAATATTTGAGCCAGAGCCTATAAAACCAAGCTCAGCTTCAACTAAAATGTCTCTACCTGTTTCTTTTGTTATTTTATGAGCATAGTCTACGCATTCTTTGATTTTTTTTATGTTTTCTTCAAAACTCAAATTAGCTCCATCAAAAATCACTGCATCAAAACCTGCATCAATACAATCTTTTACTCTTTCAAAGCTATAATGATGATCGGCATTTAAAAAAATAGGGAAATTATTTTTTTCTCTTATACTTTTTATCATTGCTACTGCTTCATTTATACCAACAAAATCCTCTTCTCCTTCAGATAAACCAATAATCACAGGAACATTTAAGTTTTTTGCCGCTTGATAAATACCATGCAAGGCTTCTAAATTTGAAATATTAAAATGCCCGATAGCAATTCCTTTTTCATCTGCTTCTTTTATATATTCTCGTAGATTCTTCATAATTTTATTTATGTCAAAGACGGTCTTTGACACGTATATTATTTTAATAAATCCTTTAAAAGCTTTATTACTAATTGTGGGTTTGCACTACCCTTACTTTCTTTTATTACTTTTCCAACCAAAGACATTATTACATTTTCTTTACCAGATTTATATATTGCGACTATTTCAGGATTTTCTAAAATTATTTTTTCAACGATTCCTTTTATTGCACCTTCATCATTTTTCTGTAATAAATCTTTTTCAGTAGCAATTTTCATCGGTGATTCATCATTTACTAAAATCATAGCTAAAATATCTTTAGCCACTCTAGAAGAAATTTTATTTTCAAAAAACATGTATGCTAATTCAGCGAAATTCTTTTCCGAGGGAAGAGTTATATTTGTTTTTATTTTTCTTAATCCAATATAATCTGAAGTTATAAAATTAGAAGCCACCTTTATTTTATTTTTATCATTTAAAATATTAGCTACAATTTCAAAATAGCTACCAAGCTCAAAATCATTTATATAAACTTCTATATCCTCATCTTTAATACCAAAATCATTTTTATACCTAAGTCTTTTTTCTATTGGTAATTCAGGTAATTCTTTTTGCATCTTCTCTAGGTTAAAAGCCTCATGCAATTTCATCTTTGGCAAATCTGGATCTGGAAAATATCTATAATCATGACTGGATTCTTTTTTCCTCTGAGAAAAAGTTTTTTGTTTAGTTTCATCCCAACCACGTGTCTCTTGCATTATTTCATCTCCTTTATTATTTTCCCAAAATTCTACCATCCTATCTAGTTCAAATTTAATAGCCTTCTCTACGCTTCTAAAAGAATTTAAATTTTTAACCTCAACTTTAGTTCCTAATTTATTTCGATCAGTTGAAACTGAAATATTCGCTTCGACTCGCATTTCACCTTTTTCCATATTCGCCTCTGAAACTCCCAAATATTTTAAAATTAATTGCAATTCTTTTGCAAAAGTTGAAGCACTTTTAGCTGCTTCTTCATCAGAAACCTCAAAAGTAAATGGCTCTGTCACGAGCTCCATGAGTGGTACGCCTGCTCGATTGAAATCTATCAAAGAGTAATCACCACGATCATGTTTATTATTTGCAGTATCTTCTTCAAGATGAACACGAGTCACATCAAAAAAGCTCAAGTGACCACCAGAAACAATTGGATATTTATATTGAGAAATCTGATAGCCTTTCGGAATATCTGGGTAAAAATAATTTTTACGATCAAATTCAGAAAAATCAGCAATTTTACCACCGATAGCTAACCCTACTTTTATTACATTTTCAATAGCTTTTTTATTTGCAACTGGCAGTGTTCCAGGATGTGCCATACATACAGGACAAATATTAACATTCGGATTTTCTTCATCAGGATTATTTAAACAACCACAAAACATCTTTGTTTGTGTCTTTAATTCTGCATGTATTTCAAGTCCTATTGTCGGATAGTATTTATTAGACATAAAATAATATTAACATATTTAAATATATTTAAAAATTACTATTCCTTAATTTCAGCTTCTATGTGTATGGCTTCTTGTTCACCTTCAAAGGGTGAAGGATTTTCCTCTGTACTTCTGCTAAATGCGGATCTACCCTTATTGGAAAAAATCTTTTTAGCCTTAAAGAGCATAAAAATTAAAAATAAAATTGCGATAAAAAATGGTAAAAGTGCAATCCAAAATATAAATTTAAAAAGTATATATGGACCACCTAAAAAATGAGTAAAACCCAAAAGCCAAATTATGAGCATGCTTATAAATGAGCCTGAAATTTTCATTTTATTTTTTCTTTAAAATCTTTGCTAATGCGTCTCCAAAATTCTTTACTGACTTGTCGTCATATAAAGAAATAGTAAATACTTTGGCTCCTAATTTTTTGAACTTATCTTTTTGCTTTTCTATGATTTTTATATCGTCTAAAACATCTGTCTTTGTTAAAATTATTATTTCTTCTTTATTAGACAATCCATCCTCTCCTAGATTATTTTTTTTATCATATTTTTCCAATTCTTTTCTTATTTCTTTATATTTTTTGATCATACCAAGGGCACCATCTGATAGATTTTCAAAAGAAACTAAATGTGCAATCATTTTAGTTCTTTTTATGTGTTTTAAAAACTTAATTCCGAGACCTTTACCTTCTGAGGCACCTTCGATAACACCTGGAATATCTGCAATTATATAACCATAAAAATCACCTAAATTTGGATCAAGTGTTGTAAAAGCATAATCTCCTATCTTAGCAGCAGCATTTGTTAAGCTATTCAAAAGTGAAGATTTTCCAGCATTTGGAAGCCCAACTAGGCCGATATCAGCAAAAATCTCAAGCTCTATTATAAAATCACCCTTTTCTCCTTCTTCTCCTGGATTAGATTCAAAAGGGGTAGTATTTGTAGATTTTTTAAAATGCTCATTACCAAAACCACCATAACCGCCTTTTAATAATAAAACTTTTTGACCCTCTTCTAATAATTGCCATTCTTCATCAGTTGATAGATTTTTAATTTTTGAACCAATAGGCAACTCTAAAAAAAATTCTTTACCATTTTTTCCATGAAGACTTTTACCACCACCATCTTCACCACTTTCAGCCTCAAATTCTTTTTTAGCTTTATATTTTGAAAGAATATTTAAATCTCGCACAGCTACAGCATAGAAATCTCCACCACGTCCACCATCACCTCCAGCAGGTCCACCTTTTGGCACGAACTTTTCTTGGCGCCAACGAACAACGCCGTCTCCACCACGTCCTGCTTCTGCATGTATTTTTATTTCATCTATAAAAGCCATAATAATAGGCTCTAGGCCACTAGGCTCTAGGGCTTTTAGTATAATAGCATCTTTTAAGCCTCTAATGCTAATTCTGCTAATTTAATTGCTCCTTCTTTGCTTTTTGCACTAGCTAGAAAGAGTCCACGATGACAAAAGACAGCGTCATCTACTCCTGAAATTTTTTGAAATTCTTCACCAGTTAATCCCGCCCATTCTTGCGGAAAATCCTTTTTAGCGACAAAACCACTAATTTCCTTTCTTATTGTTACAATTCCCCATCCTTCCTCGTCTCCAAAAATAGCAAAAAGTGGTTCAGTAAAATTTTGTAAAGCATCCCAAATGTCATATCTTGAAACTTTTGGTGCATCAATGACAACCAATCTTTTGTCTTCACTATTTTCATAAAAATTTTGAATAATTTTTACTACTTCAATTTGGTCACTATTTTTTTTAATTTCTCTAGATAAAATTTCTTTTGACCAGACAACTGCTTTTAAAAATTGAGAATCTTTATCTAAATTTTCTAGCGATGATGGACGAAAAATGGATAAAACATCTTGTACGCCATATGGAAAAATTTCATGCTTTTTTTCAACTAAACTAAAACCATTATCTCCAGCATCAATTGGTGCTACTAATTTATTATCGATAATTTGTGCGAGCTCCTTTGATTCACAAATCTCTTCGCCAAATTTTTTCCAAACTAAACCAAAAGATGAATACTCTATACCATTATCTCTCTTCCCTGCTCCACCTTTCTGATGATGATCAAAACGATTTGTTTCTATGTCATAAATACCACCTACATCAAAAACATAATCTGCTTTTTTAATTATTTCTTCGTCACGGGTTCGTATAAATTTAAATCTTTGTTTCTTTTTTTCAAATAATATTGAAAAAGCTGCAGCAGAAAATAAATCATCTGAATGAAAAGAGCCGTTATGTGTTACTAAAATTTTCCTTTTTTTAAAAATCATATAATTCTTCGAATACTTCATATAGCCAACCAACTAATTTGTCTAATATAATATAACCTATTATTAAAAGAATAATTATTAATGTAAATTTTCCTATCTCTCTACTTATATTTAGTGCTGTATAACTAAAAAAGTATCCTATTACCATTAACAATGGAGCCCATATAATAGTAGAAGAAATCTCTGCCCTTAGATACTTTTTAAAATCTATATTCATATACCCAGAAAAAATAATAACCATATGATTGACTCCCATTATAAATTTTGAAATAAAGATAGACCAGAATGGTTTTTGATTGAAATTTGGCATCATAATAAAAACTCTTTTTTCAATAAATTTTAAAAACTTATTTTCATGCCATTTTTTATGTATTAATTGTCCAATATAATAACCTAAAAAGGTTTTAGATAAACCACCAAAATAAATAAAAACTAAAGCAAAACCGAAATCCAATGCTCCCAAATGAGCCAAAATACCAGCAGTAATTAATATTAACTCACCCTCAAAGATCAAACCCACAAAAATAATTAAATAGGCCCATACTTGATGATGCTCCACTAAATTTGTTAAGAGTTGAACTGTGTGCATTAAAATATCAAAATTTTATTAATAATAGTCATTTTTTTAGTCAGAAATTCAATATAAATAAATAAATTTAAAATAATGAATCTACTACTTCCTTTACCATATTTCCATCTGCTTTGCCTTTCAAGTCTTTCATCACAGATGACATCAACATACCTTTCTTTGTTGCATCAGTTATTCCCAATTCTTCTTTTTTAGATTTAACTATATTTTGAACCTCATTCTTATCCATTAATTTAGGTAAAAATGTCTCCAAAATTGCCAACTGTGCACTTTCTTCTTTTACTAGATCATCCCTATTACCTTTAGTGAATTGTTCAATCGAATCTTTCCTCTGCTTTGCCATTCTAGTTATTACAGAAATAGCTTCTTCGTCAGACAATAATTCAGTTGGCTTTCTGTTTTTAGAAACTAATTCATTGGTAAAAGCTGCAGACATTCCTCGGTATGTTTCCAAGGAAACTGTATCTTTCGCCATCATTGACTCTTTTATTTTATTTTTTATTTGTTCATGTAACATATTTTTTAAATTAAGATTAAATAATTATAAAAATTTTGAATTTTAATAATTATGATATATATAATAACAAAAATATGTTAAAATAGCACTACATATGAATACAAAAAAAATTATATTTTTTGATACGGAAACCACCGGCAACACTGAAAAGGATTTTCTATGCCAAATTGCTTATAAAGTAAATGACGAAAGTTTTGTCGGATTTTATAGACCACCAATAAAAATTCCGCCAGAAGCATCAGCTGTGCACCATATAACAAACAAAAGGCTAGAAAATGAAATACCATTCAATGGCAGCTCTGACCAGGCAAAGATCAAAGAACTTTTTGAAGACAAAGATTCAATTGTTGTGGCTCATAATGTTCAATTTGATTTAATGATTATTAAAAAAGAAAATATTGAACCAAAAAACTATATTTGTACTCTGCGCCTAGCTCGATACCTAGACCCAGAGGGTAAAATTGAAAAATATAATTTACAATATTTACGTTACTTACTAGACCTAGACGTAGAAGCTACTGCCCATGATGCACTGGGAGATGTTTTAGTATTAGAAAAACTCTTTGACCGTTTAAAGACCCGCCTGCAACAGCTATGCTGTAAGCATTGCGGGGAGGAAAAAATATATGGTGCAGAGCATATATCTGATGATGAAATATTAGAGAAAATGATAGAGATTTCCTCACACCCATCGCTTCTTCATTCAATTTCTTTTGGTAAACATATAGGCAAAAAAATAGAAGAAATAGCCAAAATAGATCGAGGGTATTTAGAATGGCTATTAAAACAAAAATTAGAAAGTGATCAAATTGATGAAGATTGGATATATACTTTAAAGTATTACTTGGGTAAATAAAGAAAAAAAGTTAAAATAAAAAGATGCAAAATATTATTTGGATTATTGTCGGAATTATAGGAGGAGGACTTTTTATGTTTTTTTTGGCTTATTTTTTATTTTCTAAAAAAAGTGAATCTAGTGAAAAAAACGATACTGGTCTAAATTTAATCTTACAACAACTAAACGAGCTCTCTCGAACAGTAGATAGTAAAATTGGTGAATCACACAAACAAATGAACGAGAGTCTAAAGTTTCATTCCACTGAATCAAATAAGATAATAAGAGATGTAACTGAAAAATTAACTAGACTAGATGAGACAAACAAACAAGTCATATCTTTCACTGACCAATTGCAAAGTTTGCAGGATATTTTAAAAAATCCGAAACAACGTGGAATTTTAGGTGAATATTACTTAGAAACAGTTTTAAAGAATGTATTACCACCTGGCTCTTATCAAATGCAATATGCTTTTCCAGATGGCAACATCGTAGATGCAGTTGTTTTTGTTAAAGACAAAATAATTCCAATTGATTCAAAGTTTTCTTTAGAAAATTACAATAGGGTTATAGAAGAAACAAATCCTGCTGAAAAGAAAAAATTAGAAACAATCTTTGTAAATGATTTGAAAAATCGTATTACTGAAACTTCTAAATATATACAACCATCTCAAGGTACTACAGAATTTGCTTTTATGTTTATTCCACATGAAGCAATATACTATGATTTACTTATAAATAAGGTGGGGTCTATAGACGAAAGTGCTGAAAACTTAATTCAAAGGGCAGCTGGAAAGTATAAAGTTATCATTACATCCCCTACTTCTTTCTTGGCCTATCTGCAAACAGTTTTACAAGGACTAAAAGCAATGCAAATCGAAGAATCAGCAAAAGAGATAATTAAAAAAGTAGAAGACCTGGGTAAGCATCTAAAATCTTATGATGAATATCACTCTAAACTTGGTAGTGCATTAAATACTGTTGTAAATCATTACAATACTTCAAATAAAGAATTAAAAAAAATAGACAAAGATGTACTTCGCATATCTGGTACTTCACCAGAATTTTCCACTATTCAAATAGAAAAACCAAAAATTGAGGATTGACAATAACCTTCTTTACATCTACAATAAAAAAAGATTTTAAATATAGTACAAATAAAACTAAAAACTTTTTATTATGGAAGAAACAATCCAATCAAGTGCTGCTTACTCTCCAGAAGAGTTAAGTGAATTTCACTCAATCATTAAAAGAAAATTAGAAAAAGTAAAGATAAATTTAGACTACTTTTCAAGCTTAACTAATTCTGAAGAAAGTGGAACACATGACACTTCTCGTTCTTTTAAAGGAATAACGGAAGAGGCGAGAGAATTATCAACAAAAGATAGTAATCTTGATCGTTTAATAGAAACGAGAAAGATGATAGTCTTGTTAGAAAATTCCTTAATTCGTGTAAAACAAAAAACCTATGGGATATGTTTTGTAACAGGAAAAAAGATCCCTAAACAGCGTTTAATTGCTGTTCCGGAGGCGACAACCTCGATAGAAGGACAACGAATATTAGAACAAAGAGAAGGCAAATAAAAGCCTAATCTAAAAATAAAAAAAACGTGCTTTATATTATAATAATGCACGTTTTTTATTTTATTGAAAATTTATCTCTAATTTTTATTTAGGACGTAAACTAGGATAAACACTGATAAGTCATTGTAAAAGTATGACTTCTTTTTAAACTCAATGGCGTTATTGAATAAGTTAAGACCAGATGCCAGTAATAATTTTATTTCAGAGGTTTTCTTTGCATTACTATAGGCATCATCCATTGACGGACCATATCCCAATGCAACTACCCTAAAAAAATCTTTATCACTTGTATATTCAGCTTCTAATTTAAGGAAGGTCTCGTACAAAGCTTCATATCTTGAGCTTCTGTGTTTTTTCAAGAATAAAACCTCTTCTTCTGTTCTGTTGTTTTTGTTCTCTTTCTGAGAATAAGCTATTGCAGTTACTGCAATCAATACAATTAAAATTACTGTTTTTTTCATTTTTTCTGGTTTTAAAAATTAATATATATTTATTTAGGTCGCATAAATTTCCATAAAGAAACTAATGCGACTAAACAAATAATTAACTAAAAATTTTGTCAAAAAACTATATAGCTCATTGTAAGATAACATATAAAAATGAATCTGTCCAATCTTCTAAAAATATAATCTAACGTCTATAAAAAATACCTTTTGATTTTTAAGTAAAAAATGATATATTTACAAATAGAAATATATTGGCCTCATCGTCTAGTGGTTAGGACAGCGGGTTCTCAATCCGCTAACCGGAGTTCGACTCTCCGTGAGGTCACCAAATACAAAAGAGTCCACTGCTGGACTCTTTTGTATTTGGTGACGACCGCAGTGCTGTTTTGTCAGCAGACAAAACCACGAGGGGCGGGCTGCGAAAATTTGGAGCGACGGCGAGAAA
>Ga0172381_10003998_pt1 | contig 15402 bp, 10 predicted proteins | sample Leawel6488metaG_FD_119754 | JGI IMG/M metagenome (GOLD analysis project Ga0172381, IMG submission 119754) | Leachate microbial communities from a municipal landfill in Southern Ontario, Canada - Leachate well 64-88 metaG | ecosystem: Engineered > Solid waste > Landfill > Unclassified | place...
ACAGCTGGAATCCACGCTGTTTCAAATCCTTCTGTCCAAGGGAAAGTAGAAATAGCTTCGCAGGTAGATGTAAAGGATATATTTGCTGACCATTCACCTGGATTAGTTCCACAAACTGCTTGAACTCTTATTTTATAAGTTGTTGCAGGATTTAAACCATTAATAGTGTATGGGTTTGTTGTAACCCCTGAAATAGTTGTAGCATTTGCCCAATCGGTTTCAGTATTTAGCATATATTGAATATTCCAAGAGTTACCAGTGGCTTCATTCCAACCTAAAGTAACTCCTGTTGTGGTTGGATTTGATGCTTGTAACGCTGTTGGTATAGGGCAAGTAAGATTAAAAATTGTAACATTATCCAAACCATTATTATAGCCATAATTATCCTCCGCTTCAAAAGCGATTTGATATGTTGAAGACCCATTTGGTAATGAAAGCGTAGCCATTGTCCAAGCAGTTGTATTTTGATTCAGATATATTAGTTCAACCCAAGGGCTAATCAGACTTGTACGATAATATACTTTTAGTGTATTTTGATCACCCCCCCAAGTAGGTTGAATATACCAAAATAACAATGTTGGATTAGATAAATTGGAAATATCAAGAATTTGAGAAATAAGTTTTGTTGTGTATCCATCAGAACTCTCTGCTGCAAAATAAGCAAAATTTGTTCCTTCTTGAGCAGCAGGAATTTGAGAACGTGATGTTGCTGTTGCCCAATTAATTGTACCAGAAATATATTCTTGAGTCCAGCATGTTAATTCTGATTCAAAGCCTTCATTCCATGGGAATGTAGTTATTGCTTCACAAGGTGTAGTATATGTTATTGGAGATGACCATTCACTAAGTTCTGTACCACAATTTGATTGAACCCTTACTTTGTAAGATATAGCAGGATTTAATCCATTAATTGTATAAGGATTTGTAACTCCAGAAATGGTTGTAGCATTTGCCCAATCAGTTTCAGTTGCAAGCATATATTGAATATTCCATAAAGTGCCGCTTGCATCTGTCCAACTTAAAGTAGCTCCAGTTGTTGTTGGGTTTGTAGCAGAGAGTGCTGTTGGTTTTGGACAAGCAGGAATAAATAATTCTGGCCCTATTACATCATCTAAACATAATCCATAACCATCATTATCATTTTGACGAAAAGCAACATAAATATTTTGTCCAATATAAGAAGACAAGTCAACAGTCCATTGTTGATAAGTATCCGTTATCTGATTTGTTCCAGAGTAAGAAGGCGAAATATCCAAAAGTGGGAGTGAAGTAAAAGATGTAACATCGTTTGTTGTAGTAGAAACTAACACTTTTAAAAATGTCTGATTGTATGTAGTACTAAAAGTACTCATTTTTGCCCAAAAACTAATCTGATTGTTAGTTGAAGTTACTGTTAATTTAGGAGTGATTAAGTAATTTATTGAGCCACTCCCATTATAATTAGCATAAGCATTAGCACTACCTATATGGGCATAAGATGTTGATCTTGTCCATGGTGTTGTTGGGCCAAGTGTGTTTTCAATTCTCCAATCATTAGGAGGGAATGTTGTTCCTTCGAAGCCCTCGTTTAATGTGGGTTGTGTCCAACCTTGAATGGCGAAAATTATCGCCATTAAAAAAAATAATAATCGTTTCATAAATACCATTTTTTAGATTAATAAATTGTTTATAACTTTTGTTTTTATATATTATTACTGTATAATAATTTTCGTTTTGTATATATTATGTGAATGTGCTGAGATAAATTAGATGGGGAATAAAGATGATTGTCTATTATTTCATCTATTATATTTGTCAAATATTTTATTCCTTGGAGTAAAATTTGAAATGGAAGGAGATAAGATTTTTGTATAGAGTTTGATTTTTTAGCATTTTTATTCTTAATACCACTAATTTTAATAAAATAATTAGTGTTATATTTTACTTTTTTAATAAAATCACAGGCTAATTCTTTTACGCCTATTGATAATGCTAATAGTATTAATAATAGTTTTATCATAATTTTCCCCTATTTTAATAACTTTTTGAATGATGCAAATATATTAAAATATTCTTATTATGCAAGAAAAAAATGATTTTTTTTGTAAAAAAAAGATGGGAGTTAAAAAAATAAATTCTTATTTCGCTTAATTTCATAGAGTTTTTATAAATTTAAACTCCATTTATTTTGATTTAAGTCTTAGTTATTTTTTAAAAACTTAGACTTAATCCAAAACTTGGCATTATTGGTAGTTGATCAACTCTATCTCCCGTTATTCTATCTTGATAAAACAGGTTGTTTCTATTGTATACGTTTGTTATGCTTAGGTTTAGTTCAAGAATTGTGGATTTGTAAATTTCGAATCTCTTTTTTACAGAAAAGTCTAAACGATGATATTCCGGTAATCTTTTGGAGTTGTATTTTCCAAGTAGCATTTGGAGTGTTCCATTTGCATAAATATAGTCATAATCTATTCCCGATTGGAAATCAAGCATTTCTTGTCCTCCTTTGTTTGGTGTGTATGGAAATCCACTTCCATAATTCCATCTTAAACTTAATTCCCATGAACGAGATAATCCCATTCGATATGATATTAATACATTTACATTATGTCTTCTGTCGTAGTGGGGTGCGTATTCTATTAACTCGTCTTCTCTAACTACTTTTCCAAGAGAGTAAACCGTCCAAACATATAATCTATCATCATCATACTTAACACTTAAATCAATTCCATACGCTTTTCCATTTTCTATGGCATATTCTTTTTTTAAGTAGTCTGGGATGTCATTATGTTCGGCATCATCGTTAAAGTATTTATTTCTATTGAGAGAGATTAAACCATCCATTGATTTATAATAGCCTTCGAGGTTAAGAGTTATATGGTTTGTTAAATCAAATTCTGTTCCAAATATAAAATGTTTTGAAGTTTGGAGGTAGGATGAAATTTCTGAGCCTTTATATGTTCCAACAATATTCATGCTTTCTGGTGAGATTGTTAGATAACCAGTGAACAGGTTTACTATATCAATATCGGGTTTTGTGTCTATGAATATTTGAGAATAAAGCCCTGTGGCTGCTTTTAGTCGGAACCTATCTGTTATATTGTATTTCAGAGCAAGTCTTGGTTCAGGAGATGCTTTGCTCATTGATGCATAGTAGCTTAATCTAAAACTCGGCTCATATAAAAATTTACCCCAAATACCTTTAAATAGCCCATAGACTCCCAACTCGGTTGAATAGTTAATGTTTTGAGTTGTGTTGGCTCTGGCTTCTTTAACTTGTGTTATGGTTGTGTTGGTTGTGCTTCCAATCATTTCTATTCCATATATCAGTTTGTTATCGGAGTAGAAATTGGTTGCAGATAGTCCAACATTAAATCCTCCAATATTACTGTTTTTGGAATTTCCAGTTGTGGTTTCGTTCATATTTACCCTATAATCTGAATAGGCAAAAACCCCTTCTACTAATGCAGAAGTGTTTCCGGGAAGCAATAGGAAAGTTGCACCTACTCCTCTGTTTGTCCAATCAAAATTTGCAATTGATTTATAGTTAGAAACCTCATCGGTGTAGTTAAAACCAAAAACACTGAATTTTGATCCATTTGAACCACTAAGTGTAAGCTTTCCATATATATCTAAAAAATCGTATGGTAGGCTACCTTCAATATAGGAATATAGAAGTTTGGAACTTTGAGAGAGATAGGAATTTTTGGCAGTAAAAAGATATGTTAGGGTTAGTCCTGAGGATGTATCTTGTTTTATTATTGGACCTTCAATTAGAACATTAGCCCCAAATGTACTGGCTCCAATTTTTCCTTTTGTTTCCTTTTTGTTTCCATCTCTTGTTGAAATATCCATAACAGAAGAAAGGATTCCGCCGTACTTTGCTCCAAATCCTCCAGTAAATATGTCAGCATTTCTAATTACATCGGTTTCAAATACAGAAAATAATCCAATTGAATGGAAAGGGTTATAAATCACCATTCCGTCTAATAGAACTTTATTTTGGATTGCGGAGCCTCCTCTTATGTATAGTTGTCCTCCTTGATCTCCTGTGAAAATTACACCTGGCAAAACTTGCATATATTGAGCTAAATCGGAAGTTCCTCCAATTGAAGGCATTTGAGTAATATCTTTTGAGGTTATTTTCTCAATTGAAACTTGACTTTCTGTTTTTGAGGCAAGTCTTTCTGCATTGATTTCAACTGCATTTAGGAGTTTGGAATTTGGTTCTAATTCAATTTTAAGGGTTGTTATCTGATCACTCTTAACATTTATTGGAAGAAGCATTTGCTCATAACCCATAAAACTTACCCTTATAGTATAATCCCCTTTTGGAACTTTGGAAATAACAAAGTATCCGTTATCATCACTACTACCACCATAGTTGGTATTGAGAAGTAGAACATTTGAAAAAATAATAGGCTCACCAGTTTTTTTATCGTAAACAAACCCTCTAACGGAACCATTTTGAGCTATTGAAATTGCTGATATTATTATAAGAAATAAAAATAGAAATGTCTGTTTTTTCATATTATGAATATATTTCAGTGCAGTATTTTAAATGTTAATTCTTTAAGCAAATCACCATTAGTAACGTTTGGGGCTATGTCAAGCCCTTTAGATTTTAAATCATATTCTCTAATTAAAGAAATAATTTGAAAGAGTTTATCTGAGTTATAAAAATTTAATGCGCTCATATATTCCCTAACAAAATATTGATTAATTCCCAAAGCTTCGGCAATTTTTGGAGCTGTCCTCTCCTTAACCTGTGATGCAATCAATATTTTTGAAAAATAAGAGAAAAGTGAAGGAAAAATAAGTTGAATTGGATTTTCCTTTGGGTTATTTTCAAAATAATTAATTATTTTATTGGCAGTTAGTATATCTTTGTTTGATAAGGCTTTTTGAAGTTCAAAAACATTATAGTATTTACTAATTCCTATATGTTCTTCAATATGATTTATTGTAATTTCCTCACCCTCTTTTAAATTTAATTTGAGTTTTGAGAGTTCGTTTTCAATTTTCTCTAAATTGTTCCCTAAATATTCAGTAATAAGTTGTGAAATATGAGGATTCATTTTCAATCCAATTGATTTAGCATAGTTTATTGTCCATTGTGGAATTGCACTATCATATAGTTTTTTACTTTCAAAAACGACTCCTACCTTATCAACTTTCTTTAGAAAAGCTTTCTCAATTGTTTTATATTTATAACAAATGACAATTATTGAGGTTGGGATTGGAGCTTCAAAATATTTATCAAACTTAAACCAATCTTTTTTTTCTATATCTTGGGCTTCTCTAACCAAAATAAGGCGTCTTTGAGCCATAAGTGGATACTGCTTTGCATTTGCAAGGATGTCGTCAATTGTTATATCCCTACCATAAAAAAGGACTTGATTAAAATCTTTTTCCGATTCATCTAATAATGAGTGTTCGAAAATATTTGCAATTTGATCAATATATAGAGGTTCGTCTCCAGTTAATATATAGATTGGAGATATAATATCATTCTTTAAATCTGAAACTATTTGTTCGTATTTCTTAGTCATATAATTGTGCGAAATTAGATAAAATATTAGACAAAAAAAAGTCCTACCAAGAGATAGGACTTTTTTTATATAATTTTAATATTTTAGTACAAACTCTTTTCACCAATTTGGTCCATTGCACATCGGAAACCTATCCAATCACTGCTCTTAGTTTGGTCTAAGAATCTTCTTTGACCTGGGCTTAAATAGTATGCTCTGTCTTTCCAAGAACCACCCTTAACAACCCTTACCTTATCATCAATTAATGAAGTAACATTATATTCATACATTGAATTAGTTTCGGTCTTTGCCATTTGCTCTTCTTCTTCCATTGGAATAACTTCCTCATCTTCTCCCTCTTCTTTTTTCCATTGGTCAGTAAGTTGAGAACGCAAATCACCATCAAGATAGTTTATATTGTCAGATTGTTTATAATTTGAACGATTAATGTTTTCAGCAACAGATACCTCTCTATAGCTAATTCTTCCTAAAGAATCTTTTTCAGATATCATTCCATCTGCATCCAAAACTTTTGTCATATAATGATTACCACGGAAAGGATTTATGTCTTCTGCATCTTGGCCTGTTGATGGACGATAAACGTCTAAACACCATTCTGCAACATTTCCAGCCATATTATATAATCCATAATCATTAGGGAAATAGAATGCAACAGGTGCAGTGTAATCCCAATGATCATTTAATGCTCCAGCTGTTCCCATAGCGTCACCACGTGAACGTTTGAAGTTAGCTAACATTTCTCCATAATATTTTTTATCATCAGTTCTCACCTGGTATCCGTTCCATGGATAAATTCTTCTTTCAACAATTCTTTCATCATAACTGTTACCAATTAGTGCATAAGCTGCAAATTCCCATTCTGCTTCAGTTGGAAGACGAAAACGAGGAAGAAGAATACCATCTTCAACTCTCACTTTTCTAACTCCTGAAGAACTTGGATTTAAATCTTCCATTTCGTTAAGTACAATTCCTTCATATAAACCAGCGAAGTAGGCATCAGTATTAAAAGTATTATCTCCTGCTGCATCTGGATCTGGTTCTAAATAACCAGCATCAACTAATATCTTTTCGTTAACGCGGTCAGTTCTCCAATTACAATATTCAACTGCTTGTAGCCAAGAAACTCCAACTACAGGAAAATCTGCATAGTTTGGATGACGAAAATAATTTTCTACCATTGCTTCATTTAATGCAAGTTTAGCTCTCCAAACTAATGTGTCTGGCAATGCTTTACTACAATATTCTGGATAATCATTTCCGTAAGCACGATTTAACCAATACAAATATTCTCTATAATCGTGATTTGTAATTTCACATTCATCCATATAAAATGAAGAAACAGTTGCTTTGCGAGGTTGATTATTCCAATCGTGACGTGCATTATCTGTTGTTTGACCCATAACATAGTTACCGCCTTCAACAAACATCATCCCACTTGGATCCAAAAACTGATTTGGTTTTGCTGACTCATAGCCTCCCCATTCACTATCGTTATAATTCCAACCTGTTGTTGATGAAACCTCAGGTCCCTTACAGCCTATTAATAAAACTACTAATGTAAGGCTTAATAAAATCTTTTTGAATGCAATTATTCTCATACAAAATATATTTTTATTTTTTTATTCTTTTCTTTTATACTATCGTTGAACTGATTTTGTTTCATTTTCTAAAAAGAAGGGCAGTCAATTGACTTAATCTTCTTACGTTTTTCAGGGCAATTAAATTGCATTCCTAATGTAATTTCATGAGCTCCTCCAGAAACATTTGACAATGAAGAAACTGTTAAGTCATAACTATAACCCACTTTAAACATTTCATTTTGAATTCCAACCATAAAAACAAATGCATCGGCATTTTTAAATGTAAGGGCTTGACGGAACCAAGCTCCAACGATGAAAGGAGACCAATCTAAATAAAGACCATAATTCAAATCTTGAAATCCTCCTTGATTATGATAAATTAAATTTGGTGAAATTATTGGGGCTCCAAAAAAGGCATTTGTTCTTCGTTTATCCCTACTAATATTTAACTTCATCCCTCCGTGAATAGTTGTTTTTAGAGGCAATCTATTATATGAAATAAATCCATCATCAGGTTGTGTTAGGTGAGCAAAAGCAGCTCCTGCATACCAATTTTCGCCATAAATAATAGTTCCTGCAGAGAAGTCTGCATATGTATGAGAAAGATTTTCAGGAACCTGAGCTTGAGTATTGTAAATAAAACCATAACGAGGATCTATCATATCTCCAAAAGTAAGTCCAGAAAAATCCAAACTCCTATTTGCCACTGATGCTTGAAGAGCTAAATTCAGATAAATTTTTCTTGTTAGTTTTAATCGAAGAGAATACATCAAGGAAATAGATGTATTACTAAATGTTTGACCTTGTTGGTCACCTAAAAGAATTAAACCAACTCCCCCACTTAAGAAATCAACATATTGATCGTATGTAACAGATTCTGTTGTAAATGCACCTAAACTAGGCCATTGATTTCTATAAGCTAAATTAACTCTTGGGCATATATTAGCTCCGGCCAAAGCAGGGTTAATGTAAAGAGGATTAGCATAAAACTGCGAAAAGTGAGGGTCTTGTGCTTTAACCTCACTAACTAAAGCCACAAAAGCTATCAGTACTAATAGTATGGTTTTTTTCATTATCAGTTTATTTATTTCTTTTTACCATAACTGGTATAATTCAATTGGCAATATTACAAAAAAAATTACAAATAATTAATATGTTGTGATGTAAAAATTTAATCTCAATGCTCTTAATCATTGTTTTTCAAGCATAAAATGAAAATAATTTCTTCGTTTTTTATCTTTTTTTCGTTACACTATATACACATTATTTGGAAATTAAGTTACAAAAAAACCAGAAAAGCTAAATTATTGACCATTTTTTTGTCTATATACCTACAATAATTTATATTTTTTGATGTTTATAATAGAACCGCATTTGTATTATAGAATTCAAACCAAGTTATGAAAGAAAAAAATATTTTCAAATTACTAATTCTAAGTCTATTTATTAGTGGTAATCTTTTTGCCCAATCCATAAATTATCCCGACTCATCTGTTTTAGCTCATGGCAATTGGTATAAATTTTCAATTGCTTCATCTGGTTTATACAAATTAACATATAATGATTTCATAAATCTTGGCGTTCCTGAAGAAAAGATAGTTTCTGCAAATCTATCTATCTACGGCAATGGGGGTAAACAAATATCTTCTAACAATTCACAAATTAGTTTTTCTGATTTAAAAGAAAATTCAATTTATGTTTACGACCCCAACAATAATTTTGCACAAGGAGGTTATGTAATATTTTATGGCGAGGGAGGAACCCAATGGGATTATAATAGAATTAATAATAAATGGAGTTTTAATCTTCATCCATATTCAGATCAATTCTATTATTTTGTAACGTTTAGTGATTCGATTGGAGAAAAGAAAAGGATCAACTCAGTTTCAAACCAATCTCTAATTACTGACACTTCAACAAACTCAACAAGAGACTATTTCCTTTCAAAGCAAGAATTAGTCAATGTTGAAAACTCTGGAAGGCTTTGGGTTGGCAAGCAATTCATTTCCAATAAAACAGAAGAATATCCCTTGGACTTAAGAAATGCATTAGTTGATCAAGACAATAATTTCATAAAGTCAGCATTATTAGAATATAAACTTGTTGCTCAAAGCTCAACCAACACATCATTTTTGCTAAACTATAATAATACAGATCGCGACTCTCTTGTTTTTCAAGGATGGACATCCGATGCAGGAGATGAAGTGAATGACAAGATATTAAGTAGAAACATAACCAGCGTCAAACCAAGCAACAAGGTATCAATAACATTTAATGGAGGGTCGTTATCTAAGGGATGGTTAGATTATATTTTAGTTAATTATGATAAGAAATTACAATACAACTATCCTGCTGTTCTTAGATACAGTACAACAGAATTTTTGGGACTAAACCTGATTGTTGAAAATATTATAACAAACGTAACAAATGATAATGTTATAGTTTGGGATGTTACCAATTGTACTAATCCATTGCAAATTATTGGAGATTATAATTCAACAGGCAAAACATATTCTATAAAACTAAATTCAGATTCTATTAAAAATATTGTTGTTTTTCATAATAATTCCAACTTCAACACCATTAAACCTATTGGCAAAATTGAAAATCAGAACTTGCACGCAGACCAGGCAGTTGACTATGTAATAATAACACACCCACTCTTTATTGAACAAGCAAATCGATTAGCAAAATTGCATCAAGAACATAACAACACCTCAACAAGAGTTGTTACAACTGAGCAAATATACAATGAATTCTCTTCAGGAACACCTGACTTTTTAGCCTACAAAGAATATTTAAGGATGTTATATAATAAATATCTACCACAGGGGAAAAATCCAAAAAATGTTCTTTTGTTTGGAGATGGAACTTTTGACAACAAAAACATTTTAAAGTATAACAATAACTTTGTTTTGACTTACCAAATGGATAACAAATCAATAAGAGATGAAGATTTCCCAGCAGAAGACTTTTTAGGTTATCTTTCTCCAAACGCAAAAGGGCTTTTATCAATGAGTTTAAGGGATTCATTAAAAATTGGAATAGGTCGTTTACCTATTGCAACAATTGAACAGGCAGAAAATTTGGTTAATAAATCTGAGAGATACCTATTGAGAAAAGACATTCTAACAAAAGATAAAATTACTGATTGGAGAAATTACTCTGTTCTAACTGCTGATGATGCTGATCCTGGAGATGGTTATTTTATTAAAGACGTAGAAGAAATATTTAAACAAACCAAGCTTCAACAACCTCAAATAAATGCTGTTAAAATTTATTCAGATGCATACAAACAATATGCCTCCTCCTCTGGAAGCACTTATCCTGATGCCTCAAAAGCAATAAATCAGCAAATGAAAAAGGGTTGTTTGATTTTTAATTACGTTGGACATGGCTCAGAAGACCATCTTTCAAGTGAAAGACTAATTACCATAACTGATATAATGGGATGGAAAAACTATAATTCTATGCCACTTATGATTACTTCAACATGCTCTTTTGCTCGTTTTGATATGGTTGATAAGCCCTCAGCAGCAGAATATTCTTTGCATAGCAAAAATGGAGGAATGATTGCTTTAATTTCTGCCTCAAGACCAATTCGAGCAAATGATTTGATGAATAGACGTTTCCATCAATATATATTAGAAAATCAAGAAAATAACCAAACAAGAACATTTGGAGAGGCCTATTCTGCAACAAAAAACGACAATGCTAATAATAGTTCTGACCAAAGATGTGTTATTCTTTTGGGTGACCCTGCTCTCAGAATTAGCCTTCCTCAATACAAAGTATTTACAACAAGTATTAATGGAATTGATCCTGAGATTGAAAACGATACCTTAAGAGCCTTATCAAATGTTACTATCAGCGGAAAAATTATGGATGCTGATTCAAATTTCATGGAAGATTTTAACGGAGAAATCCAAATTACATTATTAGATAAGTCGAGTACTTACTACACTTTAGACAACGAGAACAATGGCTCTCGATTAGCATTTGAACAACAAAAAAACATACTTCACAAAGGAAAATCTAAAGTTGAAAATGGACTGTTTACTCATAGTTTCACAATGCCTAAAGATATTGCATACAACTATGGATATGGAAAACTAAGTTACTATGCTTATTCTGACAGCATTGATGCTGGGGGTTACTGTAATAATTTTGTTGTTGGGGGAATTGACACTTCAGTTGTTATTGAGCAAACAAGACCTTTGGTGAGAGTGTATATAGGTGATAGTAATTTCCATTCGGGAGGAATTACAAATGAGAATCCAGAGTTATTTGCAATAATTTCAGATAATATTGCAATAAACACTGTTGGGAGCGGATTAGGACACGACATTACAGCAACATTAGATAATGCTGCAAATGTCTTCATTCTAAATGATTATTTTGTTCAAGACGATATTAACCCAAACAAAGGTTATATCACATTTCCTTTCACACAACTTAATCCAGGAGAACATACTCTAACCATAAAGGCTTGGAATATATTTAATTTTTCATCAAGTGAAACAATCACATTCAATGTGATTTTGAAAGAAACAGAAACATTTGCAAATCTTAAGAACTACCCTAACCCATTCCGCAACACCACAAACTTCTTTTTAGAACATAATCAAAATGAAGAAATTGTTAGTGGTGAAATACATATTTTCAACACAACAGGAATGAGAGTTAAAACTATTAAGGTTAACAATCCTTCAAAAGGATACACCCTTGGTCCAATTGAATGGAATGGAACAACTGACGGAGGTCAAAAACTTCAATCAGGTATATATATATACAGAATGCTAATCAATAAAACAAACTCAAAAGAATATACTAATTCTCAAAAATTAGTAATATTTTAAATACTAATTTATAATAATCACTACTTATTATCGTTTAATTGAATTAAATCACATAAAAAAAGAAATGGAAAGAACTAAAGAGAGACAAATAATTTATTGTTTAATATTTGCCTTATTAATTTTTGGGGCAAAAACTATTGAGGCTCAAAATACATCAAAAGGTATAGATAACCCATCCGGAGTATTAAGTCAGAAAATTGAAGAGGGAGCAAGAGTTATTAGCACAGGAGTGCCAGTTTTGTTAATTTCACCCGACTCCAGAGCAGGAGCAATGGGAGATGTTGGGGCAGCAACAACACCTGATGCAAATTCAATCCACTGGAATGCAGCAAAATTAGCCTTCCTCGAAAAAAGTTCTGGAATTTCATTTACCTACACTCCTTGGTTAAGAAATTTAGTTGGAGATATTGGACTATCATACCTTTCAGGTTTCTATAAAATAAATGAAAGAAGTGCTTTTGGTGGCTCATTAACCTATTTCTCATTGGGTGGTATTGATTTTTATGATGCTAATGGAGAATCAAAAGGAAATTTTGAACCTAATGAATTTGCAATCGATTTGGCTTACTCAATGAAATTATCTGAAAAATTATCAGCCTCAGTTACAGGAAGGTATATTCGTTCAGACCTAACTCAAGGTCAAAACGCAGGAACTTCAACAACATATGCAGCAAATGCATATGGGGCAGATTTAGGACTTTATTTTCAAGATGAAATTAAAAATTCAGAATATAACTCATCTTATGCTATTGGATTTCAAATATCAAACCTTGGTTCAAAAATATCTTATTCAGATGCAGTTGAAAAAGAATTTCAACCAGCAAATCTTCGTCTTGGAGGAAGATATACAATGGATTTCAATGAATTTAACACCCTTTCTTTTATGCTTGATTTCAACAAATTATTAGTTCCAACACCTGCAATATATGATACCTTGGATCAGATTGTTTCAGGAATGGATAATAATGTTGGTGTAGTTCAAGGAGCAATTCAATCTTTCTATGATGCCCCTAATGGTTTTAAAGAAGAAATGCAAGAAATAAATATTTCATTTGGTGCTGAATGGACATATAACAAATTTTTGGTTTTAAGAGGAGGATATTTCAACGAAAGCGATAAAAAAGGGGGAAGAAAATATATCACATTTGGTGGAGGTTTTAAATATAACGTTATGCAATTAGACATTTCATATTTAGTTCCTGTTGTTGGAAACAACCACCCTCTCAAAAACACTCTTCGTCTTTCACTTTCATTTGATTTTCAATAAAATGAAAATAAAGGTTGGAGTCGGATATGATGTTCACAAACTTCAAGAAGGCATTAGTTTTTGGCTTGGGGGAATAGAGGTTGATTCTAAATATGGAGCCGTAGGTCATTCGGATGCCGATGTTCTAATTCATGCGATTATTGATTCCCTGCTTGGCGCCTCCAACCTAAGAGATATTGGGTTTCAGTATCCAGATTCAAAGCAAGAATTTAAAGGTATTGATAGCAAAATTCTACTTAAAGACACATTATCAAAAATAAAAGCAAAAGGCTATAAAATTGAGAATATTGATTCTATAATTTGTCTTCAATCTCCTAAAATTGGAAGTTATATTCCTCTTATGCAGGAAAAATTAGCAGAAGTTTTAGAAATAGATATTGAAGATATAACAATTAAAGCCACCACAACAGAACAGCTTGGTTTTGTTGGCCGTCAAGAAGGGGTTTCAGCACATTCAGTTTGTTTACTTTCAAAGGAACAGCTTAGTGTTTCTTAATAAATCTTGAAGGCTTAAATAACAATTGTCAATTACTTCTTGAATTTTATCTTCTCCAATCCAAATAGCTTTTTCAATCCCCTCCTCTCTTTGGGGCTTGAGGGCGAAAGATTGAGTTGTCATATTATACCAATGAGTTTCCTTCCATTCATTTCTTCCGTTCATAAAATAGGTGTGATAAGTTATACCCAGAAAATCCCCCATAACCAAATCATTCAATCCACATTCTTCCTCAACTTCTCTAATTGCTGTTTGATCAATTTCTTCATTATTCTCTTTATGCCCTTTTGGAAGATCCCATTTTCCATTACGATAAATAAATAATAATTCATTTTTGGTATTTCTAACTAATCCGCCTGCTGCTTGAACAAAGACAAATTTTTTCATACATTCAATTAAGACTTTTGAAACATCTAAATCACTAACATAAAGAATAATACTCTTTTTATTAGGTACTTCCTTTAATAAATCAGAAAATGGTATTTCTAAGAAATTATTCCTATTACATTTAATAATCTCTTTACCATCAACATTTAAGGTTTCAAATGTTTGATTTGTTATACAAACACTATGATATTTGGTGAATATTTTATATTTTTGCATCATGAAAATGAATAATGATACAGCCATTCAAGCCGCTCGATTTCTTTTGCAAATTAAAGCAATTAAATTGAATAATGAAAATCCATTTACATGGGCCTCTGGTAGAAAATCTCCAATTTATTGCGATAATCGCATAACTCTTTCATATCCAGAAATAAGAACTTTTATTCGTCAACAATTTGTTTCAATTATAAACGAACATTTTGCTGAAGTTGATGTTATTGCAGGAGTTGCAACAGGAGGAATTGCACAAGGAGTTTTGGTTGCACAAGATATTGGAAAGCCTTTCATCTATGTTCGTCCTGAAGAAAAGAAACATGGTCTGACAAACAAAATTGAAGGTGTTGTTAAGGAAGGACAAACAGTTTTGATTATTGAAGACTTAATTTCAACAGGGAAGAGTAGTCTTCAAGTTGTTGATTCTTTAAGAGAAGTAGGATGTGTTGTTAAAGGAATGGTTGCAATCTTTACATATGGATTGGATGTTTCTTTGAATGCTTTCAATGAAAAAAATGTCCCTCTTTTTACAATAACAGACTATGATACTTTAATTGATACTGCCAAAGAAGAAACTTATATTAAAGACGAAGATATATCTTCTTTAAACAATTGGAAAATGAATCCAGAAAAGTGGTCAGAAGAAAGAATGAATAAATAATATTAATTCAAAAATAACCTATAAGGCGTTATCTAACTAACGCCTTTTTTTATATAAATTTATGACAAAAGTAGAAAGCAAAGTTGTAGAAATAAATTCAGATGCAGAAAAGATTTTTAATTTCCTTTCTGACTTCACTAATTTTTCACTACTCCTACCCGATAAGGTTGAAAATTGGAAAGCAACAAAAGAAAAATGTTCATTCACCATAAAGGGTTTGACTGATTTTGGAATGAAAATTTCTGAAAAAACTCCGTTCACATCAATTTTGATAACTAATGATGAAGAGGTTAGCATGCCTGTAAAGTTTACTTTCAATTGGAATTTTTCTTCCTCAAAAGATAATAAAACTGAGGTTAATGCTGTTTTTAATTTAGATATTAACCCTATGATGGCAATGATGGT
>Ga0172381_10003999_pt1 | contig 15399 bp, 26 predicted proteins | sample Leawel6488metaG_FD_119754 | JGI IMG/M metagenome (GOLD analysis project Ga0172381, IMG submission 119754) | Leachate microbial communities from a municipal landfill in Southern Ontario, Canada - Leachate well 64-88 metaG | ecosystem: Engineered > Solid waste > Landfill > Unclassified | place...
AGACGGCTACCGAAACGTTTTCTTACTCGGCCACGAAAAAGATACGCATTTTTAAGATTTGAATATGCATCATCAGAAATCACAAATGGTTTAACATTTCTCTGCAACCCTGAATTTAGGGGTCCGACGAAAAAACGATCATATGCCATGTTAGATTCCTATAGCTAACCAAGTAAATGTGGTACTAGCTGCTCCAGTTGTAGTTCTATGAGAACCATAAATCCTTAATTGAACTGGGTTTGAAAAATCAGTTATTCTTATCGCAACGTCTACATCATTTGCAGGATTTATATTCCTCCAAACAGAAACTTGCGCTGTAAAAACGGTAGAAAATACTGGAATAGTAGCACCAACTGGATATGCAAAGATATTGTCTCCTGATAAACCAACAGATTGTTTTCCCCATTTTAATATAAGACCACCAGGCAACAATGCCCAACCATTTTCATTTCCTAAAAATTGAGTTGTCATATCAATTGCAGCAACTGAATTTTGTGGCCTCAAGAATAAATGTGGAACACCAGTGACATTCTTTGTATAAAGTGCCATCTCACCAGCGGCAGTTGCAGGATCAACTCCTTGTACAGGTAGTGTTACGAACTTATGCTTACCAGTACCGCCAACGATATTGTCATGATTAAGATTTAAATAGGTTTGTAATGTTTGAAAGTTCGCGAGTAATTGTCCTTGTGAAGTTGCTGGAACATCTGATGCTTGGGGTATATTGGGATTGAACGGCATAATTTATCTCCTTTAATTTCTATAACCAGTTATTCCACCAATAATTACTATTACCGCCTTGATCACTATTAAATATCGACGCAGTTCGCTGATCTTTCTGTTGCATGAGTGTTCGTCTTAGACACAGTGCTTCTTGCTCCTTAAAAGGCGCCATAAGCGATGCTACTGATTCCCAATCGAATCTATCTTCATATATCTTCTTAGATGCACCAAAGGCTATGTATTGCGCCCATTCAAGAAGATCAGGAATATCACCAGATGCTAGGAGTTGAGTAGGTCTTATGAAGCAATTAAGAGTTATTTTATGAGCGCCATTAGGCACAGGACGAAGTACAAACTCGGTATTATAAAAGAGCACGGTGTCCGGAATAGCTGCTTGATATGCATAATATGATGATTGCACATAAGTACTAGCAGCAGGAATATCATTAAAAGTTACGCTATAAGCACTTGTTGTGTAGTTAATGAGTCCTGCACCATCGCCAACAAGTGTACCAAGACCGGTAATAGGATCTGAAACTCCTGTATCGTGCACTACAAAACCAGTGCCGATTGCATTAACCATTGAAAGATTTATAGTCCCACGCAATACAGGAGAATTTGTTAAAGTACCTAGATAAGAGGCGGTACCATTTGATACTTGTTCATTACGTAATGGCGTGACCATGGGATATGATCTAAAGAAATTATCACGAGATTGCGTATAAAAGGCTTTATTGCCATCAATATAAGCAGGCATACCTACAGAAATATATCTATTCTTAAAATCATAAAGAGGATTAAGTGGATCAGTTGTATTAGTAGGATAAGTATCTATTTCAGGAGTTGTATAAAATGAAAAACTTGATTGAAGATAATCGAGTTTAATATTCGCAGGAAAATCATACAGCACAAAGGTATTAATATACTCATCTATCTGAGCATCGGTAATTTGTGATGGCGATACACTTCTTGTTAATCTTCGTATCTTAGTGCGTATCTGTCCCAGTGTTGTTAATGCTGTCATGACCAATCCTTTATATAAGTATTATTGCTTCTAATTGTGCTTGAGTTAAATAGGTAGTAAAAATAATCTCTTGCACCTGGTTCTTTTCTTGAAGAGGCGAACTATAATTTTCAATGTAATCATCATACACAATGGATAAAGCTTGTGCTGGAGTTATTGCAGCGCTTACTCGTTCAAAAAAGTCTTGTAAGTCATTCTCTAAAACAATTCTTTCAAGAAAACGAACGGTAATGGTATTGAGTGTTAATCCAAGATAGGGTTCTCCATAAATATCATAGACATACGCACCAAGAGTATTCATGTTCATCCTTTCTTTTATTAATAACTATCTAAGAGTCTATATCACTACAAAAAGCAGTGAGAATAAAAAAACCACCAAGAAAGCAAGGAGCTAAGACTTGGTGGTTTTAGGGACATCTAGGGGGCTAGATATTTTCTGCAGTATATACCGATGAAACTGGTTCTGCATCACCAATATCTTCTATAGGCAAGAATTCTAATGACTCAAAACCATAGCGTGATACCATACGTCCAACTTTTATTATATTTTGCTTACCATCAGGAGCAAGAGCATGTTCATGTTCTGGATATTTTCCCGAGGTATTGAGATGTTTTGCAACTCCTAAAGGAAGTGTATAAATTTCTCCATCTTTAAGTTGATAGAAAGCAACTGGATCACCTTTATATATTTTAAGATTGAATTCTAAAATACCATTAGGTACTTCATAAAAATGGAAGATGCCTTTTACTAATTCTCTATCTTTATCTCGTTGATAAGTAGGATTTTTAATCTTCTTCTCTGTATTTTTAGATACCATTGCATTTTCGGCCATTATAATTCCTTTGAGTTTTTAAAAGGGGTGCCATGTGCTGAACACCCCTTCAAATATTAATTACGCATTAATAATGCTACTGATTATCAACACTGAATGATTTACCAGCTACCCAGTAAATGACGTTAGTGTTAACACCAGCAGGACTATCAACACCAGCGGCAAGAGTTACCCCAAGAACGCCTGTGTTAATCGTTGCATCATCAAGCAATGATTCATAAGGAACCACTGCTGCTTCACCAATAGGTGTTACCATTGCAGGGCTGAACGGAGCAGCTGCAGTCAATGGGAATGCAAATGCTGCGAATCCAGTTGAATCAACATTGATGGTGAAAGTAGATGCAGTTACCGCAAGAACTGTTACTTGGCGATTATTCATCTCTTGCATACCGTAAGCAGCAGGAACCGTCATACGCAACGATTGGCCAACGGTATAACCATGGTCAACTGTTGTTGTTACGACTGCCTGAGCAGCTTGCGTTATTACGCAAATGAAACGATGTCTAGGATACCAATAAGAAGGATAAGTAACTTTACGATAAACAGCAGCTGCACCAGGAGCTGGAGCAGCAACAATTGCTGGCATATTGGCAAGCGTAAAACTGACGTTATTAATTACGTTACCAATGGTGAAATCAATAACACCTTCGAGTTGTCTACCACCAACAATGCTCGATAAGAGAACTGTATCACCAGCAACGAGACCAGCTGTATTACCCGTTTGTACTACTGGAGGGCCACCAGCAAGAACTCCAGCAACTGTTTGTGGAGCAAGAAGTTGAGTAATAGTAGTATCAGTTAATGTAATACCACCAGTTGCAATAACTGATTTAACAGAAGCACCTGTAACAGCAGTCTTTGATTCTTCAATCGCAGTGCCATTAGCCATGCCACGTTGCCAATAGAACGAAATACCTGTGCCAGCACCTGCTGCAGCTGTTGTGGTAAGGTTATAAACCTTAATCCAATCAACATCTGAACGTATAGCGAGAAGTTTTGAAACACCAGTAGAAGTAAATCTACCTTGTTGCAAAATCGTTGTGTCCATAATAATTCCTTACAAAGTTAAATTTAGGCCAATGTTACGCGCAAGTTGGCGATCCAAAGATCGTTGAGAATACGAGATACGGTACGCATCTTCCAACCAAGCGAACAGGTAAGAGCAAGTGGTCCAGAAAGATAAGGTGGCAGATAGATAAACTGTGCTGAATAACCATCTTGACGAACCATTGCGTAAGCTTCTTGACCACAAATAGGAATGTTGTAAAGGTCTACACCAATACCAGCACCATTTGTAGCTTTGCTACCTACTGAAGATACTAAGAAACGGGCGTTACCAATTGAGCCCCATTCTGAATACTTAGAATCGTTCTTGCCTGATGGATATTGGTTCTTATGAATGAAACCTTGTACTTGGTCAAAGCCACGTGAACCGGTAAGATCCGTATGAGCAAAACCGATGAAAGCTTGACGTACAGGAGCTGTACCAAATTTCAAAGATCCGTCGATAGAATCAGTAATTTGGATAGCGTTGTTACCCATCAAAGTCTTAACAACTTCATCAACATCGGTACGGGTTATTTCCGTAGGAATTTGACCGTTTACACCAGCAGTTGCGTTAATACGAGTTGCAGTTGCAACAAGTTGGTCACGAACCAATTGGTCTTCGGTTTTACGAAGAGAATCACCAAGACGACGAGCTGCGTTATTCAAACATTCTGTTACTTTTGTGACCTATTGCTAGGCGGGGAAACTTCTTCGAATCTCCCTCTCCACCTTATCGAGTGGAGTTCAGACTTTCGCATACCCTTCAAAATGAAGAGTCTCGCCCGTTAAGTCGTTCAGCCTGGACAAAATATTGTACTTGTTTAATACTGCATAGTAGTTTGTTTTAAACAGGAGTCGACTATGAGTAAAGAAAGAACACGTCAATATTACTGGAGATCTAAAGATTATGTTCCCACAGTTTATAAAGAAATTGATCTGGCTTATTTTGCGGGAATTATTGATGGAGAAGGTTGCTTTTGTATGTATAAATGTCCCCAAGGTTATATTCGGGGATGTCTTAAGATAGACAATACAGATAAAAAGTTGATCGATTGGATTGAAGATACCTTTACAGGCTATTCTTCTTCTCTCACGCGGGCAACATCCAGTAAAAAGTACACACGAGATATTTTTTCGTGGGTTTCTACTGGCGACCATCTTCTTGATATCAGTGAACAAGTTTTGCCGTATCTTGTCATTAAAAAAGCTCATTGCGAGAACATGATTAAATTTAGACAAAGCTGCTCTACGAGAACTGGTAATAAACCAATTGCAGAAAACATCTTGGCTATTCGCCAGGCATGTCTTGAAGCTAGTCGTAAACTTAATTCTCGTTACCATCTACATCCTTTAAAAGGTAATCTTTAGTTCCTGTCCTTGGCCCTTGTCACCGGCTCTTACGCTTCGGCTTCCAAGTCAATTAGGGCAAGTTTTATTCCCGCTTTAAGCGTTAACGGGATCAGCATTGGTTAATGTGACTGACTCAGTGATTCCGATCCATGTACCGTACAATTGTGGGCGTGCATCGATGTTTACAGCGGTCAGGAGTTGTGGTGGAGGTGTAACACCTGAATCACCCAATGGTACAACTGCTGCTGCAAGTGGATCATAACGACGCATACGTAAAATTGGGCCTGCGTTCTTAGGTAATACTTTTTCAACTGCGCATGCAGAGTGAATATAGTTAGCTACCGGAGTGGACAAGATTTTGTTATCAAAAGCTTGTTGCACTGGACTCGGTAAACTTGATGGAGTAACAAATGCCATGAGAGCATCCTAACCAAAAAGTATGAATATGAATGTTTAATGAGTCGGCGAAACTCACGTACAGCCATTGGGTTCTTAACCCGTCAGGTAGGACGACTTCCTGAGACCCCTTGCAGAGTCTTTAACAATCCGACTGTTTGACCGTAACAGTAAAGGCCGAGAGACGAAATCGGGATACAATCTGAGAATAGTTATACCACACTACAAAAATGGGCATAAAAAACCCCAAGGAGAAGTGGACACTAACTCGCTTGGGGAAAAGATGAGGTCAGAGCGACCCTAATATGAAGCTCTTTAGTTATATCATATTAATCGACAACTGCCATCTCAAAGTGATTACTATCGACTAACTTAGTCCAACGTCCGCCCCAGCGGTTCTGAACATGAAGCGATTCCCAGTATTCACCGTAAGGCTTATAGAAAGACTTTGCTGTTTGATACTTAAAATCAGGGGAGAACAAGTTGAGGTCTGCCGCAAGTCGAGAGCAATGCAGACTCTTTGCTATTCCCTTACCTTGTTTCTCGTAAAGAGCTGCTTGCTCAGGTGTACGATAACTCTCGCCCATAGTACAAAAATTGCCATCATCGTTTATCTTGGTTATGAGTTTTGCAAGATTCTTAGCGAACAGTGCTTGTTGTTTTGAAAGCATAGCTATCCTAAACGACTGTACTCAGCCATTTCACGATTAAGTCTTTCTTTAGCCTCATCAGTAAGTCCATTGGCAAAATCATTAGCATAATCTAAAGGATTAGCGCCAGTTGAAGGTTTTACCGATGCAGCAACACGTGGCTTTTGCAAATTCTGCTCTATTTTAGCCTTATCAGCTTCAAACTTGACCGGGTCTTTATGAATACCGAGCGACTTTATAAGATCATACGCAGATGCTGCCTTGTTATAGAGGTCATTAGACTGATAAATAGTAGCTGCAACAGCAGGATAGCGCTTTTTAAGCTCTTCTATTGCTTGCGGGGTTACTACTTTATCAAAATCAGGATACGAAGTGCGTACTTGCTGCTCTATAGCATTAACTTGTGCAGTTTGTTGGTACTGCGCTAACTGTTGCTTAATATTCTTAAGCTCGCGACCCATCTTAGTAAGGTGTTTTCCCTCAACAAGATCAGATTCACCAACGTCTATAAGATTCTCTTCTTGTTCTGGCTCTTGTTTTTGTTGGGCTTTTTCGTATTCAGCAAGACGACGAGCGAGTTCATCACGCTCACGTTGATACTGCTCACGTTCTTCGCGTATAAGACGGATATTGTACTCTTTAGCCGTTTCTTGACGTGCCTCTTGAACTGGTTCTTGCTGAGCTGCTGGCTGTTCAACAGGCTCTGAAGTTTGTCCCGAGGGGACTTGAGTCTCTTCCACTAAGATTTCTTGCTCTGAAACAGGATTACCACCTTCATCAACAGAAGGCCATGCAGGAATCATCTCTTGTTGTTGTGGTTGTTCGATTGGTTGTTGGTCAAGTGCATTAAGACCAGCTGATTGTATTGTGTCTTTTTCTTCCATAGTATCTCCTTGTTACAAGTGGTTATTGTTCAGTATCTTTAACGAAAGCCATACCAAGTTGGTACTCCTCGCAATTTAGGTCTTGTGCCATTTTCTCAAGTCTACCGTCGCGCCAGTCTAAGATGAACTGCATAAGTTCGCGCTCTTCATCAACTACTAAGGGGAGGTTCTGTAAATAATATTGGCAAGTTTCTGGACTTGGTAAAACCCAAACTAACTCTAAAGTATCATCCTTCATAGAATAACGATAAACGGTTTGATCATAGTTTGGAGTTGGACAAGACATTCTTGGTATAAGAGTATGGCGTATTACATTCATCATGAGGCGTTCTTGGCGAGTAATATCTTCTATAAAGAATATAGGCTCACCAGGGTAAGTCTCTATGCCCTTTTGAATAGCACGCATAAGCTCTTCGCCATACTCTTCGTGCATCTTAGCGGTCTGTTCTTGAACTCTAATAGGCTCTTTCTCTAAAAGCGAAGCTTCGTGAGATAGCTGGCCTACTGTTTTTTCTTTCTTCTTATTCATGTTTCTCTCTTAAAAGAAGGCCGCCCCAACAAAGAGAGAAAGAGCGGCCGGTAGAAGACTAATTATGCAGCGTAGTTTGTACTTGGTTACGCCACATATTATCATTTTGCTGTTCTGCTTGTTGTCCTGTCGTGATAGGCTCCTTTTGAACATTAGCAGTTGTACGTTCTGGTTTACCAAGAAGTGCTTCAGCAATCTTCCTAGCCTTGCCCTTAGGCGGAACCATAGCTGGCATGGTAACTCCTAAAGACTAGTATTTTGTACGAGCTCTACCACCCAACTTAACGTCTTTGTTCATTTGTTCGTCGGTAGCATTCATTGAATCATGTACACCATCAAAGGTAGCATGAGCTGTTGATGGATAGTTCTTCATAATGATTTCGGAAGGTGCTCCGCCTTGTCCTTTAGATGCACCAGATATCATTGCTACATCTGATGAGAAACGTTTCTTACTTGCCATTGTATGGCTCCTTATAGAAACTGCAGTCCGTCCATAGTTGACGCTGCAGAGGTGCTAGCCTCCTAACTATTAGGTAGGTCTATTTTTTCTTATTCTTTACTGACTCGTTCTGAGTCTTATTTTCATACTCAAGTGATTTCTCATCAAGCACAGGGCCATGACAAGCATTGCGTGCTGTGCCCTTTTGGAATGATTCCATCATATCTTCAGGTGACGAGTATTCTTTCTTTTCCATACTATTTACCTTTCTTTTTAGACTTACTCTTTAACTTCTTTTCAAGTTTGGGAAGCTCTTCGTAGTATTCTGGCATTTTTTCTTTCACCAAGTGATCAAGAGCTATGCGCTTTGCTACCTTCTTCTTGCCCTTGGTTACTTCTTTATGCTCTTCCGCTTCCATGGCAGTGCCTTTTTTAATGGCTGCCTTAGTTGGCTTAACTTCTTTCTTTGCCATTATACAACCCTCTTAGCTTTAGGTTTCTTAGGTTTCATGCTTGCTTTACTAGCTACCATTTCTGGAGTTGGTTCTTCAAGCATCTTCGCCATCTCTAACAACTTAGATATTTTTTCCAAATCCATTGATTCCAACTCAGACAATTGTTTTATTTTGTTCAATTGAGCTTGCTCATAATCCTTAGCAGCTTCTTGTTGACGTTCATCGATACTTGCCAAGTTTAGCATGCTGCGGGTCGACCGTTCTCGGGCGAGCGCTTCTTGTTCATCCACACGTGCCTGAGCCAACATTGATTGAGTTTGTTGTAATTGTAAGTCAGATTGAGCCTGCATCTGCTGTTGTTGCTGTTGCTGTTGATTCATTTGATCTAAAGAATCTCTAAGTTGTTTTTTGTTTTGTATGTTTAAGTTCTCTATAAGAACAGAATCAGGAATTGCTACACCAGCTTCACGAAGTGCTAACATCTGAGTAAAGGCCATCTGACGCTGAGTCGAAGTTAAAATACTTTCTTCGACACAACAATCATATTTTGGGAAGTTCTTATTCTTAAAGGCTGGAGTTGGCTCTTCGTTGAGAATGCGCTTCACCTTGCCGGGTGTCCAGTTGTTCTGTATCGCTTCTATATTGAGCTTACCAACAAGCTTTTGTGCAAAGTCGAGTTGATCAAAGAGACCCTGCAAGCCCGTAAGACCTGCGCCTTGACGCAGCTGGGCGAGTATTCCAGCTTTGTCATCAGTGGCAGAGCCGAGTAATTCTTCATTTATACCAGAAATTTGGTTAATTTCATCTGCCATGGCTTCCGATAGCTGGAACATAGAAGGTGGTATTTGAGGAGGTATGATCTGTTCTACATCAGTCATCTGAGCAGATTCTTTAAGAGCGATACCGCCGCCTTGTCCTGCTTGGAATATATCCTTAGGATCTACAAGAGCATTCTCTTTGAACTTATAACCAGAGGTGAGTTGGGATTCAAGTATGCCTAATTCAATCGTACGACGACGAGAGTAGAGATACTGAGCATCACGAATGCCACGAACGACACCTTGCACCCTGAGTGAGTAATAAGGAAGTTCTGGGGTAAAGTAACCTAATACAGGAACAAAAGGATAAGCATCACTAATACCATTAGGTCCATCATAAAAGAGGCGACCATTAACAGTAATAGCCATGCGCACTGTTGGAACTTCTTGGTCAATGACCGTGGTTGAAGGGAACATTTGAAGAAAATCATTTAAGCCCTCGTTATTCTTTGAGCGCCATTCCATTGCCTCGCCGGTCTGTGTATCAACCAGGAGCTTTTGCTTACGAAAATCTTTGTAGTAGAACTCGTCATAGACGTAGAGATTGTTTTGATAGCTTAAGTTCTCAGGCATAAAGATAAACTTACCGTCTTTACCATGAAAGGTATTAAAGGTAAGTGAGTCTAATTCTTCTTTACGATCAGGAAGCAGTGCTTGAAGTGCGCGCTTGGTTAAATAGTTACGCTTCCAGATACCATTACAGTCAGATAAGTCTTGCTTCTTAAAGAAAGGATCAATAATAAACTCGTTAAAGTTTGAGTTTGAGAGCCTAATATCACCATTGATAGGATCTTGCGTATAATCCATATGCACTTGAAGCAAGTTCATTCCCGTTATAAGCGCACCATGGAATGCAGTTGAGAGCGTCTCAAGTTGCCCGTTACTTGTATTAAGATAGATAAGAAGTTTTGAGAATTGATTCGCCGTCTCTTCATCAGAAGATTCTATAGGCGTACAGACAGTCTGTTTACGATTTCTACGCTGATAGCCTTCAATAAGAGAAACAACGCGTCGTATACGATTAAAATTGAACGTAGTACGACGATTAATAGGCTGAGACCCATAGATCTCATTGTAGAGATTACTGTCTGAACCAGCATAAAATCGTGTATCTATATCACCCTCAGCCCACCAACTTTGTGCCTGAGTTATCGAGTTCTGATAGAAATACTCCATACGCTTAGTGACATCACAATTAGTGTCATCTAAATGAATTGGTCCAATATCACCATCTATGTATGGCATAACTTCACTCCTTAATATTGATCTTCGAAAATCATATTAAGAGTACGCCATTACAAAGAATGCTTAGAAAATAAAAAACTCCCGAGACGTTGAAGCATCTGCGGGAGTAAGTCTAAATATATCGTAACTAAGTTTATCGATAAAAGTATCGTTTTACTAGGAGGTTCCCTAAAGTGAAGTTTTATTAAGAAATGGTAGAGTTTAATTCTTCAATCTTTTGTTTTGCAAGAAAAATTTCGCCGCGTATTCTAGATATTGAATCAAAAGTAGCTTTTTCAGCAACATCTAAATATTTATCTATAAATTCTGTATTAGTAACTAGATAATGTACGTCTTCTTTGCCTACTTTTTCTTTTAAATCAATCAAAAGCAATTCGATGCTATTAAAACTTACTAATGAATGTGTATTTAAAGTGAATAAAACACGAAGCATAGCGTTTGCTTTATCATCATCCTTCTTAAAGGGAATATTTTCAATTTCTTCTTCTAATTCTCTAAAAATGTTCTTTTTAAGTTTATTAATTTCGATCATCTCTATCCTTCTTGTAGGAGGTTCCCTAACGTGAAGTTTTAATCTTTCTTTTCTTCTTTGTAGTTTTGTTCTTCAAATCTTTCTATCCGTTCTTTAAGTATAGTTAGAGCATGTTCATATGCTTTAACGGCACGAACTGCTTCACCATAGGCAATAAAGTGGCTAAAAGAATTGTCACCTTTATCATTAAATCTATTAGGTAACTCGTAAAGACCTTCTAATCCTTTAAACGGCATTATCTTCTCCTAAAGCAGTTCATTCTCTTATACCAAGGTCTTTTATTGATTTTTCTTTCTAACGATTCTATTCGTTTCAAAAGAGAATCAGTTCGATCCATATAAACATGCAGAGATTGTCCAATAAATTGTAATGAACCTTCTTGTCGATGAATTACATCTCGAGTTTTATCATACGCAATATGAAGATATTCAACATCATCTCGTAGTTCTACCTGTCCAGGAAGCGGAATAGAATTCATGTCTTTATCAAAAGATACATGACGATCAAAGTTCTTATGCCGTGGCGTTCCTTTTGGAGACATTCCACAAAGAGGTAACATTAGAAATATAAGTAATCGTTTCATGTTATTCCTTTGGCTTATTTATTGCCTTTGATAGAGCTTCTTTTAATACTCTTCCTGCTTCTTTAGTTAAGATCATCTTGTTGATCTCTTTCTCTTTAAGAAAAGGAAGAGGTTCATACAAAGGCAGTTCTTTTACAGGAATGTATGAAGCATCAGGCAGCACCCAATAGTCAACACCATCGTTGCCATGCTTTAAGAAAGCCTTGCGGGTCACTTTATCATTTTTAAATCTAATGCCAACAGTCTCATACTCTAATGGAAGACCGTCTTTTATATCGCGTACAATTTCCATTTTCATTTTATTCCTTATAAATTCTCTGGTGGTTCGGGTAGGGGCATCCAATAAGTAAATTCATTAAATAGATAAAATGTTTCTTCATAATTAGGGAATGAGTGTTCGTTCGGATAAAGAAAATTTCCATTAGTATCAAATACAACCCACTGATACTTATCACCTTTTTTCAGGAATGGATAATCTTCAAGATCGAATTTAGGCACTTTTGTAGGATTTATAAATGCACCTAAACGTACATAACAAGGAAAGATATTACTGGTACCATAAAAAATAAGTATTGGCTTATCTATTTCAGGCAATCTTTCGCTCGTCTTTATCCACTTCATTTTTGTTCCTTTGGAAATTCCGGAAATGGATACCAGAAATCAAAATAATCTTTTTTGCAAACTAATCCTTGAACAGGCAAATGCCAGCGTTTATCTTCAAAGAATGCTTTATATATTTCGCATTCAGAATCTAGATAAACTAAAACCTCTTTTGTTTCTTCAGGCAATCGCTCACTCGTCTTTATCCAGTTCATTTTTTCATCTTCCAAAAATAACATAAAGAATGGATGCAAAGAGAACAGTAGAAAACAAAAAAGTTCCCAGATTCTCATCCGAAGCTGCCCAATTAAGAAGAAGCGCTACAGTGATAACTATAAAGGAGGCGATATGATACAAGAGCGTCATCTATCTCTTTCTAATTGTATGATTCTATCTACAATGTCTTGAACTGAGTAAGAAACATTATCTTTTCCAATTGTTCCCATTGGCTCATGCTCATCCCACAAATCAAAGCGCTGTTCAATAACTTTGTTAAACACCTCAGTAATCGTACGACGTTGCAACAAAGCTTCTTGTTGAATACGCTCCTTAAGTTCTTTCTTTAGATAGAAAGTGGTGCGAATATAGCCCTCTGGTGTGTAATCTTTCAATCTATATTCCTTTTTGAATAGTACGACTTAAGATCTTCAAAATGATTTTCATGAGTATGCTCTAGATAATGCAATCTATTACGAATATTCAAGATCTCGTTATGTATTTCTTTAATCTTTGAATAGAGTGCAGCAAGACCAAAGACTATAAAAAAAGAAATGGTTAAATTAATGTATGAAATTATCATTATTAATCTCCTTTTCCATAAACTTTTTTCCATTTAGAAGAAAGCGACAAACCTCTCTCTTTTCTTAATTCTCTAAACTCTTTTGTCTCAAGTCGCCAACACAATGAACTATGCTTACGAAACTCTTCAAGGGAAAGACCTTGCAAGACTGGTATCTTGTTGTATTGAATAGAACCCTTTTTCTCATACGTAACAAAATGAGTTCCAGAGTCATCAAAAGATGATACTCCATCAGATAATTCAATCAGCTTATTGGTAAGATCTTTCTCAATCTCTTCTAGTGAATCTAACTTCTTCTTTATCTCGCTCAATTGCGCTGCTATCAAAGACCACTCCCCTGATCTCTTAACACTATCCATACATCCCCCTATGAGTTATAGAGATAGTATAGATTATCTGTTTACATTTGTCAACATGAAGTATTACGTAAAGAATGGGTTATTACTATTACCATACAGCGCTGATTGTCTTAGCTTGTGGAGTTGCTCAGCCGTTATTCCGTCTTGTTTAATCGTAGGAACCATTAATGCACAATAACGTAAGGCGTCTGCCCAATCAGAATATGCGTCATGTTTTGGCTTCGATAACGTTGCACCTTCTATTGATACACGTTCAGATCTATAGTTATCTAAGGCTTTAATAAGTTCTCTCGTTGTAGACTCATTAAAGTAAGTCCTACCAAGCATAGAACGCACGGATTCTATACCATTCTCCACACTCGTCTGAATACAGATCTTAAAGGTATAACCAAGACTATGCATCTTTGACCAACGAGTATTACCTGAACTTTGCTCATGCTGCCTTAAATCATGGGGACCAATATGCGTACCATAAACATATTTCTTTGATTGTAACATCTGAGCATAATGTTCAAATCCCTGTCCAGTATTACCATAAGAATCGATGATAATTATCTTACCCTGCTCTAACTGCGCGAATAGGCATATCGTCTGGTCGCGGTGGCCAAAGTCCCAGAAAGTATGGACTGGTAGATTAGGATTGTAAGGGTAATCACCAATGCGACCATAAAGTCTGGCATCGTCCATATAAGAACCATAGTAGGTTTGCTCATTAAGTGAGAGGAAAGAACAATCGTATTCTTGAGCTGACTTCTCCTTAGAGATCTCACCGCGTTCGATAGCGCCATTAATTTCTTCACGGGATAGTAGTTTGGTATCATCCACGGTAAGCATCTGAGTAAACCAGATATCTGGGTGCTTTAGCGCATTATCCCACCAATCCTTGAAGAAGTTGCAGCCACGTGGCGTACCGATGAAGAGAGCGACTCCCTGGTTCATACGAATGATCGGTTGCAGATAATCCCAAGCCTGGGGGTCCATCAACGACGCCTCGCTGAATATTAAAGAATATGCCTCAGAACCGACAAGACGATTATAGTTATCGCTACCGCATATTTTAATAACTGAGCCATTAATTAATGTAAGCTCCATGTTCTGTTCCGACTTCTTTGCCAGTATCTCAGGTGGTATAAAGTCTAAGAAGCGCTTACCAGTTGTTCCTAGGGTTGCTGACCAGATGACAGCACGAGATTGAGATATAGTTGGGAGCATATAAATGTGAGTGGTGCCGGGGTTCTTTAATGCCAGGCGTAGTGTTAAATTGAACGCAGCAACATCTTTTCCGGCCCTTCTGTGCCAGATCAAGATGCCGCGTTTATAACCCTTTTCTAGGAATGCGGTGAGCAATGGGCGTTGATGAACCCAGGCTTCAAAGGGGAGTTTCAATTCCTTTGTCATCTACTTTATAGCTTTCAAGCTTGAGGAGTATATCTTCTTGTTGTTGTTCTAGTTTAGCTAACTTAGTAGCCCACTCTTTGAGTTCTTTCCATTCAGGGTCGTACATGGGCATTGATTCTCTGATAATACCGGAATCATATTTCTTGAGTATAGCGCCACGTTCACGACGAACACCAAGCATAAATTTAGCTAGATGTACTCGTTCATCAAAAAATGGGTGTACTTTACGCCAGCGAGCATAGGTAGTTGGATAAATATGCTTAGCATTAAAGAAGTCACCAAGATTGAGAGAAGTCTCTTGTTTTGCCCATAGAAGAAGATCTTCGCCGAGTCTATCTAAGAAGAGTTCGGAAACGGGAATGTCCTGCATTGTTAGTAGGTCTTTATACGTATCTAAATAGCGATACTGTCTTTTCTTTACTTTATCTACTTTAACTTTCTTTTCACTCTCTATGTTAGGATTAGAGGTTTTCATTCGACTATCTCCTCAAGAGTGAATTCAGTGCGTGGGTTTGAAGTACAGAATACTTTTTTAGCGTCTATGATAGCGATTATAGCATCGTCTTCGTAAAGGACTTTATTGGCTGAGTCTAGGCTCATCTTGATTAGGTTATCAAGATCACATCGTATATGGTGTGGTTTACCGTCATAGAATAGAGTCTTCTTTTTAGACCAGGATTCAGCAATGGGCATGTAATAGGTCACGGTGAACTTAAGAGGGGCTTTAAACATAGG
>Ga0172381_10004000_pt1 | contig 15396 bp, 9 predicted proteins | sample Leawel6488metaG_FD_119754 | JGI IMG/M metagenome (GOLD analysis project Ga0172381, IMG submission 119754) | Leachate microbial communities from a municipal landfill in Southern Ontario, Canada - Leachate well 64-88 metaG | ecosystem: Engineered > Solid waste > Landfill > Unclassified | place...
CCTATAACATAAGTTGCCCCAACAATGCCACCAGCCACATCCATAGCTGAAATTGTTCCATGATTTAACATGCATTCCATAATACAGAGACCATAGCCGATAACACCACCGGCAGATGAATAAACCGCAGGACGATCCGCAGTTCCGGTTGTAGAATAAAAATATCGATAACCCCCCGCTGTTCTTGATTGGGTGGAAGGATTATTATAGTATATTGTCATATTCGCTGCCGATGAATAAGTGTTATAATCACCGATGTCGTAAGTCAAGGCGGTAATGTTACCAAAATTTAATCCATTTAGTAATACGGACAAATCGATAGAATTATATGTACCAAAGCGGTTATATGTGATTCCTCCAGCGATTGCCTCTGTATAAAGACAAGTTGACAAAACACCACCAGAACGAGCATAATAGTATGCTTTAGTGGTGATTTCTCCATTATTGGCACTATCATAGATTCGAGCATTGCCATTTAATGTAACACAAACGACACCACCAGCACTGACACCCGCTTTGTATGCGGTGATTCTACCAGCATATGCGGTAACAGTTTGAATTGTTGGTAAGTATGATGTCCCCGTGCTGGAGTTGTACAATCGAATCGCTCCCAAATTGGCACAGTCTTGAATCGAGCCGGAATTTAATGTCGCAATTCCACCCGCAAAAGTGTTTGCTGAACCAGAGATTCCGTATAAATTGTCCGTTTTCAACCCATATGAAGTGGTAATTTCTCCAGAATTTACGGAATTATAAATTCCTTCTAAAGTTGGTTGTGTTCCCTCATGCAAATTTCCGGAATAATTGACATTTACGAGTCCGCCGATGTAGATGTTGCCATATCCACCGCTGATTGTGGAAGTTCCAACAATTTTAGCGACGGTAATTTTTCCTTCATTTAAACAATTTTTCATATATTTATCAGCAGAAAGAACTGATGTGATTCCGGCAACTGAAAGGGTGTACGCTGTCGATGTGGAGCCTAAATTGAGATTTACAGCTGAAATATCACCATAATTGGCCACGTTGAGATAATTGATATTTGATGAAGATGTTATCCCAGAAATGACGGTATCAATACCTAAATTGATTTGTGAAGTACCGTTGCTGTTCAAAAAAGAAATATCGCCATAATTGGCTGAATATCTAATTAATGTTGAATTATTACTTTGCGAATAATACAAAGGACTAATATTGGTATAGTAAGCTGATGAATAAACTTGATCCCCGTAATTATATGCCCGGGAAATCGTGACCGCTGATGACCCAACATCATATATTGTTCCCGTATATCGGAAGGGATATGGATTAGTCGTTGGTGATGGGGCACTACCATATGTAAATGATCCATGGTTAAACATCAGAGCATATTCAACAATTTCCGATGCATTGGAAATACCGATGCCGGCGGCTTTAATAATTGCGGTTTGCGATGCGTAGGTCGCTGAAATATTGCCGCTGTTATATAAATTTGCAAATTGATATGTATCCCCGGTTTGAAGTACTGGTGCATTACCAGCAAGTTCACCGAAAACACCACCGACGTTTTGACTAGAAGGCAATTCAACTGTATTAATGACACTACCAGCGGTAATATTCCCATTATTGGCAACATTGACCAGACTATGTTTGATGGTTGAAGTATTAAGAATATAACCGATGACACCACCAATTTTAATGGTAATTGCGGTTGATCCACTAGCCAAACTAAAGGTTGATGCTGTCGCAAATCCGGTAATCAAAGTATTGTTGACCACATTGGAGATTGACAATTTTGTAACGCCCGTAGCCCCAGCAATTCCACCAATGTAATATGTGGGGAAAATGCTATACGCAGAATTAAAAGTATGCGAGTTGGCATTGATTGTTCCAGTAACCGCCACTTTTGTGATGGTTCCTGAAGCCATCCCTGCAAATGCCCCTAAGTATGTTTTACCGATGGCAGATGTTCCTAAATCAATTGAAACGTCCATTAATACTTCTTTGATTAATCCTGCGGATAATCTGCCGGCTATCACACCAATATAGAAGGTATCGCTATAATATGTTTCTGTATCAGTTATGTCTATTGTCGTATCGGTAATATTTAGATCTTGAACCGTTCCCGAAAGGATGCTAAAAAGGCCGGTATAATAACCAACTCCACGAATCGTACCTTTAGTAAAGGATAAATTGTATAAGTAATAATTGTCGCTATTATCAACAGCGGATGGATTTGCTCCCGAAAGGGTTCCATAAAAAGTGTGTTCTGGAGTAATATATGAACCTGAAGCCAATACACCCATGTCAATATTCTGATTTATATAATAACTGGCATATGCATATGATACCCCATTATCAACAGTCTCAAAACCGATAATATGAGAAAAGAAAACCATATCGACAGCCGATTGAATGAGATAAACATCATTAGTATCATCCCAAATCAATCCGTGTGATAGTGGGTAACAATCATCTGGATAAAAGTACCAATGATCAGTAGATGTATTTAAACTCGAACTGGACGATTTCATGACATTTGTTGCTTCACCAACTGCGTTTCCATTTGGCAATGCAACATTGAAAGTCGAAGTTCCGACCGTTACTGTTGGGTAATCATATACAGTCGAATCATAGACTAGGTTGCCAATAGTAGCCCCAGCGTTGTTAACATACAAAACTGGTTGAGAAATGAATTTATTATAATATGAGCCATTGACAACCATAATTGATGAGTAATATGCATTGGTAATAGTGCCATCATTGGTATGGACTATTCCCGCTGCGGTACACCCACCCGCAGTCGAACCGCCCTTATACCGAATACCCGCCTCATATTCACTTTCCCGAGTATCAATCACATAGACATGATCAATATAACCACTAGCAAGGTTGCTTCCGACAAGATTGGCGGTTTTGGTGATTCCTTGATTGGCTTCAAGCATTTCTAATGTGGGGTCGATTAATCCTAGATTTGCAATTGTTCCCCCATTAATAGTAAAAATTGCATAATAAGGTGCCACGGCCAGATCGACGGGAAGATCATCTTCATAATCGATAAAAATCATGTCATCTTCGCCACCAACGTAGAGATTGGATATAACGAATCCCTGTCCGTTAAAAGTACCTGTAAAGTACTGTTTATGCTCAATTTCATCAAAAGTAGTGAACCAAAAACCGATGGGTGCAAATGTTTTTGCATTCATCGAAGAAAAATCAATATCGTTACCCAAAGCATAATCTTGATTTAAAATGACAGTCATTTGGGCTTCAGAAAATTTTTCGGTCTCGCTGGCATACTTTCTTTGAAATGAAACGTCGATAGAAAATCGATATAATTCTTCCGCGGTATCAATTCGAATGATGTTATTTGTATCTTTCACATCACATTCGGCGAGGGTCGATGCAAAAGTACATATATCATCCCGATAATCAGTATAGGTAATATATGTATTATTATCTGTCATCGTATCAAGTCCAGCATACCAACCCTCGCTAGGAAAATCACCGTTGAATTCAAACTCATCTCCTAGTCCAGGATTTTTGTTCATAAAAGCATATACTGAAGGAAAGAAAAATAGTGATGATACAAACAGTACCAATACCAAAATCGCTCCACAAACGGAACGCATGAGATGATGATTTTTAATTCTATATTGTCGGTACATAACTTACTCCACCTCCCATGAAGCGGGGACTAAGACTGTATTCCATGGCGGAACTGACAAGCCCCAAACGTTTTGAGGGCCTCCAGAAGCTTGGACAGCTTCGATACCAAAAGCAATTTGTAGCGAATACCCCGGGGAGTAGATTGTGAAATCCCCAGGCGCTGGGGCGCTGTCAATTAAATCCAAAATCATAGCCGTCAAAGCATCTTCTCTTTGGACTGGTTCTTTGTAGTAGATATAGTTATCAATTAAACGATTATCATACCAATTATCAGTTTCGAAATTAAAAGGCATATATTCATCGTTAATGATTGATAATTCGGTAACGACACCCTCCAAATTGGTATATGTTAGAGTTAATTGTTCATAAATCTTGACGCGTAAATATGTTGGTACATTGCTAAGAACTTCAATATGAACCCGGAAATCATCAAAGAAATCGACACTGGAATTTTCGACGATATTGACAAGATAAACTCCTGGTTTTGTAACTCCCGGTCCTACGACAACTTCGGAAGCGGATGTTGTTACCTGCGTTGTTTCATCAAAGAAAAAAACTTCGATACTGACGTCGACAAATCCAACTTCGACGATTACGGAATGTTCAAGTGTTTGAGTTAACCAACTGACGGTTGTTATAACGAGTAAAGACAACGAAAAAACTAACATACCCAAGGACAGAAAGAAACGTTTTTTTACCGTCATCTATAATCATCTCGCTTTCCGATAGTTATATACTTTTATTGTACAAAATAAGTTGGATTCAAGCAAACGGATATCAGTTAATATTAATAAAAAAGCCCTTATCTTTATAAGGAAGATCGTTTTCTCTTCTTGACAGTTTTGTCTCAAGAAATAAAAAAACGCCCTCATCTCGTACAAGATAACGGCAACTGGCTACCATCGATTATCGAAGGCCCTATAGCTTTGCGTCGCTAGTTTTCACTAGTTTTGCTATTTACGAGGTTATTATATAATCATTTTTCTTGTTTGTCAATAACGTATATATAAAATCCTAATCCTCCGTGTGAATTATTGTCCAATCAAAAATCTTTTTAGGAAACTGATGGAAAAGCCATTTTTTATCTCCACGAAGCCTTTGACTTCATCAAATATACACAATATTTTAGTTGTTTTTGAAAAGAAATAATGGTATGATAGATAATGCAAATTTGATAAGGAGTGGAATTGAATGAAAAACCCGCTAACAAAGAAAATCGTGATTATTTTTTCCGTCATCTTCGTCGTAATCGCCTCTGCCGTATTGGTTGCCGTCCTTACAGGCAACACGAACACGCCAGCCTTGAGCGATCCAAACGGTGTCTTTTACGAACGACTCAATGATGATGAAACCGTCAAATATACAATTACTAATAAGGAATTATATGACGAAATCGTTGGAAATGATGGTATTGATCAGCTTCTGTATATGATTGATTCTCATTTGCTTCAGGACTATATCGCCTTTATTACCTTGCCAGAAAATAATCAACTGATTGTGGATAAAATCAACATGTTGAAATACGGCACAACAGATACTCAAAAAATTGCCGATTTCGATGAAGAAACCAAAACGACATTTGAGGCTAGTTTTGAACAAAATATGATCTTAGTCGGCTATGCTGGTAATGAAGAGGCCTATGTCATCATTCAGTTAGCTCGTGAAGCGTATACTCGTTATATGCTTGATGTTGATGGAGCCGTTACTGATATGAACGTGGCCAGTGATTATGTAACCAATTATTTCGAAGATATCAAAGCAATAAAAATCAGATTTTATAGTACCAGTGATGCTATTGATGTTATGCGCAAATTTGGTTTACTCACGCTTTCCGGCAAATTAGTTCACTATAACGGATATACCTTCACTTCCGAAACATTGCTTGATTCTAACGAAGCAATTGTAGAAGCTATGAAAACCATTGATACATATTATTTTGATGATGCCGACAACATTCTAAATCTCGATGCCGAAATCGTTTATACCCTTGGAACCAACTCCATATATACTGACACTGAAGGGGCAGAATATGAAATTGACGAATTTGGTAATCTCATAAACTCCGAAAGTTCACTGATTGTAATTGATGCTACGGCTTTGTTTGAAACCAAAACCGCTGCTGAAGATTATAAAACGGCAAATACGTTTTACTACACTGTCTTAAAAAACGAATTAGATCAAATTATTGTTAAAGATAGCCTCGATGCCATTATCTACACTATTGATGAAGAAGGCGAAATATTCGATGCTGACAGCAACAATGTTACCGATACCTGTGGTTTAATTGTTAATAAACTTTTTACCGAAATTAAAAATGTCACTACTACTACCGTTAATAATTCAACTGCCTTATCCGATGAAGAAGTTTTATATTATTTCATCCAAATGTACAATTATGTATATGACGATTTCCGCGATGACATCCTTGAAACCAGTAGTGCTGCTGATTTGATTGCTAGCGATAACGTTTTCCTTAATCATAATTATACTGCCACGAAAGCAATTCAAACCAATTTAGCAACCTATATGTTTTCGACTTTAGATATCACCGGTGAAGATGCAGTTCCTTATTCATCGACGTATAAATCTTTTACCGGATCAAATGATACCAGTTGTTATTTGGTCTACAAGTTAACGCAACCGACAAAAGTCGATGCTTACAAATTAATGCTCGATCAAATTGAAAATGCTTTAATTCAATCCATTCCTACTGTTGCTGTGGCCGATTTCAATCTGCCGGCAACCGGCTGGTATGATGCAGCCATAACTTGGACATCGGGCACAACTGCAAGAATCACTGTTGCTGATGCCAAAACCGAAGTCGATGGCAAAAACGTTTACGTGGCTACTGTTTATCCAAGCGCTATTGCCGAAAACGTTACCTTAACCTATAAGATTATTGCTAACGGTGTTACCAGAAACGGCAGTGTTATTGTCAGTATCATCAATTCAGGTTCAACTAGTTCGGTAACCCTTCCAGCTGATGATCAGCCAACTTTCCAATCAATATTACTCAATGACACTATTTATAATAATTTATACAACGCATTAATTGAAGCATTCTTGACCGATACGACTAATTCAGCAAAAACAATTAATACGAAATTAGCCATTCTTCGAGCTACTTACAATTTCAAAATATATGATTACTATCTTGGCTTGGGCTACGAATCGACTTTGTCTTCGCTTGACACAAACGATCTATATTCCGACTTTCAATCAGAGGCCAAAGGCCATCGGACATCCGTTGGTAGCATTACTGGTTATCCAGTTAGAAATGGCGCCGATGGAGTTACTGAAGATTATGTAGTATCAGCCGATATGCTCTTTACATATTGTGTTGATAAGAATGCAGCTTTATATGTTTTATATGCTTCTCAATTTAAAGAACTGATTTATTCTGAATATTTTGAACCGATTTTCGGAACTGAAACCAATCTTCTTAACAATAATTCCTCCCGTATGGATGAAATGTATGAATCTGTTTCCAGTGCCAAAACCCTTTATACTAATTACAAAGCCTTTTATGATACATATTATCCATCGTATAATTTCTATGATTCATTTGGTAAATATTCCTTCGCTCAATACGGGGCTCGGAACGAAGAAGAATTACTTAAATATTTCGTCGAAGGCGAAATTCAACCATATATCATTGACGAATTTCTTACTCAATACGATTTCCTTACAATGATTAAGGAAACCGTTCAAGATTACTACGATAACTATTTTAGTCTTTTTGTAACTCACATGATCATCTATATTGATCGTGATGAAAACGGTTCTCCCGATGATTATGATGCGTACCTTGTTTCTATGTCTGCCGATGACAAAACCAATGTCTTCTATCCTCGGATTGCGGATTTTGAAACCCAAATTAATGCTTACTTAGCCGAAAATGAAGATAACACATTTACTACTCTAATCTCTGAATATAACAATGCTACTCGTGACGATGCGACCTGGGGACGCTTCAAGCAATACGGTTTTTGTTTAATGACTGAAGATTTGAATACTGAAGAGGAGGGCGATGACAGTACCACTATCACTCATTCTCTTGAATATACTGGCGATTATGGTGTAAAAGACACTTATGTCCCAGCATTTGTAGAAGCCTTATCGGCTCTTTATGACACATACCACCTGGCTCAAAACGCTGATAAGACCGAGTTATATAGTCCATTGGTTCCAACTGTATATGGATTGCACCTGATATTGGCTACTAAGGGTGATTATTACGATCAGTATTCAGCAATCTGTACAACTGTCGATGCCTCCAATTTGCTGTATAATACAAATGGTATGCCTACTGACAATCAGATGGCGCAATATGCTTTATACTTCTTTTTGAAATCCGCATACGATTTAACCGATGAAAGTGTTTTAGCATCCTTAGCAGACAACGGAATCGTCGTTCCTGAAATTCCAGCAACTCTATCTACTGCTTTAGCTTTCTATATTGATGATATAATCTCGGAAGCCTATGTTGTTGGAACCATCAACGTTCAGATGGCTAATCGCTTAGCATCAGGGACATTCTTTACTAGCGATTATAATGAAAAAACATCAGCTCAGTTACAAGCTTTATTAATTGAAGTAAAAAACACCTATTACAATGCTTTATTCGGTAAATACAATTTAGATTAATAAATCATCCAAGACCGCTAACCTGCGGTCTTTTTTTTGTAAAAAAAACACTCCCTATGGAGTGCTTATAATTATTTTGAGAATTTATGCTTATAGTATCTTTCTTTGTCAAGAATCGAAATCGAGGTGGTGAAATCGCCGATTTTTATCTTATTCAATTCCTCACCTAAAACACAAACCTTAGAGTCGATATCGTCAATGAAATGGATAACCAAGGCCTCAGCAGTGTTTGGCTTTTTGGGACTGCCAAAATTACCATAATAATGGTGAGACAAGACGATATGTTCTAACATCAAGGCCGCCTCGGAGGATTCTAATCCTAAATCGCGAGCAGCTAAAGCGATTTCATATGATCCCAACGTAATATGTCCAATCAATCGCCCTTTTACTGTGTATTCACTGCCTTCATAAGAATCGAACTCGATGATCTTAGTAACATCGTGCAAAATGATACCGGCATAGATGAGATCTTCGTTTAAGAATGGATAAACATTGATAAATCCTTCTGCTAGTTTTAGCATAGAAAAAGTATGGTATGCTAATCCAGATATGTATGCATGATGAAATTTTGTCGCTGCTGGGTATAAATAGAAATCAACTTGAAATTTTTGGTAAATTGTTTCTGTGATTTTTTTTATATCTGCGGCTTGAAGGTTAGCAATTTTGGTTTCAATAAATTTCCGGGCTTCGGTGACATCAAAAGGGGCATACTCGTAAAATGCATGCATGAGTCTTACCTTGATCACTTCCGGAAGTTCCATGGTACTTATAGGCTCATATTTGGAAGCTTGAAGATGAATTCGATCCTTAAAATTGACGGCTATGGTTTCAAAATAATAGATTTTATTGAGGGATACTTCGTCATTTTCAGGAATTCTGACAATTACTTTGTCCTGATCCTCACAAGTAACATTGCATGCATATGAATCATAAGAAGAGGCATTCACTTGGTCGATCCTACCGAAAAAATTAACTTCTTGATTGACTTCGAAATTCACTATAATCATCCTTTGTTTTGAAAGACATATGTGCCGATATCTTGTAAAACGTAAATGCTTTTATCGGAAGTGCTGAAACAATTGGTGGATGCCAAAACTAATAAATAACCTTCAGGGATAACTAACGTTTCCGCTTCCATTTCTGGCTTGAAAATGATATATAAACGATCTGATTTCAGCCAATATATCACTGTTTTCGTAGCCGTTGGCATGACTTCAATGCCTTGATTCAGAACTGAGACCGTTTTAATATTAAACCCCGGATTTGATTTTCTAATGGTAATCAAGTGGTGTAAATAAATAATATCATCGTAGTTTTCGTCAAGTCTAGTCCAATCAAAATGGTTAACAATATCACCACAACGATATGAATCGCGAACTCCATGTTTAGTGCGGTAAAACTCTTGACCCGAATGTAAAAACGGAATTCCCTGAGCCAGTATGGTAATTGAAGTGGCTAGTTTCTGTTGTTTTTTAACCAGTTTTTCATCATTACTGATTGCCATCGCTTGATCAAAAAACGTTTGATTATCATGGCATTCAACAAAGTTTACCGACTGGGAAGAATTAGCGAACTTAAAATGGTTTCGCCAACTGCCAAGCAATAATTCCCTGATTGTATTGATATCGGTACAATTTCCCATTGAAAATCCTTTGCTCATTGGTTCAAAGACATTACCTTTAATAGTGTCGCGGAACGTGTCATTAAAGAAGCCGATAGAATCAGCAACTCGGTCATTGTCATAACTTGCCAACTGGTCGGAAAGTGTACCAGGATGCATTTTCCACCCTTCACCATATATGATAATATGGGGATCATATTCGGATAGTTTTTGCCTAACTTCATTCATTGTATCAACGTCAATCAAACCCATGAGATCGAAACGAAAACCATCAATTTTATAGGTTTTTGCCCACCATAATACGGTATCGATGATTAATTTATGAACCATTCTTCTTTCTGTAGCAAGATCATTGAAACATCCCGAAAAATTGGTGCCTATTCCTTGATTATCAACCCGGAAAGCATATCCGGGAACTAATTTTTCTAAATTGCTCGTGGTCCGATCAAATAAATGATTAAACACGATATCCATGACGATATTGATGTTTTCCCGATGTAACTCATCAATTAAAATGCGTAGTTCGTTGATTCGCGAATAGGGATCATTAGGATCTTGAGCATAGGCTCCAGATGGAATGAGCAATTGTCGGGGATTATATCCCCAGTTATATCCAAACTGGGGATTATTTTCATCTATACCAGCATAATCAAAGATTGGCATCAGTTGAACGTGAGTAATTCCCAGTTGCTTTAGATAATCAATACCCGCCAAATGCCCTTTTGGTGTGGTAATGCCTTTTTCAACAAACCCCTTATATTTACACGGGTTATTAACTGCGATACTGCTATCACTGGTAAAATCACGAACACTTACTTCATATATGATCGCTTCCAGCGGGTTTCCCGAAAAAGTGGTCTTGTGAATCATCGGCATAAATTTGGTCTGATCAACAATATACCCGTATTCTGCATTGGCAGAACAGGCAATAGCGTATGGGTCAACAAGCATCTGTTCTTTACCGTTGGTTTTGACAAAGTAACGGTATCTTTTTCCTTCGAGATCGCCATTAATCGTTGCTTTCCATACCCCTTGACTTTGATATGTCATTTCAGAAAGAATTATTTCATTGTTCTTATCGGTAATTTCTAGTTCGATGTGCTTCGCTGCGGGTGACCATATCTTAAAAATCGTATTGTTTTGCGAGTAACTGACACCCAAATCATTTCTTTCATATGCATACAACCGGTCAAACATGTCCGTTCGGACAATTTTTCCGGTTTTTACTTCACCTTGGTTGCCATATGAGTCAACCACAAAATAATTATTCTCTAAATATACTAAAGCCGAAAATGAGCAAACAAGTTTGATTTCAGCGGATAAAGTGTCCTTTTCCCTGATTGTAAGTGCAATCTTTTCGTCTTTTTCCATCAACCAGTAGGTGTTATCGTCGCGATAATTAGAAAGAGGAACGATGATAGTCAATTCATCGAAATCATCTAAGTATGGGTAAAAATAATCATTGATCATGATTCACTTCCTTACAGTCGAGATTGGCAATACGATTAAGAGCGTATGTTCGTAGTGCTTGATATTCGTTTGGTAATTGGTTAGTGATGACCATCAAAACCAAATCACTGATAATTTCTCCAATTATACTAGCATCATTTATTTTGGCAATAGCAATGATGTCTTGACCCTTGAATTTCAGATCGCATACTTTATGAATCGGTAATTTCATATCAATATCTTGGATTAATGCATCTTCATCAAATCCAACCCGAATAACGCTGAGAATACCATTAGCATACCGACACATATCCGCTCCATAAGCATAGACTAATTCCACTTGGAAATGGTCATTTTCAGTAACGGAAACGATATCAATTAGTTGAGATATTACCGTGCGTTCTTTATTGGAAAAACGCCATTTATCGGCAATTTCGCCGCCATTAAGATAAAAACAAAGAGCATAGAACTGATAGTAATTGAATGGATTAGAGGGCAAAGAACCAATTAAAGCAATGCCTTTGGCCAAATCAGGAAAAATGGTAATAATATTCGCTTTATCTAACAACTTAAAAGCCTTGGTTGAAAAAGGGTTACCATTGATGGCTTTGATTTCTTGCATAATTCGTTCAATCGAAATGTTCTTTAGCAAATCAAAATTTCTGACAAGCTGATTCCAGGTATTCTCTTCAATCTGAAAATCCAATTTGGCAACAAATCGGAAGGCCCGCAAAATTCTTAATGCATCTTCTTTAAAGCGAATATTAGGATCACCAACCGCGCGTATTTGTTTATTCTTGAGATCGGATAATCCATCACAAAAATCATATATTTTTCCGTTTATATCCATCGCCAAAGCATTGATGGTAAAATCACGACGGACTAAATCATCCGCTAATGTTTGTGAAAACTTAACACTAACCGGATGTCGACTATCGGCATATTTTCCATCAGCGCGAAACGTGGTTACCTCAAAGGCAAAATTATGATGGATGACAGTCACCGTGCCAAATTTTAAACCAGTTTCTTTCGTGTTTTCAAATAATGATGCAACCTGATCTGGAGTGGCGGATGTCGCAATATCAATATCTTTAGATGCAATTCCTAGCAAAAAATCACGAACATATCCGCCGACAAAATAAGCTTCATATCCATGATCGTTAAATATTTTTAGGATTTCTTTTCCCAAAGATGCGTAGTCTTTCATCAAAATCACCGTTCATATTATATCATGGACTCATCATTATTTCTATTAAAATTATCGGTAACATGCTATAATGAATGCGGTGATTTTATGAACTCAATCCGAGAAACTCTTCAATATGAATGGCAAATTAACAAGTCCCGGTTTATCGGGTTTTTAGCGCCCGTTCAAACAATTACTGAAGTCACAGCGTTTCTAAATTGGTGCCAGACAAACCATCCGCAAGCAACTCATGTCTGTTATGCCTATATCCTTTCCTCAGTAATCGTAGCGGAAAAAGCCTTTGATGATGGTGAGCCGCAAAAAACAGCAGGCTTTCCGATGCTGGAAATTCTGAAAAAAAAGCATCTGACCGACGTGGTCGCGGTAGTCGTTCGTTATTTTGGAGGCATCAAACTCGGCGCCGGTGGTTTGATTCGCGCTTATGCCAAAACAATTCGGTGCTGCACTGATAATGCTATCTTAACCTTCCCAGTCGAATACGATGAATGTCGCTTAGAAACTGATATCGAATCATCTGGAGCGATTGGATCATATTTGCGTTTGGTGGCAGAACTAACAAACGAGTCCTATGGTGAAAGCGCGGTATTCTTTTTTTCCTGTGCTCAAGATAAAACCAAGCGAATCACTGAAGAAATAAAAAAACGGACAGCTTCCGACCATCAGGTCGAAATTGTCCGTTCGTATCGCCGCTTTCTTTAGATTATACCAAACTATTGACATATTCAAAAAGCGAAACCAGAACATCAATGAAAAAATATCCGATAATCACCGATAAAAATATAATAATCAAGCGAATTTGATTGCTTGAATTGGCTTTAAACAGCCGAGAAAAATCAACTGCCTGCAAAGCCTTAAAAACAAACGGCGTGGCAATAAAAAACAAAACAATCCTTAAAACCGAAAAAACATAATCGTTCATTATGATAACACTCCATCCGGAATAAAATCAGTTTCTGAAATTTCGGTAATAACAGTAATTACTAGTTCATTAGGAAGACATACCAACGGTTTTAAACTGGAATTGGTTGAGCCTTGTAATTCACAGATATCACGCGGGCTTTCTTGATATAAGACTTCAATTGTCGCTTGATTGCGATTGACATATAATTTGACACGCGGAACATTGACATTACTATCGAGTGGATCTGTATTTACCGTCGTCGTGCCAGGAACATAAAAATATCCACTGGCAGCAAAAGTAATGATGATATCATCATGATATTGAGTCTCATAGACGATATATTGAGATGGATCGTGTAAATCAATCATGAGAATTAGCTCATCTTTATAAAACACTTTTGCATATGCTGTTTCCGATGAATTCGCATCTTCCATCAACTTGATACCCAGTAAAAGGCCAATGCCAAGTATTAACAGACCACCGATGAAGATGAAATCGATTTTTTTTATGGTAAGACCACCTTTCACAGCGATAACTCGTATTCATTATACTCGATTTTAGTTATATATTCAATCTTCCTATCGAGACAATTTTGTTGTCTACTTGCCAAAATTTGATATAATAATTTCCAGGTGATAATATGAAAAAACGGTTTTTCGTGGTTTTGTTGAGCTTGCTAATATGGGGTTTGATTGGCTGTAATGGATTAACTACGACATCTGAAGTCACGTCATCCTTGACGAACCCAAATGACGAATACTGTTCGTTAAACAGTTCTACAGGGGTTTATGTCTGTACAAAATCGTGGATATCATATTTTAATACTACGATATCATTAACTCTATATTATCCCCAAACCCCAGCATATGATCTTTTAGCAGTTTATGATACGGTCGAAAATACTTTACAACATTATCATGATTTATTTGATAAATATAATGCATACGCTAATATCGAAAATGTTTTCACGATTAATCGCGATTCCAACATTCCTAGCGATAATTATTATGGTACTAAGACTATTGATGAAGATTTGTTTACAGCGCTTCAATACGCATTGGATGTTGAATCGGATATTGTATCTAGTAACGGTTTGCTTTTTAATATTGCAATCTCTCCAATCTCATCACTTTGGCATGATGCTAGAGAAAGTTTTGCGTGCACGACATCGGAATATAATTACTCGGTTTGTCCCTTGCCTTCAGAGGTTGTGCTTGATGCATCATATAATATTGATCCCGATGATATTATACTTGACGAAACGAATTTGTCTATCCGTTTTGCTAAACCCGGAATGGGTTTAGATCTGGGCGGATTTGGCAAAGGGTACACTGCTGAGGTCATTTCCGATTTGCTTGATGCGCAAAATATTATCTATATTCTCAATTCAGGAAATTCGAATATTAAAGCTGGGGGAATTAACCCCAACCGTCAAGATGGTAGTTTCTATATCGCTTTGACTAAGCCCTCTTTGACATCTTCGTACTTCTCTTCATATTACGCATATCTGAAAATAATGGCTGGAATGTCAGTTGTAACCAGTGGCTCATATCAGAATTTCTTCATTGGTCAAACAGACAATATTGTCTATCATCACATCATCAATCCCACAACCCATCGCCCTGGTGGAAATCAAATCACTCTGAGTATTGATGATGAAAATAATATCATCATCACTCCTTCTAATGCGCTTTTATCGGTCACAATCATCTGCGAAAATGGGGCAATGGGTGATATCTATTCCACTGCGTTATTTTTAATGTCTTATCAAGATGGTTTGGCTTTTGTCGAAGCTACGGGAGGATTAGAAGCTATCTGGTACTGCGCTGATGGAAGTTTTTATCAGTCTTCGGGACTAAACGAATCACAAATTGAAGTAAGTTCTGGTGTATATAAACCTTTAATTACGATTGAATAAAGAAA
>Ga0172381_10004001_pt1 | contig 15395 bp, 11 predicted proteins | sample Leawel6488metaG_FD_119754 | JGI IMG/M metagenome (GOLD analysis project Ga0172381, IMG submission 119754) | Leachate microbial communities from a municipal landfill in Southern Ontario, Canada - Leachate well 64-88 metaG | ecosystem: Engineered > Solid waste > Landfill > Unclassified | place...
CATAGTTTTTAGCAAAGTCAGTTAGATACTTTACTATTTGACTTCTGCTTAATTCCTTCTGCATACCACCAGGTTCCGCAGTATCGGTATTTGCTTTTGTCCATATATACTTTTCATGTTCCTGCTCTTGAATCAAAATTGTAGGTTCTTCTGCTCCAACATCCAACCATCCATAGTAAGGTGACTCAACAAATGTCTCATCTGGGCAGTTCTCCGATAACCAAGCAATATAGTAGCTCCATACTTTGGTATTGTACACAGCTAAACCTGTTGGAAGGTGTGGAATCTTGGAGAATGTAGCCCAGGTATTATGAGCTGCTGTGCTGATCTCAACGGTCTGTACCGGTTGCCCCTTTGTAACTACCTGGGCTAACCATACTGTATCATGAGTGGCAGCTTTGAACAACTTACCCTTGATATGGACTACAAAGTTGGAGTATACCATTGGGCCATCAGAGCTATTGAAGTAGGTTTCTGTGGCTCTTTCGATAAATGCCCCATTCTCTCCGGTCTGCTTGGTAGGGTCATAATTTTCCGGTACAAATTGAATCTTTAACTTCTTACAGTAGGCCAGTTTTAGCTTTACCCAGAAGTCTATTACCTTTTCAACGGGGTCTGCTATCTCAGCATAACCACTTCGTAGACCTGCAAGCTTCTTGATATCCTCTTTTTCATATGTGGATAGGACATCTGCTTCTCTGTATTCATCATCCCCAAGTGCATTGGATAGCTCTTTGAACAGGGCTAGACAGGCATCTTTATTGATACCCAACTTACGAACTGTTCCTGCCAATAATAGCATTATTTGGTGCCGGGAACCCTCATTCCAGAACTCTGATGCCCGAATAATATACTCCAAAGCAAATAGAACAATCTTGGGAACGGTATCTGGATTTACTTCTTTGAATTGAGCTTTAAGCTCTTTTAACGATATAACATTATCGGTATAATGGGCTGTGACTTGAAATGGAACTGGATACTCTGGTTTAAGGTTCAGAGACCCCGGAAGTCTCATTAAACGTCCTGGTGAGACTACTCCCATATCTCCACCAAAGTAGAGACATATCTTAGATAGCAGCTCTAATAAGTCCTTATCAAAGTTCTCTTTACTACCAGCTATCTGGTATGGAACCTTGAGCTTATAGTAACCCTGAAGAGCATTCTCACTGGATTCAACCCATGCAGATACATTTAGTGTATTCTTATTGTCAGTTAAAAATGCCTTGACCGGGACACCAAAATACTTACAAGCATCTAGGTCAAACCATATTGCAGGAATTTCTATAGTATTAGTAGTAACGTGTGTTTTGTGCTTCTCTTTACCAGTAGCAGTACAAAACCAAATGTTATAGAGGGTTGAATACTGTCTCCACCATTCAGAGTTTACCCTTTCAGGAGCTGAATAGGGGTCATTTAACCCAGGGGATTTAGCCTTCTTTTCTTCAGAATCCTCATCTTTAAGCTTTGCCTCTCCGGGCTTTAACTTAAAGGTTTGGATTAGACCATTGGGTTCATCACCAAACATGTATCGAAGAAATTCTATAGCTTTTTCTACATCGGTGGTTATCGTTGATCTTTTCGCCATTATTAATAAACCTCGGTATTTATCATTATAGCCTACAAGTTTCAGTAATGGAAGCTTAAATTGAAAACCTGGTAATTATACGGGTAGGTCTCACTGGCACTCCTAGTGTATAATATCATTATGAGTTATTTACCCTGGTGGAAAAAACAGAAAGCTGCTTATAACCAAGCCATAGAACTGAGTGATGAAGGTGTTCCACTCCTTATGGAGATGGGAACGGGTAAGACCCGAGTTGCCATTAAGTGGTTAGAATACTTAATCCGGGAACGTGGTGTCTTACTGATATACGTTGCAGCTCCCCTTGCAGTTCTACATGTTTGGATTGAGAACTGGCATGAATGGGCCACAGCTCCGGTTGCATTCATTGATTTACATGATACAGGTTCTGCTGGAATAAAGGAAGCTGTTAGACTTTCTAATCAAGGTTGGCCTGTCATCTGTCTAGTGAACTATGAATCCTCCTGGTTCATTGGTAAGAAACGAGAAAAGACTGTCATTGATGGTCAAGCTCATACCATTGTTAGAATTATCGATACCTGCATGAAAGACACCCGATGGGATGTTGGCATTCTCGATGAAAGCACCTGCATAAAAACTCCGGGAGCAAAAGTTACCAGTTTTTTCTGTAGGACAATGAAAAAAAGAACAAAGTTCCGGGCTATACTGACCGGGACAGCTTACATCAAAAGACCCATTGATGTCTATGCACAGATTAAGTTCTGTTGTAAGAGAGAAGTTTTTGAAGGTGACTTCGCAGCTTTTAAGCTGAAGTATACTATACCACACCCTACAATAAGACAGGCTATTTTGGGCTATCAAAATATGGATGATTTTGTAAAACGTCTTTCAAGCTGTGCTATTCTACTAAAAAAAGCTGATGTTGTCGATTTACCACCATTTGTGCATAAGACCTGGAAGCTACCCTTATGTCCTAAAAGCCAAAAAGTGTATAACGATATCACTGAAGAGAACTATGCATATCTGGAAGAACTGGAGAATGAGGGAGTAGAGATCACAGCCAGTCATGTATTTAGTGTGCTCAGAAAGCAAATGCAGATCACTGGTGGATTCGTATATCCTGACCCTGACCCAGATACCCCAAAGATAAAACCAGCACCAATAAGACTTGGCACAGAAAAGATTTCTATGCTGCTTGACATCATGGAAAATAGGGACTATCCTACTTTAGTCGTTGTTCAAATGAACGAGGAAGAAAGAATTGTAGCGGAGGCAATTAAAAAACGTTTTGGATTCACCCCCAAGATTCTCAATGGGTCTGTGCATGGAGCAGCAGCTCGGCATGAACTCATAGCTTCAGCTAAAGATGACCTTGTTTTCATTGTCAAAGAGTCAGTCGGTAGTAAAGGTGTAGATATGCGCTTTGCCGACATGACGATATTCTACTCCCATAGTTTCGATACAGAAGACTACGAACAAATGATGTCCCGGAACCATAGGGGTGGTCAAACTTACAACATTACGTATGTTCACTTGCTTATTCAAAATACTGTAGACATGAGAGTTATGGCTTCTTTGAAGTCTGACTTTAAGTTAGCCCAACAGATTGAAACAGACTGGAGGGCATTTATCAGATGATAAGCAAAGAGCATAAGAAACTTTTAGAATCTACTCATCCGATTGCTGCTAATGTAGTCATTGTTGATAAAGATGATGAGGATGAGAAGTATGAGTGCAAAGCCGAATACTATGGAACCGGGCACCTGATAGTAACCTATAAGGGAAAGCAACTTGGAATTGACCCGGATAACTTTCATTCTAAAGACCCTAAAAGACTTTATATAGTTAGATCAGGGGAATGGAGTAGATTCAGGGTGAGGTCGATAATTCTGGATTCAAAGACCATTAGAAAAAACTGGTAATTGTACCAGTTGAAACTACCTTTACCAAGAGGTATACTGAGTATGTTGAACAATCAACACGTCGAAAAAATAACGGAGGCAATCAATTGAGTGAAGCAACAGAACCGAGAGTACGTATCCCATCCGCAAAGAAAATGGAGCAAGTGTTTACCATCATCTCTGAGGATGAGGACTTTCGCTTTGGTAAAATCAAAGTAGAACGGGAAAAACAACGATATACCCTTCCTGCTCCCACATCTGATGACCCAGAAAACACTGAGTCTGTAAAAGTTTTCTACGGGGTCGTGGTCTATTTCCGCAAGGCATTTTTCAAGAATGCTGAAAAGGATGAGACCGTGGAAAAAAGAGAGCTTGCTATTCTCCGGGATGGTAAGTTCATGCCAGAACTGCTCTACATATCGAAAGCAGGACTCTGGAATTGGAAAGGTTTCCTTGCAGCAGTTGAAAAACAGAAGCTGGATTCCTACAGTCATGTAATGGTTCGTTTTACCGCAGAGCCTGGTCAGTCTTCTGATGGACAGTACAAGTTCTCAAAGGTAAAAATGGAGATAATCTCTGAGCTTGAAGCTGATGAGATCGAGTACCTCCAGGAACTTCAACAGGTAGTTCGTGCTAGAGTTCGGAAATACTCCAGTTCTGAAGACCTTGATTCTGCTGAAAACAAGTATCTTGATGAAGAAGACAAGAAGCCAGCAGGTAATGCTGCCCCTGCAGAGGATGACGATGATGCTATTGCTGCTAAAGCTGCAAAGCGCACCAGAGCCATTGCTGAAGAGGATGACGATGAGCCAGTAGCTAAGGCTAAAACCAAGGCTAAACCAGCTCCTGTCGATGATGACGATGATGAGACCCCGGCACCCAAGACCAGAGCCAAGGCTAAACCAGCTCCTGTCGATGATGATGAGGATGATGAAGACCTCAAACCAAAAACCAGGGCCAAAGCCAAACCAGAGCCTGAGCCAGTGGCTAAAACTAAGGGTAAATACCCCAATATCGATGATGATGACGATGATGAAGACTAGGCCCTAAAGCCTATCTGCTGAATCTATTGGGCCACAACATGTAAAAGTGCTGTGGCCCTCATCGTAAGGGAGTTTACCTATGAGAAATCCTGAATGTAACCTATGTCAGTTTGGTATAGGTAACCCTATTAAAGCACCAAAAACAGTCTGCCTAATGGAAAATCTGGATGAAGTTGACCATCATGATGTAATGATTGTGGCTGAACAACCCAGTATCCAAGATGATCTATGGGGAGCACCATTTTCTGGTAAGCTTCTTGCATCAATCAAAGCAAAACTTGAAAGTATGGGTCTTGATGTTTATTGCACCTATGCAATCAAGTGTGTTCGACCATCTAAAGATGTTAAACCAAAAGCCACTGATGCAAAACTCTGTGGATTTGGTAAAGCCCTTGCTAAGGGTGAACCTCTATCTGGTGGGTACCTCCAAGAAGAAATCAAAGCAGTAAACCCCAATCATATTATATGTCTCGGGGCAAATACCTATGTTGCTGTCACAGGTAAATCGGGAGCATTTGCAGAGCTAAAGTCTAATCGAGTATTCGATCAGGGTAAAGGTGCCTACATATATGCTACCGATCATCACCTTGCAGCACAATTCAATGTACAAGTCCGGGAACAACTATATGCTGATCTTATCCGATTCAAAGAGTGGATGGACAATGACATTGATGTCGATACTGATGTAAATGCAGAAGCTATCAAGTTTGACCCTACTGTCCGGGTAGCATCTACTCTAAAGAGTCTCCGAATGATGCAGAAAAAGATCAGAGCTGCTGGGGGCATAGTAGCTGTTGACGTTGAAACCCAGGGTCTGAACCCATATGCTCCTGATAAAAACATTCGATGTATTCAGTTCTGTTGGGATGTTGACTTTGGTGGTGTATTTGTACCCTTAGATGTTGAGGAAGACTGCTATTATTCAAGACAACATCTGCAGCATGACTTCTGGAGTGAGGGTGAAACCCTTGAAGAAGCTATTAAGATTATCAGGGAAATCCTACTGGAATCCTGGTGTATCTGGCATAATGGAAAGTTTGACCGGGTATGGTTATGGCAGTGGGGTAAACGTAGATTTGGAAAAGCGATCAAGGCCCCCAATATTCTTATGGATACTATGCATGTTGCTCATGCTCTGGATGAAAATAGAGAATTAAAGCTGAAACGTCTTATCACTACAGAGCTTGGATTCCCGACATATGATATCAATGACAAGTTGACAAAAGACCTGGATATTCTGATTCCATATGCTACCAGGGACACTGTAGCTACCCTGTTGCTCTATCTTAAATACCTGAAGTCTTTGATGAAAGCTCCGGGACTAAAAAGGCTTTATACTCACATTACTAGACCTGCGGATTCTCTATTCACAAAAATGGAATTGAGAGGATGGCCTGTTGATGGTGACCGGGCCAGAGCTTGTAAAGCGGATATTGAAGCTCTTATTGAAGAGACTGAAAATAAAATGTATGCTTACCTGGAGAAATATAAAACAGATTGTCTAGGTACTTCTATGGAGGAAGCTGGTCTACTTATCGATGGTGAGTATGATATCCGTTTGTTTGCTTCTCCAACAAAGTTAGGTAAACTTCTATTCGATGTAATGGGCTTGACCCAAAGCAACGATAAAAAGATTGCCTTTACCCCCAGTGGTCAACCAGCAACCAATGAGGATGCCTTGATTCACCTTAAAGGTCATAAGTTTGTTGATCTACTTTTGGAATGGAGAGGCCTTGCAAAAGCTTTATCAACTTATGTGGAACCGATGATTGTAGCTGCTGATACCAGAGGTAGAATCACTACCAGTTATAAGTTGACCGGGACAGTTACTGGGAGAACAGCATCCGGTAAAGAGGGTAAACAGAACCAGCGTCAAGGGACTTCTTCTGCAGTTGGAATGAATCTACAGAATCTACTCTATACCTTTGGTATTCGTAAGTGTATAAAGGCCAGAGAGGGTTGGAGTATTCTGGAATGTGATCTTAGCCAGATTGAACTTCGTATAGCTGGTTGGTTATCTCAAGACCCTCTATTCATTAAAGCTTATAGCCTTGGATGGGATATTCACTCAATGAGAGCTATGAGAGTTACTGGTTTATCCCAGGAAGAGTGGGATGCTCTTGATGATGATACCCGTAAGAAGCTCAGGCAAAAAGCTAAAGCTGTAAACTTTGGATTTTTGTACGGTATGAGTGCTATGACATTCAAGCAGTATGCACTTGTCGATTATGGTGTTGAGTTCACCATGCGTGAGTGTGTTGATATTCGTAATCAGTTCTTCAATGACCATGTAGGTTTACCAGGTTGGTATAAAAAGCAAGAAGAGGAGTGTAAGGAAAAAAGGTATGTGGAGTCCCCATCTGGTAGACGTAGACACTTACCCAATATAACTCTCAATCCCGATAACAGCAGAGAGCATAAGGGCAAATACAATGAAGCTATAAGAATGGCTATCAATACCCCGGTTCAGGGCTTTGGTTCTGACTGGAAACTAATGTCTATGCTTGAGACTGACCTGATGGTTACTGAACAGTATCGGGGTAAAGCTTATTTGTTTGGAGAAGTTCATGACTCTATTCTTCTGGAAGTCCAAAATGATGTTCTGGAGGAAGTAGCTAAAAAGGTTCTCCGAATAATGTCTCATCCCAGTATCTTAGATGATATGGGTATTGATGTTACAATTCCTGTCCTGGCAGAAGCAAAAGCCGGGCCTTCCCTGGGAGAGTGCAAAGACTATAAAGTAGACTGGAAAAGCACTCCTTTAGATTGGAGAGAGGATGCAGCATAAATGGGTGAGGGATATATTCAAAAAACTATCATTACCTACCTGAAAGGTCTTCCTAAATGTGTGATGATTAACATTGTTGGACATCCCAATCAGGAAAAAGGTATAGCTGACATTCTGGTCTGTTACCGGGGCATGTATATTGCCCTGGAAGTAAAACAGCATTATGGTGAACTAAGACCACTACAACGACTCTTCTTACGCCGGGTACGCCGGGCAGAAGGAATTGGAGAAATAGTATATGACATCGAAATCGTTAAGCGAATCATCGGGTGTATTGACGCAGGAGGAACTTGGAAACCTGTCTCAGACCTCGGCCTCAAAGCTGCCTAGCAACCAGTTTTCAATGACAGTAGATGGTAAGGAATTTCACCTTGGATACTCTCGTATATCCAAGTTTCTGGATTGTCCTTATCAGTATAAACGAAGTTATGAGGATGGTATTCGTAAACCCAGTGGCACCCCCATGCGGAGAGGAACTGCCTACCATAACACACTGGAAGGTCTTCTGAACTATAAGATCAATACAGATGGTGAGCTTTACCCACTGGCAAAAGCTGAAAAGTTTGCATTGAAAAATGCTAAAAAGGAAGACTTAACTGAAGCTGAAGCAGTAAAAGTAGTTGAAGCAACCAGGTTTTACTACAAAGAGCTTTATCCTTTTCATAACCCGGTCTCAGTCGAAGAACCCTTTGACTTTATAAAAGGTGGTATTCGATTTACAGGTAGAATTGACCTTTTAGACCAGTCTTCTCCGGGACTTGTGGAAGTTATTGACCATAAGTTCTCATATGATACATGGGCTGATGCCAGAGCACAATATGGTATACAGCCCATGGTTTATCAATGGGCATGGGAAGAAGAACTAAAACATAAATATCCCGAGCTAAAGTATGGTGGATTCGCGTATAATATTATAAGGTTGTTCCCTACACCTGTTATTCAGACCATACGAATAAAGACTGTCCCTAAAGATAAGTCAGAGTGGTGGGCCAGACAGATACAACAGATAGCTGAATGTATGGTGCATGGGTTCTACTACGCAAATGCCGGGGCCAATACCTGTAAGTGGTGTGACCATAAAGCTGACTGTAAGCCCTGTGTCTACTCAATAAAAGTGACTAAGACCGGGGATATCGATTCATCAGAAACCGAGGATTAGTTCAATGCTTGACCAGCTTATATTTGGTTTACTCATAGGTACTAGTCCAATAGGTTATCTACTCTATAAACTAATAAAGAGGATTAAAATTGGATAAGTTTAGATTGACAACAGAGTTTCTATCACAGTATAAAGACCGTAAACCCCCATTTGGGTTCAATGGTCTAGGAGCACTGGTTTACGAGAGAACCTACTCCAGAGTCAAGGATGATGGTGTCAATGAGCAATGGTGGGAAACTATTGCCAGGGTTGTAGAAGGATGCTACAACATGCAAAAGAGACACATAGAGCACAATGGGCTTGGTTGGAATCCTCAGAAAGCCCAGAAGTCTGCTCAGGAAATGTATGATCGTATGTGGTCTATGAAATTCCTCCCTCCGGGAAGAGGACTCTGGGCTATGGGGTCTACTATAACTGAAGAACGAGAGTGCTTTGCTGCTCTCAATAACTGTGGATTTGTATCTACCAGGGACATTGCTCAGGACTTTGCAAAACCATTCACATTCCTGATGGATGCTTCCATGCTGGGATGTGGGGTTGGTTTCGATACATTGGGTGCTGGTATAATCAGTCTCCGGGAACCCAAAGCAGTAACAGAGCAGTTTATCATACCTGACTCCAGAGAGGGATGGGTTGAATCAGTAGGAAAGCTCCTAAAGTCATATGCCAAAGGTGGGCCTACCATGACATTTGACTACTCACTCATTCGGGCAAGAGGTCTACCCATTAAGGGATTTGGGGGCACAGCGTCTGGCCCTGAACCTCTGGAAGCTCTACATGAAAGTCTTAGGGTAATCCTGAATAAAGCAATTTATGAGTCAGTAACTAAACGCACAATAACCGATATTATGAATATGATCGGGTGTTGTGTGGTTGCTGGAAATGTCCGTAGAACTGCGGAACTGGCAATGGATACAGGTATTGACCTGGATTTCCTGGAGCTAAAGAACTATGAGATCAACCCAGATCGTATGGCCTATGGGTGGTCATCCAATAACTCTATCAATATCAAGATCGGTTCAGACTATTCTATTCCAGCAGGATTCACTCAAAGTAATGGAGAACCTGGATATATCTGGATGGAGAATGCCAAGACCTTTTCCAGGATGAATAATGGCCCGGACTACAAGGATGCAAAAGCTGATGGGCCAAATCCTTGTGGTGAACAGACCCTGGAATCCTATGAACTTTGTTGCCTTGTAGAGACATTCCCTCATCGTTGTGAAAGTCTGGCAGACTACCAGAGGACTCTTAAATTTGCATACCTCTATGCAAAGACTGTTACTCTTGGTAAAACGCATTGGGCAGAGACAAACAGAATCCTCCTGCGTAATAGACGTATTGGATGCAGTATGTCTGGTATAGCTCAGTTTGTTGCTGTTCAGGGTATTAACATCCTCAAAGAATGGTGTGAAGCTGGATACAAGACTCTGCAGTACTACGATAAAGTATATGCTGATTGGCTTTGTATACCAAACTCAATTAAGCTTACATCGGTAAAGCCCTCGGGAACAGTTTCTTTGCTGGCAGGAGCTACACCAGGTATCCACTACCCAGAGAGTAGATGGTATCTAAGACGGATTAGATTGTCTAGTGACTCTCCTTTGATTATACCATTAGTAGATGCAGGATACCTTGTGGAAACTTGTGTAGGCCAAGAGTCTTCTACTGTGGTTGTTGCCATTCCTGTAAAGATTCATGAACCTATGAGAACCTTGAGAGAGGTTACCATGTGGGAGCAACTTGAAATGGCAGCATTTATGCAGAGATACTGGGCTGATAACCAGGTTTCTGTTACCATAACATTTGACCCGGAGACTGAAGGGCCACACATTGCAAATGCTCTAAACTACTATCAATATCGATTAAAGGGAGTCAGCTTCCTACCCCGATTAGCTAAGGGAGCATTTGCTCAGATGCCTTATGAAGAGATCACTGAAGAAGCCTATAATGAGCTTGCCAATAGGCTGAGTGACCTGGACTTCGATACAGTCAAAGGTAACAAAGCTGAGGTTGAAAGATTCTGTGATGGGGAGGCATGTGTGCTCTAATGGCTATATTAATCGGAATCTGTGGTAGTAAACAGCATGGAAAAGACACTGTAGCTGAGCTACTTATGCATGAATTTGAAGATCATAAGCTGTGGCCCATTCGGAGGGCCATGGCAGACCCTCTAAAAGAGGAAGTAGCTCATTACCTTTCACCAATAATGGGTATCGATGAAGTTGAACTTCTCAGACAGATGAACACTACTGGTGAAAAAGAACGATTCAGACTTATTATGCAGTGGTGGGGTTCTGAGTTCCGAAGAGCTGATGACTCTTACTACTGGATAAAGAAAATGGTAGAATGGCTGAAAAACTATACCTACCCAAAAGATAATATGGTTATAATGATACCAGACACCCGATTCATAAATGAGTTACGCTTTGTGCAAGCTCAAGGTGGGTATCTGATAAAAGTAGTTCGTCCGGGATTTGAAACCACAGATAATCATTCCTCTGAACAGGAATGGCAGAGTTTCCAGGATTGGAACTATGTTATAATCAATGATGGCACTATCGATCAATTGAAAGCTAAAGTAAGAACTATCTACTATGAACTTGGGAATATGTAAATGAAAGTAATTCTTCCTTACAATATACTGGTTCTTTGTGCTGGGGACTTCTTTGTTGAAGGTCTTAAAGCTGGTGATGTTGTTCGTGGATACTACTATAATGAAAAGAAGTATGTCACATTTCCCCTGCTTTCAGTTACAAAAGTGGGAGAAGTTCCTATTGTAAATCTGGTAGCAAAAGACCTAAAACCAATAACTCTAAGTGATAGAACAAAGGTCTTAACTATGGGTGGGCCAACTGAATGTTACAAAGCTATATTTCTTATGAGTATATGCCAGACTAACCCAAAACAGGTTAATATTCATACTATAACCAGTAGGCTTGAAACTAAAGAAACAGTAGAGTGCTATGAATTAGAATGGGAAGGCCAGAATAATTTCTTATGGGCAGAAGGTATATTAGTTGGAAGCTAAAGATATTATTGCAAAACTTGTTAAGATGTTTCTCCATAACCCAACTGGTGCAAAAACTCTGGCTGATAAACTTGGTATATGGGAACAATTAAGCTCTACTGTACTTAAACCAATTCATATGAGACTTTGTAGAATGGATGTGAACTGGTTTATTGAGTATGTATCTCAAGACCCGGAAACTCTACTTTATCTAAAACAACAGAATTTCCATAAAGTATGGCAGAAAATGATATCAGACTTCGATAGAGTTCTGATAGCTGCTCCCAGAGGCCATGGTAAGTCAGTTCAACTTGTAGGTAGACTTGTCTGGGAACTTGGTAACAATCATAACCTCAGAATAAAGATCATTGGTTCCTCTGATGACAAGTCTAAAGAAATTCTGGGTCTTGCCCGAGAGCTTATATCCAAGTCTGAAAGAGTCAAAGAGGTATTCCCTGATCTGATAGTTGACTATGATCGTGGAGATACCCAGACTAAGTTTTTCGTTGTTCGTGACATACCACAGAGAGACCCCTCAGTTGAAGCTTCTGGTGTTTTATCAACTGGAGCTGGAGGTCGTGCTGACCTGTTGGTTTGTGATGACGTAGTTGACCTCAAGAACTCAGTTATTAACCCAGCTCAGAGAGAACAGGTCATTAAGGCTATTAAAGAAACCTGGTTCTCATTGGTCTCTTCCACAGGAAAAATTGTATGGATTTGCACTCCTTATCATATTGCAGATTGTACACATGACCTGAAAAATACTGGAGCTTTCCACATATGGTGGACACCTGCTATTCGATATCAAATTGAATATGATGAATCAGGTAATACTGTAATTGACCCTCTTACTGGGAATGCTAAAGTTGAAAAGACAATCCTCTGGCCCGATAAATGGAGTGAGGAAAAGCTTGATTCCCGGAGACAGGAACTTGGAGAACGTGCATTCACCAGACAGTATCTACTGGATGCCATGTCTGATGAGGAAAGAACATTCCCTGAGTATGCATTGGCCCGAAGTTTCGATGTTATGTTGGCAGACATAGGTGATGGTATCCGGGATAACTGGCCCACCTATGGTGGAGTTGACCTTGCTTCAGCTCTGGGTAAGAAAAATGCATATTCAGTTGTATGGACTATAGCTAAATGTCCTGAAAATGGTAAACTGTATCTGAAAGAACTATGGAGACAGAGGATACAGTTCAATGGAATCATGGATGAGGTAAAGAATCAGTGTAAAAGACATAAGTGGAGACTTGCTTATGTTGAGAACAATGCTTTCCAGCAAGCAGTTATTGATGCCCTGGAAAAAGAGGATAAGTCTTTACCAATTGCAGGTTTTACAACTGGAGCTTACAATAAAAAACATGAGGAAGTTGGCTTACCGGGACTGAATATTGCCTTTGAAAAAGGTTACTTTGCTATCCCAGCAGCTAAGTTCCCATTAGCAGCAGATGATACAAGCCTACTGGCTATATTTATGGGAGAACTTAGAGCACATCCAGGTGGAGAGTTCTCAGATACGATCATGGCTCTATGGTTTGCATATAGAGCAGCTATCGAATGTGGTAGTGACTTTGAAGATGCCTATGCCGAAGCTGTTGCAGCAGCATAATTAAGGACAGGATTACAATGGGACTATTTAACTTTACAGATAATGGAAAAGGCCGAACTCCAGCTCCATCTTGGGCAAGAAAGATCGGTAAGTCTCTTGCTAGTCTATTCGATATTAATACAGGTAGACAGCCTGTTGCATGGATAGGTAACAAAGAGACTGTTACAGATAGCAATGCAAGCACAGGTAGCTCTATACTTATGCCTGATCTCTGGAAAGTATTCAATGATCGAAGAAGTGTCTACCAGGATATTGAAAGAATGATTGCTGAGGATGAGCTTGTTGCCACAGCTATAGATATTGTAGCTGATAGGTGTATCGGTAATGCCGATGCCCGACAATCATTCAAAAAGACTCCTAAGAGGACTGCATTTGCTGTTTCTTCAGACAATACCAGGGTTAAGAAAATCCTGGATGATCTAAACAGAAGACTTGACATTGAAGAGGAAATTTGGCAGATCATCCATGAGTTTTACCCACATGGAAACTGCTTCCGGGAAGTGCTAATCGATAAGCAGTTAATGAAAGTTAAGGGTTTCAAACAGACTATCTCATACCAGATTTGGCCCAAGACTAATGACCATGGAGATAAGCTACCAGGATGGTTGGTTGTAACCGATAAGGATGTAACCAGTCAAGGTGGAAAAGAGCTTGAGGAATGGCAGATCATTTCATTTGTCTATGGTGCCAAAAAAGGGTTCCTATCAGTTGCACCTTTGGCAGCAGCTAGGAAAAACTGGCAAAGACTTTCCAAGATGGAAGACGGTATGGCTGTTGCCCGTCTTGTTCGTGCATATGACAAGATAGTACACAGAATCCCGATTAAGACGGAATGGACTCGGGATGAAATTATGTCTACTATCAAACGATATAAGGATGCTATCACAAAGAGAAAACTTCAAGCATCAGATGGGTCTCTTTTGAATACTGATAACCCTCTGGATGTTCAGACAGACTTTTACCTCCCAGATGATGGGTCTGGTAAAGGTGGAGTTGCAATGCTCTCAGCCAACAACATTCAATTAGGTAATCTTAACGATGTACAGTATCACAGGGAAAAATTGGTCTGTAGGTTAAAAGTCCCGATCAGCTACTTACAGTTAATGACGGCCCAGAAGACACATGTCAGTGGAAGTGGGATGACTGATGCTGATATAGCATTTGCTTATACCCTCCAGCGTGTTCAGGGCACCCTTGTTAAGGGTCTTGAACGTTTGTATGACCTGGAACTCATGCTCAATGGCATAGCTCCTGAAGAAGGCCTCTATTCAATAGAGTTAGCTCCTATATCCACACAGGATAGAGTTGAGGATGCCAACATTGAATTGACCTATGCTCAGGCAGCAGTTTACTTTGTAGAAGCCTTTGGAGCACTTCCTCCAGAGCTTATTGCTGACAAATTCATGCAACTCAACCATGAGCAACAGGATATGATGACTAAGTTCCTGACTGGGGATTCTAAAAAGATATGGTCAGCAAAGATCAAAACCATTGAAAATGGAGCTATTGTTCCTAAAGCTCCTGCTGTTGCTGGTAAACCCTCCGGGAGTGGCAATCAGAATAAAACCAGAGCTTCCAGGAGTTCTGAACAAGTGGGTAAAAAGCAGAGTGTTAGCTTAGATTCACTGGTAGATATCATGTATGCAGTATATAACGATATCTCTAATGACATGCGTGAAGAGGGCCAAGATATACCCTCATTTAATGCTGCTGATCGTTTAGAGATCAGGCAGAACATTATAGACCAAATGACAGATAGTGGAGAACTTGAAGTTATAGCTTAAAGAGGAGGCAACTTGATTAAGCTGATATCAATGGATTGCATTGAAGGACTTTACAGACTAACTGAAAATAGTTATGATGTAATTGTTACCTCACCCCCATACAACCTGGGCATAGATTATAGTTGTAGCTATGATGATTCTATGCCCAGAGCAGACTACCTGAAGTGGATTCATGAAGTTTGCACTGCTATGTTTTATGCTTTATCGGATTCCGGGTCATTATTCCTAAATGTAGGTTCCAAACCCACTGACCCATGTATCCCATTCGATGTATTAGGTATGATGCTGACTAAGTTCAAGTTGCAAAATACTTTTCATTGGATAAAAAGCATCTCAGTAGATGATAAAAGCTATGGACACTACAAACCGATAAACAGTCCTCGGTTTGTAAATGATTGTCATGAGTATGTATTTCACCTGACTAAAAAAGGTGATGTGCCTCTCGATAGACTAGCAATAGGAGTTCCTTATGCTGATAAGTCTAATGAGAAAAGATGGGATACCGGGTCAACATTAAGGTGCCGGGGCAATAACTGGTATATTCCATATCAG
>Ga0172381_10004002_pt1 | contig 15392 bp, 18 predicted proteins | sample Leawel6488metaG_FD_119754 | JGI IMG/M metagenome (GOLD analysis project Ga0172381, IMG submission 119754) | Leachate microbial communities from a municipal landfill in Southern Ontario, Canada - Leachate well 64-88 metaG | ecosystem: Engineered > Solid waste > Landfill > Unclassified | place...
ATGGTGAAATTGGTAGACACGCAGTGTTCAGAACGCTGTGGGAGTGATCCCATGGGGGTTCAAATCCCCCTCCGGGCACGTTTTGGTCGTTTGGCTCAGCTGGTTAGAGCGCCGCATTCACATCGCGGAGGTCAGTGGTTCGAATCCACTAACGACCACCAAAATATGGTAGAATATAGTTAGGTATCTCACTATGTCTAAAAGTCAGATTATCAAACTAAAACCCGCTGATTCCAACAAGGTGATTGTTCGCGGTTTTAGCCGTTCGGCTTGGGAGGTGAAAAAAGCTTTAGGGCTGAAAGAACAAGTTCAGCTAAGCAAGAAACAGAAAGCGTTAAAACATAAAAAGCGTTTTTTGGGATTAGATGACGAATTTTAGTCGAAAAATATCGGCAATATATTTATCTATTAATTATATGGGCTTCAATAATTTTTCTGAGAATTCATTTAATAATTCGCCCGCGCGAGTGCCGCAGCCACGGATTAAAATTGAAAATCAAGCGCCGGAAAAAAGATTTGATCGCCCGGGTGATTTTTTAGAAATTCTTAAACCGGAATTGGCTAGAATTCAACGCGAGGTCAACGATGAATATGGGAAAATTTTAGATGAGAGCGCGGCGATTAAAATGGACGGCCGCCGCGCCGTGCCGGATGGAGAAGAAGTTGATAAAAAAGAAATGCTTTTCGCGAGCGAAGAAGGGAAGACAATTGAGAAATGGCGCGCTGATCGGGAAAGAGAACCGGGGATGATTGCGGAAATGGCGGTAGCGGTCGCTTTACATAGCCGCTTGCAAGAAAATTTTATTGTCGCTCGCGCTTCTAAATGGGATGATGTTAAGAACGGTGTTGATTTTATTTTGCTTGATAAAGATAGCGGGGCGATGGTTTGTGGCGTGGACATGGTTATCGGCTGTCCAGAAGGAGAGGGTGTGGCTAGGAAGGACAATAAAATAATGGAAAAGATGGAAGTCGGCGGAGCAGATATCCGCTATGGCGCCACTATTAAAAATGGAAATCTATTTCGCCAGGAAATGAAAGAAATACCTACTTTTTTCTTAGCGATTTCTTGGAAGGAATTATTAAATTTATTGAATGAAATAAAAAATAAAAAAAATGGTCGGGCCGCGACGGAATCTTTGGGCTTGTTAGATAAATTAATAACTTCTTTGGAAAAAGAATATGCTAAAGCCGAGAAAGATCTTAAATTATCTCGGAATTTAAAGGACCATTTATTGGAATTTGAAGATTCTTTGTCGCTTTTAAAAGAAATTTATCAAGATAGTATTTAAAACACATGTCTAAATTATTTTTCTACAATACACTAAGCCGTAAGAAAGAAGAATTTAAACCCATCAATAAAAATGAGGTCGGTTTATATACCTGCGGCCCGACCGTTTATAATTATGCCCATCTCGGTAATTTGCGGACTTATCTGTTTGAAGATTTTTTAAAGCGGACTTTGGAATATAACGGCTATCAGGTAAAGCATGTCATGAACATCACTGATGTCGGCCATCTGACCGGCGATATGGACATGGGAGAAGATAAAATAGAAAGCGGCGCGGCGCGGGAAGGGAAAAGTGCTTGGGAGATTGCGGAATTTTATACGGCCGCTTTTAGAGATGATTTAAAAGTTTTAAATATTAAGGAACCAACAGTTTGGTGCAAGGCCACAGATAATATCTCCGAGCAGATTGCTTTAATTAATGTTTTGAAAGATAAAGGCTATACTTATGAAACGAGTGACGGGGTTTATTTTAATACCGCGAAAGTTAAAGACTATAATAAGCTTAGCCATTTACCGCTCGCTGATTTAAAAGAAGGCGCGCGCGTCGAAATAAATCCCGAGAAAAAGAATCCGACTGATTTTGCCTTATGGAAATTTTCTCCCGCCGGAGCAAAGCGCCAGATGGAATGGGAATCGCCTTGGGGTATCGGTTTTCCGGGCTGGCATATTGAATGTTCGGCGATGAGTTTGGAATATCTGGGCGAAGAGTTAGATATTCATTGCGGTGGCATTGATCATATTAATATCCATCATACAAACGAAATCGCCCAGTCCGAGGCGGCGACGGGTAAGAAATTTTTTAATTACTGGCTGCATGGTGCTTTCTTAAATATCGCCGGCGGGAAAAAGATGGCGAAGAGTGATGATAATTTTTTGACTTTAGAAAATGCTTTGTTAAAGAAAGGAATAAATCCGCTGGCTTATCGTTTTGCCGCTCTGCAGGTTCATTATCGTAAGCCGATGGAATATAGCGAGGCTAGTTTGAGACAATCTGAATCTGGTCTTAAAAATTTGCGTTTGCATATCAAGGCGCTTGGCTATGAACAGGGGAAAATAAATAATGATTTTAAAGAAGAGTTTTTGAATTGTATAAATGATGATTTAAATATGCCCAAGGCGTTATCAACTATCTCTAGTGTTTTAAAAAGTGCTAAAGTTTCAAGTGCAGATAAACGGGCAACTATTCTAGACTTTGATAGGATATTATCCCTAGATTTAGCTATCGGTGTTTCTGAGGATATGGCTATATCGGAAGATGGTTTGCCACAGGAAGTTAATAATATATTGAGGGTTAGAAAAACCGCTAAAGCTTTGCGCGACTTTAATCTTTCCGACAAGCTTAAAAAAGAGCTTGAGGCGCTAGGGTATACAGTTGAAGATACTAAAGATGGACAGAGGATTAAGAAATTAGGATAATTTTTGTACTTTAGAAAATTTTTAGAAAAAATTTAAATATTTTTCATCTCGTTTATTCTATAATTATCTTTATAATTATAATTTAAACGATATGAGATTATTTAAGCCGAAATTTTCCCGATATCAGATTATTAAGATTTCTGACATTCTATCGGACATAGGTGTTGTTTGTTTAGCTTCTTTAGTTTTTCCTAATCTTTTTAGTAGTTTTAGTTATTGTCGTATTTTATTAGGAGCTACAAGTTCGTTGGCCTTATTTATTTTTAGTATTAACATAAGAAAATAATATGGATGGTCTAACAATTTTTTATTTAATTTGTTTGGCTCTGTGTTTATTCACTGCAATTTTTGTCGTACCCGCGGCCAGAGAATTAAGAAAAAACAAAAACAAAAAATAATGATGGTTAGTAATTTCTGGCAAAAATTAAAAAAAACTGGCCGGCCAATTCTCGCGCTCGCTCCTATGGCCGGTTTTACCGATTCCGCTTTCCGCCAAGTTTGTAAAAAATACGGGGCGGATGTTTTATATAGCGAGATGGCCTCGGCGACGGCTTTGTTTTATAATCAGAAACTTAAAAATAATACCACTCTGGAGTTATTAAAATTTAATCGTCAGCTAGAGAAATATTATGTCGTCCAGTTATTCGGCGCTAATCCTGAACATTTTGCCGTGGCGACACGTATTATTTCTGAAAAAATAAAACCGGATGGCCTAGATATAAATTTCGGTTGCCCCGTTCCGAAAATAGTTAAGCAGGGAGCCGGCGGCGGCTTAATGAAAGATTTAAAGAAATCTCGCGCCGTAATCGAAGCGGTTTTAGCTAATACCGATTTGCCGGTCTCGATTAAAATTCGCTCGCGTGCCGGAGATATTGATATTGAAAATTTTTTGAAGAATATTAAAGATTTGCCGGTAGCGGCGGTGATGATCCATGGCCGGACTTTAGCGGCGGGATTTGCCGGTGCGGCGAATTGGAAATTGACTAAAGCCGTTCGGAGATATTTTAAAGGCGTAATTTTAATTAATGGGAGTATTAATAACTTAGCGGATGCTCAGCGGGCTCTGAAAGTCAGTGGTGCTAACGGCTTGGGCTTAGGGCGCGGCGTTTTGGGCCGACCCTGGTTATTTAAAGAAATTAAAAATAATCGTGTTACCGATCTAAAACCTAGGGCGATTTTTAAAATCGCGCTTAATCACGCCGCACTGGTCCAGAGACTAAAAGGGAAGAGAGGAATTTTAGAACTACGGAAACATTTAGTCTGGTACGCGCAAAGGTTGACCGGCGCCGCTAAATTACGGGAGAAATTAGTGAAGGTAAATACTCTAGCCGATGTTAAAAAGATTTTAGGTAGTTAATCTATTAGAAATAAACATTTTCGGTATTGTAATTTTATGAAAAATAAGATTTCCACATTTCCTATACATGAGAACGAGAACCAGAATAAAAATATCTGGGATGCTGATATGGATATCTATCAAAATGCCGATTTAATTGTTCAGACTACCGATAAATGTAATAAGGGTTGCCCAGGATGCTATTTAGCTAATAATAGTCTTTTGAAAAATAATGATTTGAGTTTTGAAAAGTATAATGATTGTATATCGCAATTATCAGAAGATAAAATTATTGCCTTAAGGGGCGGAGAGATGACAATTATGAAAGATTGGTTTGAAAAGTTTGTTACCCCGGCATTAAATAAAAAATTAAGGATTATTTTAGAAACAAACGGGTATTTTATGGGAACTAAAGAATACCAGGATGTTTTGGAAAAAATTTCTAACCCGCAAATATTTACTAGAATAAGCTTTGATTCAATGCATTTAAATGGATTAGATCAGGATGGAATCAAATCAGAATTTAAAAAAATGTCATCTTTTGCCGCGGATGCAGAAAATAGAAAAATAAATTTTGGTTTCTATTCACTTGGAATGGATAAAAATCAAATTGCTGATTTTATCAAGGGTACGTCGCTCGAAGCATATTCTAATAAGTTTCATCCTTTAGTCGAATACGATGATATTTCAGCTGTCCATATTAAAGGGAAATATCTTAAAGCTAATGGTGATCTCTCGGATAGAATTGAAGATTAGTAGACAACTATATGGAAGAAATATTAAACATCGTTAATGAGAACGACGAAATAATCGGTCAAGAAACTCGGAAAAATATTCATCGCCAGGGATTGCTGCACCGCGAAATCCATGTTTATTTCATTACACCGAACAAGGAAATAATTTTCCAACGGCGCTTGAAGGATAAAGATACGTTTCCGGATTTATTAGACGCGACTGTCGGCGGGCACGTTGATCTTAATGAAAGCTATGAGAACGCCGTTGTTAGGGAAGTCGAGGAAGAAACCGGTTTAAAAGTTGATGTTAAAGATTTGGTCCCAATTCATAAAGTTCATACCCACGTCGCCGACCAAGTTACCGGCAAGACTAATAATGCCTTTCAGAGTGAGTTTTATTATCTTTATCAAGGCGATATCTCGGCACTCCGGACAGAAGAGGGCGCCAGCGCCGGTTTTGAGGTTTGGCCGCTCGCGAAATTACTCGCGGCCGATGAAAATGGCCAGAAGAGATTTATCCCTTATATCTTTAATTTCGCCGTTACTAAATTATCCGAAATGATAAATGACCAGAATTTATGAAAATTACTATCATCGGCAGTTCGTCTTTCGCTAAAGAGATGGCTGAATATCAAGAAAAATTAATTGCTTTGGGCCATGAAGTTAATCTGCATGAGCATTACGCCGCCCGTGCGCGCGGCGAAAGGCCAGATATCGCCGCAAGAGTGAAGACGGAACATGCTAAATTAAAAATTGAAAACGATTATATCCGCTACCATTATAATGAAATCGTTAACAGCGACGCGGTTCTCGTTCTTAACTATGATCGTAAAGGAATCGAGAATTATATCGGCGGTAATACTTTAATGGAATTAGGCTTCGCTCATGTCCATAATAAAAAAATATTTTTATTGAATCCGATTCCGGAAATCGGTTATCAGGATGAGATTGAAGCGGTTTGCCCCAGTATAATTAATGGAGATTTATCTTTAATAATTTAACTCTATGAACCTCTATATCAATACGGCTAGTTACGATGAAATAATTATTGCGCTCCAGGATGGCACGAAAATTATCGCGCAAAAGAAAATTATCGCTCCGCGCCAGCAGGCGGAAAAATTAGTGCCGACTATCGATCGTTTATTAAAGTCGAAAAAAATAAAATTAAGCGCCTTAAAGAAAATTATCGTGGCTAATCAGGGCGGCAGTTTCACTTCATTGCGTATCGGCGTGATTACCGCCAACGCTTTAGGCTATGCTTTAAAAATTCCGGTCGTGGCGGAAAAAAAGATAACGCTTAAAACTAAGGGCAGTGCGCCAGAAAGCCGCCGGGCTCAAAAAAAATTTGCCGGGTATTCTCTAGTTGAACCGGTTTATGATAGCGAACCAAACATTGGAATCTCTAAAAAAGCCGCTTTTTAGCTTGTGCGTTAATTGTTGAAAACTTTTAGACGATTTTGACAAATTATTTTAAATAAAGAAGCCACTTGTTGAAAAGTGGTTTTTTGTTTGTTTTTTTGGCTTATTTTCAATAAAACCAGAATGTTGACCATAGGGGACGCGTGGTGTATAATCATACGTAGAAGGTGAATTGTGGGGAGGAGTGGTGATTATGCTTGTCATCATCGCTCCTTTCTATCTCTTTTACTAATTTAAATTTGCTTGTTCTACGGCAAAATTTTCCTGATTATGTTTATCGGCGAATACAATCATAACTTAGACGATAAAGGACGCTTGGCGATACCGGCTAAGTTTCGTGTGATTTTAAAAAAGGGAGCAGTTGTTACTAAAGGTTTAGACAACTGCTTATTTTTATATTCCAAAGAGCAGTTTGAAAAAATTGCGGCGAAGTTTGCCGCTCTACCGATTAGCCAGGCCCGAGCGCGCGCTTTTTCGCGGCACATGTTAGCTGGTGCAATGGATGTGGAATTTGATAATCAGGGAAGAATTACTTTACCGGAATACTTACGGCAGTTTTCTAACGTGAAGAAAAGCGTCATCATTGCTGGTTTGTATAATCATTTAGAAATTTGGGATCAAGAGAATTGGAATAAATATAAGAGCGAATCGGAAAAGAATAGTAACGCGATCGCCGAAGAAATGGGCGATCTGGGAATTTAAAATCTTCTATGATTTATTCTCATGTGCCGGTGATGTTGCAAGAAGTGGGGAAGTATCTTAAGGTCCGGCCGGGAGGAAAATTTATTGACTGTACTTTAGGCGGCGCCGGTTATACCTTAGCCATCGCCAAAGCCGTCGGCGAGACCGGAAAAGTATTAGGAATCGATTTAGATGATTTAGCGCTAGAGAATGCCCGCCAAAAAATTAAAACCAGAAAATTAGATAATATAGTTTTGGTTCAGGATAACTTTAAAAATTTAAAAAGTATCGTCGCCGCTAATTTTCCGAGCGGAACATATTTCGACGGCATTGTTTTTGACCTTGGTCTATCTTCAGCTCAGTTAGAAGACACCGCTCGCGGTTTTTCTTTCAAAGGTGAACGGCCGCTTAATATGTCTTTCCGTTCGGGAGATAAAAAAGCGGCTGAGGACAACGAAAAATCGACTATCGAAATCGTTAATCAGTATCCGCTTTTGGAACTGACCAGGATTTTCCGCGAATACGGTGAAGAACGACGCGCTTATCAGATTGCTAAAGCGATTGTCGCCGCCCGACGAGCCAAAAGTTTTACGACCACGGCTGACCTGACTGCTTTAATAGAAAAAATTATCCCTGTCCGCTACCGTTCCAAAATTCATCCGGCGACTAAGGTTTTTCAAGCTTTAAGAATGGAAACGAATGAAGAGCTTTCAGCTTTAGAGCAGGTTCTGCCAGTTGCGGCCGAACTCTTAAAACCGTCGGGCCGCTTAGTAGTCGTTTCTTTCCATAGCGGTGAAGACCGGATTGTTAAAAGATTTTTAAAAAGCGCCACTGATTTACAGACTTTAACTAAAAAACCTTTAGTCCCCAGCGACACCGAGACCGAATCCAACCCCCGCGCTCGCAGTGCCAAACTCCGCGCCGCGGCCAAAATTTAATAATTTTTAAATAATATATTCTATCATTCTTATCAGCCGGTAAATGATTTTCCTGCCGGCACGGTTAACTTTAATTCTTATGACCAAAATCACCAGTTCTTACGCTTCAACGGCTAATACGGCCGTTAAGAACCGCCGTTTCAACTTAAGGTATTTTAATATTGGCTTATTTGTTTCTATCGCTATTTGTGGCGGTCTTTATCTGGTTAATATCAATGATTTAACGGTCCAAGGTTTTGTTTTAAGAGATTTAAAATCGCAAGCGAATACCTCAGCTAGCGCGAAAGCTGATAATGAAGAAATTGTTAATTCCTTACAGGCTTATTCCTCGGTTAGCGAACGGACGCGCCAATTAAATATGGTGGCTGTCGGTGACGTAGAATATTTAGCGGTCGCTCGTTCCGTTGTCGCCCGAAAATAGTTTCCTCTCGTTTATAAAATTTTATGTGGCGTGACGTTAAGAACTCCCGATCGGAGAAAACTAAAATTAGCATTAGTCGCTGGCGTTTAGTCGTGGCGATTATTTTTTTATTGTCCGGCGCTTTAGTTTATAAATTATTTAACTTGCAGATAAAACAATGTGATCTTTTTACCGCCCTGGCCGCTAATCAGCAGCAAGTTTCCAGTCAGTTGAAGCCGGAGCGCGGGAAAATATTTTTTACGGAAAATGTTAACGGCCAGGAAAAGCTTTATCCGGTCGCGACCAATAAGGATTTTGCCGTTCTCTATACTGTTCCGAAAGATGTTGTTAATCCACGGGAGTTAGCGGAGAAGTTTTACGATTTTTTCGATCGGCCGCGATTAACTGGAGAGTTCTTAGCCGCCGCCAGCGGTACGTCGCCAGTAGCGACGACGACGCGAGAAGAATACATCGCCGGCTATTTAAAACGTTTAGATAAACCGGGTGACGTTTATGAGCCGTTAGACAATAAAAAAGTTGATAATGAAGATTTATTAAAATTATTTGCCTCTTTAGCCAGTTCTACCTCAACCCCAGTCTCAGCGGCTGATTTAGAATTAAAAAACGGTGAAATAGTCTATAAAAACGCCTCTTCAACTGCCAGGAAATTAGAAATTCCCGGCATCGGTTTTGATATCAAGAAATTTCGTTATTATCCGGAAAATGAAATTGGCGCCCATCTTTTAGGTTTTGTTAGTTATGCTAACGGCGACGGCCAAGGTAAATATGGTTTAGAAGAATTTTTTAATGATGAGCTATTCGGCAAGTATGGTTCAGTTAAATCCGAGAAGGGCGGCCGGGCTGATGTGATGATTGTTAATGATCGCGAATATAATAAGGCGGAAAAGGGCGCTGATTTAGTTCTAACTATTGATCGTAATGTTGAATCTATCGCTTGCGAAAAGTTAAAAGCTACTGTTAAAAAACATGGCGCAAGCGGCGGTTCGGTAATCGTTATGAGTCCAAAGACCGGCGCGATTATCGCCATGTGTTCAGTACCAGATTTTAACCCTAATGATTATAAAGGCGTGAAGGATATCAGTGATTATAATAATCCCGCTCTAGTCTACCAATATGAACCTGGCTCGATATTCAAGACGATTACTATGTCTATCGCTATTGATCAGGGAAAAGTTTCGCCCGCCACGCTTTATAAAGATGAAGGACAGATTATGATCAAAGGCTGGTCAAAACCGATTAAGAATTCTGATTTTTCGACACATGGTCCACATGGTACCGTCGATATGAATACTGTTCTAGGATATTCTTTGAACACCGGGGCAATATTCGCTATGCGCCAAGCCGGTACAAAAGCTTTTGCTGATTATATTAAGAACTATGGTTTTGGTGAAAGGACCGGGATTGAGCTTGGTGCTGAAAGTACCGGCGATATTGGTAATTTATTAACTAGCAAGGTACGCGAAATTGACGCGGCGACTGCTTCTTTCGGTCAAGGTATTGCCGCCACGCCGCTGCAAATGGTTATGTCTTATCAGGCGATTGCTAACGGCGGCGTACTTATGAAACCATATATCGTAAAGAGTATTATTAAAGCTGACGGCACGCGCGAAGAAGTCGCACCTAAGCAAATCAGGCGCGTTATTAGCGATAAGACCGCCGCCACTATTTCGGCGATGCTTGTTAATGTCGTAGAGCTTGGTCATGCCAAACGAGCGTATATTGACGGTTATTATGTCGGCGGCAAAACCGGTACGGCGCAGGTCGCGGAAAAGGGTGGATATAGTAAAGATAATTATATTCATACTTTTGTCGGTATCGCGCCAATTGATAACCCGGCCTTTGTCATGCTGACGAAGATAAATGACCCTAAAGACGTACAATATGCCGAAGGGTCGGCTCTGCCGCTCTGGACAGAAATTGCTGATTTTATGTTGAAATATTATCAAGTACCAAAAACAAGAAAATAATTATGAATAAAAATGAATAAAATTCTGCAATATAAACTAAGATTTTGGTCGCGATTGATTTTAAAAAAATATCAGCCGGTAATCATTGAGATTACCGGTTCTTTAGGCAAAACAAGCGCCAAAGAAGCTATTTATACAATTTTGAAAAATAGAATGGTCGTTCGGGCAAGCCAAAAGAATTATAATAATGAAATCGGCTTGCCGTTGACAATTATCGGTGCGACTTCCGGCGGGCGCAGCTTATTTGCTTGGATTAGAATTTTTTTTCGAGCGGTTGTTTTATTTTTATTTAAGGATAAAAATTATCCGCGTGTTTTAGTTTTAGAGATGGGAGTCGATCGGCCGGGGGATATGGCTTATCTGGCTAGTATTGCCGCACCGACTATCGGCGTCGTCACTGGTATTAGTCATTCTCATTTGGAATATTTTGGTAGTCTCGGCAATATTAAGAAAGAGAAGCAAGTTTTAATTGAAAAGTTAAATAATACCGGTCTAGCGGTTTTAAATTATGACAACGAACCGGTGCGAGAAATGACGGAAATTAGTCAGGCGCGCGTTTTAACTTACGGCTTGAAAGCGGGTGCTGATTTACAAGCGCAGGATATCATTTATAATTTTACTCGCGGTAATTACGAACTAACCGGCCTTAATTTTAAATTAAGCTATAACGGCGCCATCGTGCCGGTATTTATTAATAATGTCATGACGGAGACCGCTATTTACGCGGCGCTAACCGCGGCGGCCGTCGGGATTTATTTTAATATGAATTTAGTGGAAATCGCGGAAGCTTTACGAGATTTTTCTTTGCCCCCCGGTCGTATGAATGTTTTGCCGGGGATTAAACACACTTTTATTATTGACGATACTTATAACTCCTCGCCAGAATCAGCTTTAAGCGCGATTAATATTTTAGGTCGGATAAATATTCCTGGTCCGGCGGCAAAATATGCAATTTTAGGGGATATGCTGGAAATCGGTCATTATACCGAAGCCGGGCACCGCTTGGTTGGTGAAAAAGTTGCGGCTAGCGGTATTAACTATTTGATTACGGTCGGCGAAAAATCGCGTGATGTAATTCGTGGCGCCTCGGAAGCGGGATTGGCTGATGACTATATTTTTGGCTTTGATCAGCCGGAGGAGGTTGGAAAATTTTTGCAAAATCGGCTAAAAGCCGGCGACATTATTTTGTTTAAAGGTTCGCAGGGCATGAGAATGGAAAAAATCGTCAAAGAAATAATGGCCGAACCGCAACGGGCGGCCGAATTATTGGTTCGGCAAGGGAAAGAATGGCAATAAAATACATTATTTAGTTGTTTTGAAAGCCCCTGTTAATTCGGGGGCTTTTATATTATACTAAAAACATATGACCATTCTTATTCTTGGCGGCCGAGGCAACCTCGGTACGCAATTAACTAAAATTTTAACGACTGATTACCAGGTCGTTTCTTTGGATCGGGAAGATCTTGATGTCACTGATTTTGCGCTGCTCAAAAAGAAAATTAGAGAGCTACAGCCGGCGATAATTATTAATACCGTCGCCTATAATGCCGTTGATAAATGCGAAGATCCGGCAGAATATAAAATTGCGTTGGCTTTAAATCGCGACTTGCCCGGTGTTCTGGCCGGCTTAGCCTTAGAATTAAAGACTCTTCTTGTCCATTATTCTTCGGATTATGTTTTTAGCGGCACAGAAGCTAAAAAAGAGTTCGTCGAAGCCGATACACCTAATCCTCTAAATAAGTATGGTGAAAGTAAATTTCAGGGTGAACGGGAAATCATCCATCAGGGCGAACGCGGCCTGAGTTATTACCTCATCCGGACTTCAAAATTATTCGGCCCGCGTGGTTTAAGTCTCCAGGCTAAAGCTAGTTTTTTTGACATAATGCTTGATTTAGCGCAAAATAAAAAAGAATTAACGGTGGTTAATGAAGAATTAAGTTGTTTTACCTATACGCCCGACTTAGCGGTAGCGACTAAGCGCCTTTGGGAACTGGAGATTCCGTTCGGCATTTATCACTTAATTAACGAAGGACCCTGTACTTGGTATGACGCAGTTCTAGAATTATTTAAGGACTTAAAAATGAAAGTCGCCGTCCGTCCGGTGCGGAGTGAAAATCTTCTACGTGCCGCGCGGCGGGCGAAATTTTCGGTTCTTAAAAATACGAAAGTTCGGAAATTACGCAGCTGGCAGTCAGCGCTTAAAGAATATCTTGGTCATGGTAATAATAATGAGTGATTTAAGATGAAAATAATGTTTTAATTTAATAAAAATATGCGCGGTATTATTCTTTCCGGCGGTTCGGGCACGCGCCTTAAACCGCTAACTTCAATCACTTCTAAGCAATTACTCCCGGTTTATAATCGGCCGATGATTTATTATCCCTTAAATACCATGATTAAAGCGGGTATTAAGGAGATTTTAATTATCGTCGCGCCGGAACGGGCCGGTGATTATCTTAATCTACTCGGCTCGGGTAAAGAATTCGGCGTAAAATTTACTTATGAGATTCAAGATCATCCGGCCGGTCTGGCGCAGGCCTTTATTATTGGTGAGAATTTTATTGATCAAGAAGACGTGATGATGATTTTAGGCGACAATATTTTTGAAGATGATTTTTCCGCCGAATTGAAGAACTTTAAGGGTGGGGCGAAGATTTTCGCCAAAGAAGTCCCGGATCCGGAAAGATTCGGTGTCGTTAAATTCGACGCCAATCGCCGGGCGGAAAAGATTGTCGAAAAACCGAAAGAATATTTAAGTAATTATGCGGTCACCGGTTTATATATTTACGACCATCGCGTCGTGGAGTTTGCTAAGAATATGAAACCGAGCGAACGCGGGGAACTGGAAATTACCGATGTTAATAGTTGGTATTTGGCTAATGGAGAATTAGAGGTAGCGCTAGTTAACGGCGAATGGCTGGACGCCGGAACTTTTGATAGCTTACTGCACGCGCAGAATGTGGCTAAAGAAAAACTAGCCGGGAAGATGGTAATTTAAGAACGCTTAAGGGCTCGTCTTATGAAACTCGCGGTCGGCTTTATTACCTATAACGAAACGAGCGCCAAGTATTTGGCGGATTTTTTACCGAGCTTGCGGACCGCGCTCGGTTTTTTATCGTTAGATGATTATCAAATCTATGTTTGGGATAATAGCCCGGCGGATAGTCGTTTAAATCACGATGCTTTGGAGAATTTTAATAAGCAAACCGCTTTAATCGACGGTCCGCTCATTAAATATTTTACGACCGGTGTTAATTTAGGTTATGGTTGTGCCTATAATCGCCTAATCAATGAAGCTGTCGCTGACTGCGCGGAATATTTCTTGATTATCAATCCCGACACTATTTTAGAGCCGGAGACCATTAGTGAATTAATTAAAGCTCTAGACGATAATCATAATCTCGGTTCGGTGAGTCCGAAAATTAAACGCTGGGATTTTGCTAATCGGACTAAGACTAATATTATTGATTCGGTCGGCTTAATTTTAAAACCGGGTTTAAGGTTTTTTGATTTGGGCGCCGGCGAAGAAGATCGGAACCAGTTTAATCAAGCGACGATAATCGGACCATCAGGAGCGGCCGGGTTGTTCCGTTTCAGTGCTTTAACTGATATAGCCGCTAAGCAGAGACCGGACCAAAAGCCACAATATTTCGACGAACAATTCTTTATGTATAAAGAAGATTGCGATTTAGCTTATCGTTTATTTCTTGCCGGGTATGCATCTCGATTAGTGGACACAGCTTTAGTCTATCATGATCGGACAGCTGCTTCTTCGGGGACGGGAATGGGAAAAATAATCAGCGATCGTCGGGCTAAAGATAAGCAAATTCGCGCCTGGTCCTTTCGGAACCAACATCTTATTTTTGTCAAACATTGGAAAAAACAAAATTTTGTTAGCCGTCTCTTAATCATCTCTTATTCTTTGGCTTTTTTAATATTTTCTCTTATATTAGAGCAATTTCTTTTAAAAGAGTATTATTATATCCTTCGTTATCGCTCGGTATTGACTAATACAAAATAATGTGATAAATTAAGTTAGAAATACAAGACGGATTTAATATTTTTTTAATATGGAAAATTTATTAGAGATAATGATTAAAGAAAAGAAGTCAGAAGAACTGGCTCGTTTAGATGCGATTAATATCGTTAATTCTTTATTTACCGAATTGCTTGATCGGGAAAAAGATATTTTATCCCGTCGTTTTGGTTTACAAGGCGATAAAGGTGAAACTTTAGAGAAGATTGGTAGTTTACATCGGCTGACTAGAGAACGGGTACGTCAGATTGAATCCGCCAGCATTAAAAAAATAAAGAAACTGGAAAATTTAGAAAATTCTATTGAGTTGCTTAAAGATACGGTGAAGGGTTTATTAACTGAGCATGGTGGTCTTATCAGACGCGATTATCTTTTAGATATCTTAACGGTTGTTTGCCTAGAAATTAATAACAAAACTGATGAGAATGACGCTAACTATGAAAGTGATCGTCAAAAATATCGCAATCATTTTAATTTCTTGATTTCTAAGTTAATGAGTGATGATTTAGAATTAGTGGACGATTCCGATAAATTTAATCCATCGTACAAAAGAAAAAATGACGCCGTCGACCATTTAGAAGAATTGTCGGACGGTTTATTAAAGAAAGTCGATAGTTTGAAAAAAACTTTTACAACGGAAGAACTATTAGATTTACTAAAGGGTTTAGAATCTTACGATAAACATCAGGTTAAATTGAATCTTGGTCAAAGTGTCGATATTTCCCCAGTGTTTAAAAGTAAAATTTTTCCTGATAAAGCGGAAACTATCAACGCCAACAAGATTTTATACTCTTTAATGCAGGCTGTAAAAGATCTAGAACAGAATAAATACGGTGAATGGGGAATCGCCCGCTCCGGAGAAATCAAGCCTAAGACTATTAATGACAAAATTTACTTGATTTTAAAACACGAAAATCGCCCTCTGCATTTTACCGAAATCGCCAAGAAAATTAATGAAATTAAATTTGATAAGAAAACCGCTAATGCCGCCACAGTCCATAATGAATTAATCCTTGATGATCGTTATATCCTGATCAGCCGCGGCACTTATGGACTTAAAGAATGGAACAAATAATCGCTGTTTGGCTAAAAGCTCCGGTCGCTTTTAACTATTAAACAAATCTCTTAAATAAAGCCTGATTTAGCACGAATCAGG
>Ga0172381_10004003_pt1 | contig 15392 bp, 18 predicted proteins | sample Leawel6488metaG_FD_119754 | JGI IMG/M metagenome (GOLD analysis project Ga0172381, IMG submission 119754) | Leachate microbial communities from a municipal landfill in Southern Ontario, Canada - Leachate well 64-88 metaG | ecosystem: Engineered > Solid waste > Landfill > Unclassified | place...
CGCTTTGTGTGGAAGTAAAGGCGGCGTTATTTGATAAAGGGCTAAATAAAACATTGGTAAATTATATTTACGGCCTGGGCGGCAGAGAGATCAGGACACAGGATATAGAAGGTATATATAACGAATTACTTGGCGCCGTGAAAGGCAAATCAGTCGAAAAGATACAATACCTTGGTGTGAGAGAATAATGGCAAATCCAAAAGAGTTAGTAAAGCAGAAAGAGTTGTTCACCGGCGGACATCGCGCTTGTGCTGGCTGCGGTGCGGTAATGATAGCACGCCAGGTAATGATGGCTGCAGGTCCGGATACCGTAGTGGTAAGCGCTACCGGATGCCTGGAAGTAGTATCGACCATATTCCCGTATACAGCATGGAACCTTCCGTTCCTTCACAGTGCTTTTGAAAACGCCGGCGCTACGATAAGCGGTGTAGAAGCAATGTATAAGTCTTTTGTCCGTCAGGGCAAGATCAGTAAAAAGATAAATTTTATCGCGTTTGGCGGAGATGGCGGCACATATGACATCGGTTTACAGTCATTGTCCGGAGCCATGGAACGCGGCCACAATATTTTATACGTTTGTTACAATAACGAAGCCTATATGAATACAGGCGTCCAGAGATCCGGAGCTACTCCGTACGGCGCAGACACATCGACGGCACCGGTCGGCAAAGTTAAGAAGGGTAAAGAGCAGTATCGTAAAGACCTTACCGCTATCATGATCGCACACGGCATTCCGTATGCGGCTCAGTCCATAGCCGGCAATTGGCGCGACCTGACCTCAAAAGTTGAAAAAGCTCTTTCTATCGAAGGGCCGAAATTTATAAACGTATTTCAGCCGTGCAGACTTGGCTGGGGTTATCCGCCGGAATTAACATGTGAGATGGGGCGTCTTGCCGCTGACACATGTGCATGGCCGCTTTACGAAGTGCTTGATGGAAAATACCGCATTACCTATAAGCCCAAAGAGAAGAAGCCTATAGCTGAGTGGTTGAAACTTCAGAGCCGGTTCAGACATCTTTCGAAGCCTGAAAATAAACCATTGTTAGATGAAATACAGGCTATGACTGATAGAAATTGGGAAGCGTTGCTCAAAAAAGAAGCCGCAGTTTAATCTCTTCTACGATAATCGCAGGTTTTCATATTGCAAAGAGCACAAGGGGATATTGTTTTTGCAAACAATCTCTCCGGCCCTATTCCTACAACTGCCGATATTGATTTCTTTGGCAGCATCATGCAGTTTTTTGTGAGTGTGATACCCGCTTTTGAAAAGTCTATTATTTTGGCAAGTTTGAATTGTTCCTCTATAGGCCAGTCGCAATATCCGGGGCTGAAACGCATTGAAACGCTCAAATGCTTCTGTGTCATAAGGCTTCTTAAAGCCTCTTCAGTATTTTTTGCCAATGATTCCACTGCAAATGAACCTATCCTGTCCAAAAGATATCCGAGAAGGTGATCACCGGAATTCATATAGGAAGTTGCAGCCTCTTCAATATCATTTCCTATTGTAGCCGCGAAGGCATAAATGGCATCCGCTCCTTTTATATGTGAAGTGAGCTCTTTACTGCAAAGGGTTACGCCGCCTTCAACTTCAAAAGACAAAGAGTTAAAATGGACTATATTCTTCTTTGTCATTATTATTGAAGGAGCAGCTTTTGACTTTGCTATAGTAAGAGCTTTTTCCAGCTGCTCCAGAATAGCTTCTTTGGTTGAACCTTCTGTCATATCTTTTAGCTTTTCCCTGACCGATACGTGAGATACAACCCAACGCCAATCTATGTTTATATTTTTAGCGATATTATGCATACATACATTATAGTAAAAAACCGTATGGCTTGTAAAAGCATTTGTTTATGATATACTTATAATTTAAAGATATAGGGGTTTGCATGAAACTGGCTTTTATAAGAAATATCCGTGATTTTATATTCAGCAGAACGTTTAAGCACAGGTATCGCATAAGTTGGGTGCTTGCGCTTCTGGTATCGACGATAGTTATTTTACTGTATCAGTTTGATGTGTTCGAACGCCTTGAACTTCTCACTCTCGACTATCGTTTTATGCTGCGTCCTTCTAATCCTATAGGCAGCGAGATAGTTTTTATTGATATGTCCGAGGACAGTTTGGAATCGATAGGCCGCTGGCCGTGGCCCAGGATGTGGCACGCAACTCTTATCAAAGCCCTCTCCGAATATAATCCAAAAGCCATAGTATTTGACGTATTATTTACAGAGCCGCAGGATACCGTAAACGATACTGCTATGGAAGAGGCGATAAGGCAATCCGGCAGCGTTTATTTACCATTATTGTTTGATCTGAGGTGGCAGGATGCTGCGTATCTTTACGAGGGCAAAGGCATAACTTCTGTTATCAGACCGCTGCCTTTATTCAGCCAATATGTTAAAGCTGTGGGGCATATAAATGCGATCCCGGATGTAGATGGTGTGCTGAGAAGGATCCCTCCTATAATAACGTATAAAGATAAACGTGTTTTTCAGATGGGGATGAAGGTCGGTCTTGATGCTGCGGGAATAAATAGTGATAATATAGTTTTTTATCCAGATCGGCATTTGATTGTAGCGCCGCTGCCGGGCGGCGGGTCGATGAGGATACCGCTTGATGATAAGAATCAATGTATAATAAACTGGCGAGCCAGGTGGGGTAAGGAGTTTAAACATTATTCCTACCTGGATGTAATAAAGTCTTATTCTCTGATAAAAAGAGGCGAGCCGCCGATCATAGATCTGAACGAATTTAAAGACAAGATATGTATCATGGGTCTTACCGCCGCGGGGCTTATTGATATAAAACCTATACCGCTTCAGAATGCTTATCCTGCCGTCGGCGTGAATGCCATGATGGCCAGCAGCGCTATGAGCGGTTCATTTATCCGTGATACCCCGAAGGGCTATACCATATTTCTGATAATACTGCTCCCGATAATCGTTACGCTATATCTGTCAAATTTGCGTCTTTTAAGCGGTATGGCGCTTGCCACACTTAGCATGATAGGCTACGCGTTTTTTTCCATACTGATGTTCAACTTTTTTAGTATAGCATTACCTACATTCTATCCGCTTTTAGCCATAGGCATGTCATACAGCATTTCGTCTTTATATGCTCAGGTGCTGCATTCTCTTGAACGTGCTTCATTGTTTAAACAGGCGACAAGGGATGGTTTGACCAACCTCTATAACATCCGTCACTTCAATCTTCTCCTCGAAGCGGAATTCAGGAACGTGGCTATGTATAAAGCCCGTAAGCTTTCGCTGATAATGAGTGACGTCGATAACTTTAAACATCTGAACGATACTCATGGTCACCCGGCGGGCGATACGATATTAAAAGAGTTTGCCAAGATAATAGAGTCTAAGTGCAGACAGATAGATATAGTTGCCCGTTATGGAGGTGAGGAATTTATAGTAATGCTGACCGGAGCGGGGGAGAAAGATGCGGCTGCAGTCGCTGAGAAGATACGCGGTGCCGTCGAAGAGAGAAAATTTAAATTTAAAAACGTAGTGTATAGCACGACCATAAGCCTGGGAGTGGTTGAATACACTAATGAGCGCGACAAAGAAGAGCTTATCGCCAAAGCGGATAAAGCATTATACAAGGCAAAGCAAGAAGGTAAAAACCGCGTTTGTATCAGTTAAATAAAATTTTTATAAATCTTATTTAACGGCTTCAACCTTTACGCTGAATTTTGTTCCTCGCACGCCAACGATAGAAGTAGGTGTTTTGACCTCGAATTTTTCTTCCTTACTGCGGAGCTTCTCGGCCTTTATAAACACCTCACCCATGGCAAGATCCAGAAGGGTCTTTTTGTCGCCGGTGGATGAATCCTGGACGAGCTGGGCCACGGAGAGCTGAGAATTCTCTTTGACCTCTACATTTCCTGCTCCACCAAGATTAAGTATGGCATTTGAGGATTTTCCGGTTTTCACCATGTCGCCCTGATTGACTGTCATGTCTACTTTTGCGGCAACCCAAGACGATTCTCCGGCCTTTTTCACCATTGTATCGCCCTTAGTGCTTATTACTTTTGCCTGCCGCACCGTTTCCGCAGCAAAGCATGCCGTAGCTGCAAACATGATCAATATCAGTATTGACAAAATTTTAATGTTTTTCATAATATCATCTCCTTTACTATAAGGATACACTATAAAAATAAGTAAGTCAAATTTTAGTGCCATTTATTAAGAGTAACAATAGTCGCTTTAATGCGCTGGTATTCACGGCTCTGGGCAGTGTCATGTAATGGGAAGGCGCTGTTATTATGCAGGAGGGGATCGGCATTTTCAGGCATCCCGCTTTTAATATAATCCGCCGTTCCGGGTATGGGTGAGTATTCTTCCAGGAATATCCTTATTTTATGTCCCGCGGCGAACCTTATAGTCTCTTCAACCTCTGCTATTTGCTGTCCGGGAAGGCCTATCAGTATGTATGCACCTATCTCTCCCGAACCATATCCGGCATCTCTTAAGCAGCCGATCGCTTTTAAAAAGTCATCGTTCGTAGTTTTTGATCCGGTCTCTCTTTGCTTTACGTCTGAGCTTGTTTCAAGGGCGAGTCGTGGTTTCACAAAACCGCATTTCTTAAAGAGCCGCGCAATATCACTTGTCATAAAACGGTTGTGCAGGCCGTTCGGTGTGTGAAAATTAGCAGCCACATTTTTTTTAATAATGCCTTCCATTATTTTTATTATGTGGCTATCGGCTTCGTAAAGAAGTGCGTCGTCATAAAAAGAAATATTTTTCACTGAAAGTTTTTTATTTAAATATTCAATATATGCCACAACGCTTCCGGTATCCATCCGGCTATAGGATCTATCGAGAAGATGCCATCCGCAGTAAGTGCATCTGAACGGACAGCCTATTGAAGTTCTTATGGTTGCATAATTTAATCTGGGATAGAGGGTGTAGTCGGGGCATACGGGTTTTCCGCTGTGCACAATATTACCGACGGGACGCACCCCTGACAATCTGCAAATTTCACGCAGCATCTTATCGATGTCGCTTCCTTTGTAAACAAGATCCGCTCCGGAATATTTTTGGGCGTGCTCATGACACAGGCTGGCGTATATGCCTCCCAGCACCACAGGTGTATCGGGAAATCTTTTCTTCAGTATTTTTATTGTGTCCGCGTATGAGGGGTACCAATAAGTCATGCCTGAGGTGACAAGTATTATATCCGGGCGGACTTCTTTATCTAATTTTTGAAGGAAAAATTTTAATGGGAAACCGTATCGTTTAAATTTACGCGGTAATTTTTCAAATATTACGGGTTTTTCTATTTCCTCTGAATGATAAGTGCCGTTACCGAATGGGGTGGTGTGCGCAGGCTTGCCCAGATAGTGTTCGAGGTCAGGGTCGAAACGATCGAGGCAGTCTATGAAGCTTATTTCCCAGCCGGCATTTTTCAGGTGCGCTGCTATCGTTAATATACCTATAGGCTTTGACCACAGATCGTATGCCGCAAAATCATAGATCCATGGGTTAATAAGCAAAGCTCGCATAGGGCAGATGTGCTATATTTAAAAATTTAAACCAAAACGCGTGCCTATAACAAAGGCATTATCTATATTGTGCCCGCCGCTGGGATTTACTATATATTGTGCGTCCGGCTGCAAAAACATCCAGGGAGTTATTTCGACTTTATAAGAAAAGTCGAAGATAAGCTCATAGCTTTGTATTGGGTCTGTCGAGCCATTAATTTCACGGTTATCGCGTTCTGAATGCGCGAGATCGCTTGAGTATTTTCCATAAGCAAAACCGACTGACAAGATGTCGTGGTTTCGTGTAGGCACAAGACCTTTATAGACAAAACCTCCGTCGATAAAAAACGGAAACTGGTTTATGTCCTCCGGCGCAAGAGCTACTACGACAAAGGATGTTAAGCCTTCATCGCAATAAGACCCTTTTTCGCGATACAGCATCTGGTCTGCATGCAGATATACACCGTAATTCCCTACATGTTTCTTTGAGGGAAGACCCGTCACTACAGCGGATGCGCCATTGACATCTGAAAATTGATCAAAGAAAGTTCCGCCGTGATAATAGAACCCCGCCTTATAATGACCGGGCAGAGTTGTGGCAGGACAAGTTGTGGGAGCGTTAGGCGTATAGGCAATTTCCTGCGCGAAGAGAAGGCCTCTCTTTAATCTGAGAGAGAAATCCAGTCCATACATATCTAATCTTGGAACTCCTGGGTCGCCATTATAAAGTCCCGTAGTTGTATACACGTTTTTCATTATATCGCATTTTGCTCTCACTCCCCAGGTTGCAGCGGGATAGCACGGGAAGAAAACGTTTATAGGAATGGTTATGGGATTTCCATCTATGGCATTGGTGACGAAATTCCAGTATATCGGAGAAGACGCGAAATCATCTCCGGCAGATAATCTTCCTATGCGAATATTTATTTTCTTATTCAGAAACGTTTTCTCCAGGTATAAATCTATAAGCCTGAACTGCTCTGTACCGTAAATGCTGCTTACGACAAATGCATTTCCGATGACAGCGGAAGAAAGATTTCGTCCGGCGCGCCACAAGCCTGAAATATGAAACTGTGTGCCTTCAAGTTTTGCAAATTTTTCAAGGTCGAAATTTACATCCCAACCCATGGAATGGTCATATCTTCCGCCCAGCATTTTTCCGCCGGTGGTATTGGCAAGAAAGTCCATCACATAACTTGATTCGAAAGTCACACCTTTTCTAGCCAGTTCTGTTCTGGTGCCCTCCCAATTACCCGTCAGAGGCTTTACGTGAGATATAGGGCATAACTCGGGAGTAAAATATTGATCAGCAGTTATTGATGCGTCGTTATTGTCAGCGTAAGCGGGCAGTGCGCATAGTGATACTAAAACGAAAAAAATAAGTTTTTTCATTTAGCGCCTTCCTCGGCTCCCAGCTTGCCGAAACGTTTTCCTGATCGCAGATAGGCCTCGATCTTTTCGAGGGTGTGGCCCTTTGTTTCAGGAACGAAGAAATAGCAGAACGCTATACCTATGACGCAGACGATACCGTAGAACCAGAATGCGCCTGCTTTACCGAGTTTTTCCGTCATGGTAAGGAATGTGGCCGCGACTATCATGTTAAATCCCCAATTGGCTACGGTGGCCAAGCTCATGGCTCTTCCACGGATATTCAGAGGATATATTTCAGCGATCATCAGCCAGAATATAGGCCCGAGGCTTATCGCGAATGAAGCAATATAGCCTATAACGCTTAATATCGTCAGCAGTTTAAGAGATCCTGCCAGTGTCGGCATATGAAAAGCAAATCCGAGAATACCGAGCGATATTGCCATGCCGCTCATGCCTATATAGAGAAGCGGTTTCCTGCCAAGTCTGTCTATAAACCATATTGCGACCAGCGTCATAAGCACGTTGACTATACCGACGCCTACGGTTGCAAGTATTGAAACTTTGTGGGAGGAGAATCCGGCAAACTCAAATATCGTGGGTGCGTAGTATATTATCGTATTAATGCCCGTTACCTGCTGAAAGAAGGCGAGGGCAATACCTACTATAAGTGCAGGCCTTACCCATGGTTCGAGCAATTCTTTCCACGGCCCGGTTTTTATTGTCAGAGACCCGCGAATATCAGCTATCTCTTTATCTATCTCTTCGCTGGGCATTACGTGTGAAAGAACTTCGCGGGCTTCTTTATCACGATTTTTACTGACGAGCCACCTGGGGCTTTCCGAGAGAGCGGCCATTCCTATTATCAGTATGATCGCCGGAACAGCGCCTAAGCCGAACATCCATCTCCAGTCGTTCTGTCCGCTAGAAAGTATATAGTCCATGAGGTAGGAGACTACGATGCCGCATGTTATCATCAGCTGGTTCAGCGAAACGAGCGCGCCTCTTGCCTGCGGGGGTGATATTTCGGAAATGTAGAGCGGGGCAGTGTAAGAAGCGACTCCTATGGCAACACCTATCATAAGCCTGAAAGCGATTATCATTGCCACATTTGCTGCAAGCGCCGCTCCTATGGCTCCGAACGCAAAAAGTACGGCAGTGACTATGATGACTTTACGCCGTCCGAAACGATCGGCCAAAGCACCGCTTAGCGCTGCGCCTATTACCGCGCCTAAAAGAACCGCGCTCACTACTTTTTCTACCGCCTGGGAATTTAAAGTAAACTGATCTTTTATGAATAATATTGCTCCGGATATTACACCTGTATCATATCCAAACAGAAGCCCGGCCATTGCCGCGATAGCTGCAGTCAGATAGATAAAAGCTTTCATATGGCCTTCAGAAGCTGCCACACGTTTATCCATCAAGCACCTCCTTATTTTATAAGGGTTAGTATATCCTGCGGTAGATCGTCCGATTTTCTTATGAAAGCAACACCTATATCATATGAACCGTTATCGTTATCTTCTATTCTTACCACTTTACCGAGCAGCTTATTATTTAATATGAGCGCATGCCCTTCTATCTCTTCACACAGCCTGCTCGTCCTGTAGTCTACGTCGAGGACTATAATGCTCGACAAGCGTGGAGGATATTCGCTTGTAAAAAGCATTCCCGAGGCGCTTAAGTCTTTTGTGACGGCCTTTTCCAGGTTTGAAACGGTGTTGTCGCTGCCTGAAACCTCTTTAAAGCTTGCAGCTTTTTCGTGTCTGTACCTGAAAAATTCCCTTTTTTCTTTACCGGTATAATCGCCTGACATAATCATCCTCCGTCCGTATTTAGGCAAATTGTCCAGAGCCGCTGGCGCATAACTCCTGGGATACGTCATCAGCTTTCTTTATAAACGCAATGCCTATATCGTATGAACCGTTGTCATTGTCTTCTATCCTTACCACTTTACCGAGCAATTTATTATTTAATATAAGAGCGTTCATTTCTATTTCTTTGCATAACATGCTCGTCCTGTAGTCGACGTCGATAGCTATGATACTTGACATGCGGGGATGGCAGCTGCTTGTGAACAGCATTCCCGTCGCGCTTATGTCTTTTGTGACGGCTTTGGCCAGATCAGCTACGGCTGCATCGTCGATCGAGACCTCTTTAAAGTCTACCGGCTTTTCGTGCCTGTACCTAAAGAATTCTCTCTGATTCTTAAACGACATGATTTTCCCTCCTATTCTTTTGTGTAGCTTTCTTTCTTCATCATCAACTTCAAATTTTCTTTTTCATCTGAATTTTGTATGGCCGTTTCAGGGCTTATATGGTTTTTCTTTATAAGATCCCACAGGCACTGGTTGAAAGTTATCATATCGTAGATCTGGCCTGAAGCCATATATTGCGGTATCTCCCGTATTTTATGTTCATTTATCAGGCTTGAGATGGTTTGCGACAGCGTCATCACCTCATACGCCGGTATCAGTCCTTCTTTGTCGGAGCGGGAGAGGAGGCGTACCGATACAACCCCTTTAAGAAGAAAGGAAAGCTGATTAAATACGAAGTCATGCTGTTCCGGAGGGAAAAAGTTCACCATGCGCTCTATGGTGGACGGAGCGTTTATGGTGTGGATGGTGGAAAAAACGAGGACTCCGGTTTCAGCTGCGCTCAACGCAGCATAGCATGTCTCGCGATCCCTTATATTTCCTATATACAGGACGTCGGGAGAATGCATCGCCGTTTCTTTAAGGGCTTTTTGATAGGAGCGGGTGTCCCGGTTGACCTCCCGCTGGTTAATTACCGATTTTTTATCTTTAAATGTAAATTCTATCGGCTCTTCAATCGTCATGATGTGCCTGCCGAAATTCTGGTTTATATGCTCTATCATTGCCGCTATAGCCGTAGACTTTCCGCTGCCTGTCAATCCTGTCAGCAGTATGAGTCCGCGCCGCAGAGAACACATCTTCTTCAGCGTATCGCCCGGAAGGCTCAACTCTTCAAAAGTCAGCAGGTTGAGATCGATCTTTCTGAGTGTTATGGAAAGCACTTCCCGCTGGTAAAATATGCCTATACGGAATCTCCATCGTTCGTTATGGTCAAATGATAATTCGCAGCTTCTGTTGTCCTTAAGGTTTTCTTTGTCCAGATCATCCGTTACTTCAGCCGTGAATTTTTCCAGGTCTTTTACGGTAAATATATAATCGCCGATAGTGCGGACCTCGGAGCATATCCTCGCTCTGAGCGGTCCGCCGGGCACTATGAACGCATCGGAGGCGTTATGTTTTATGGTTGCCTCAAGGATCTCGTTAAAAGTCATAACCTTTCTTTCTTATTCGAATGCGACGTTTGTTACTATTTTATTGGTTATGGTTATCTTCATATACCGCGTTTTTTTCGGGTGCATATTAAACAATAATTCTTTTTCGCCAACCCTTGTTTTATATGTCCATACTTCGGTGCGGACACCATCAGTCACAGATTCCGTTTTTTCGTCAGGATCGCCGAAAGTAGTGTAAACATAAGTTTGGGTATAATCCGCCGGATCGATATTTCCATTTATTGCGCTTATTGTATTTGAACGCTGAGTCATGGTCTGACAGCATCCCGTCATAGTGAAAAAGCATAAAAGTATTATCAGGATATAGCGCATTGCAACTTCCTCTCCGGACTATTTGCCCGAGTTTAAAACCCAGTAATCTATATTGTCTTTAAACTTTATAAGGTAGAGCCGTCTGTTAACATTCGGCCCTTTATCGAATATGCGTAAGTAAAAATCGTCGTAAAATTCAGGAGATTCAAGATAGTAACCATGCCGGAACGTAGAATTATTGATCGGTGTGACGTCTATCACGGCTATCTTATCGGAGCCTAAGGATTTTACATATAGGAGGCCTTTTAATTCCTCCAACTGTTTATGCTCCTTGCTGTCTTTAATGCGTCCGAGCCTTTCTTCCTGATTTATAACACCGCTCATGAGAAGTGCCTGGTCGTCGGATGAGACATAAGCAGTCAATTTTTTGGACATAGCCGCCAGTTCGTTCTTAAATTTTTCATCAAATTCATTCTGTCCGACGTCCGGAGCGGCAAGGATGACGTGGTCTATCTCAGCATCTGCGTCAGCGAGGGCAGGATTTTTATACATGTCATCAAAGGCGTCGCAGACGACCTGGCAGCCCATACTATGCGCTGTGATCCATAATTTATTTGGTTTTATCTGGTGCACTATTTTTGTCAGGAGCTCTCCCAGGTGTGGACCTGATGATATCGCGTAAGACTGCGCTTTGGCGTAACCTGGTACGCTGGGCGGCTGGTCTCCGGGCCAGTCAAACAGAAGGACGGGTGTGTTTATATCGAGGAGGTATGAGAAGAACGCAGCATTTATTGCCGCATCTTCAAAATTTTGTTCATAACCAAAGACCATTACCATAAGTGAATTGTGCGGCGAGGCCGCTACGGCATCAGATAGTTTTTTTAAGAACTCAGCGTCATCCAATGTTGTCATATTTTTAACGTCGATAAGGCCGGCTTTTGTTAACTGTGTAGGAGTTATAGCGCCTATCTTGAGAGAGGGGTCTATTTTTGCATCCAGAGTCCCGTAAGATATTCCTTTGCCGAGAGTAGAGTTGAAAGAACCGGGGGTTAACCTGTCATCTTCTTTAGCCCTTGTCGTGGCGTAGAAGATATTCAGGACTCTGTGGTCGCCTTCAAGTTTATATTGGATGCGGCGATATAGGTCTTTAGTATATTCTGAAGTTTTTTCAAAAGGGATGACAGCACAGCCGGAGAGAAATGTCAGCGCCAGAAAAGCCGCAATAAAACATGTAAAAATACTGCTCCGCATATGATTAGTATAACATAAAAGTTACATTATGCAAATTTTTGTCAAAGTATTTGAAAAAGCATTGGCAGTGTGCTACAATTTTTTCAGTTCTTTTGAAACAATCGTTCCCCTGTAGCTCAGTCGGTAGAGCATGTGGCTGTTAACCACAGTGTCCGAGGTTCGAGTCCTCGCGGGGGAGCCATGTTAGACCTGGGCGTTGTTTCCATGCACGGAGACCGCCTTATTATATATGGAACAAAGAGTTGCGCTGCTTGTAGTGCAGTTCTAAAGTACATAACCCCCAAGCAGATTGTGCTTGGGGGTTATTTGTTTGTAGGGTGTTGTATTGTAAAACGATAAAAAATTGGAGGTAATAATGGCTCAAAATTATAGGTTAAAAATAGTGAATGGGGATAGACATTTTGAAGCAGAGGGCGATAAAAAATTTGTACTAGATATGTGGAAAAAGTTTCAAGGACATGATGTTTCTGAACAGTTAATAGCTTCTAAAGAAAAGGGGCAAAAAGAATTAGATGCTCGAGTTAACGTTATCTCGCAAGGTGGGAAATCGGTATCTGTGGGAGAATTTATTTTGAAATCAGGCTTGAAAAGCCATACGGATATAGTATTGGCATTCGGATACTATTTAGAGAAATATTCTGGGATGAAGCAATTTGGCCCCGCTGATATTAATAAATGCTACTATGATGCAAAAATGGAGAGTTCAAATACAAGTCAAATGCTCATTCAAAATATAAAAAGCGGTCGCATAATGCAAGCTAAGTCTACCTCAAAAGGCGGACAAAAGTATTATACTTTAACACGAACAGGCGAAGATGCTATTGAAAAGGCAATGAATAAGAAAAGCATAGCATAAAACTATTATGTCAAAAGCGAAGCGTATAGTTTCTTCTACGGTTAAAAAACCAAAAAGCGCTGAAAAACTATCACCTCTTCTAAGGTCTGCGTTTGAAGTCTTAGAACATGGCTTATGGCACTATCTACGGAGTAGCACGACTCCAGATATGAAATTTGCTCTCTTGCATGTAGACCAAGCCGTAGAACTTTTTCTCAAAGAAAAAGTACGAAGTTCGGGAGAATCTATTTATAAAAATCCGAAAGAGACAATTACAATCTGGGGAGCTTACGAAATTCTTGAAACAAAAATTAAATGCAAAATAAAAGAAAAGCCGGACTTAGAGTTACTTCATGAAGAACGAAATAATATTCAACATAAATATTCAAACCCATCTCCGGAAGATGCGGCTTTTCATGTAAACAATGCTATGAAATTTATTAAACGGTTTGTTTCGCAAGAACTGAAATTGAATTTATATGAATTTCTACCAAAAGAACAGCTCGAACAAGTTTTATAAAGAAAGTTTATGAGCACTCCGCCATTTCCGAAAAGATTAGGCAAAAAAACAAAAACCAAGGGAATTGATGGAAGTCCTTTTGTGTATACGGTCATCGATGAGGACATTTTTCTTGCCAAGTCTAACCCAAATAAAGCATTCTGTCTTCACAAGATTATCCACGAAAATGGCAAAGAAGGGTTTCGTATTGGCTATTACATGATTGCTCATAAACCTCGCATGAAAGGCAAGTGGGCATGGGGGCAATTTGCTCCTATGATGACGAAAGAGGAAATGCTGGAAATAATAGATAGGCTTAAAGCTAAAAAATGGTTTTAAATTTTGGGATAGAAAAATATGGAAGCGCTAAAATCAAAAATCTTTAGAGCATTATTGAATCATTAAACTTACAGAAAAGAGAGGTTCTATGTCAAACCCTATTTATCGTTGGAATGGCGAATATTTTGGATTTATATCGAACGGGCGCTTGTTCGATAAATTATCAAATTATCTTGGCTGGATAGCCGGCGAAGAAGTTTGGAAAAAAGACGGGCAATATCTTGGAGAAATTGTTGATAATGAATATGTCTTAAAAAGAACTTCGATGGCAACTAGGGCATGCAGGGCTTGTCGAGCAACTCCTGCGACACCTGCAACGCCAGCTATGCGAGCTAATCATGCCGCGCGAGCATTACGAGCTAGTTATATTGATGCTTTAGATGAATTTTGATAATATAAAAGATATACAGGCTAGGTACATCCCATCAAACTTACACCTAGCTTTTCTGCCTCCGTTGTATACAAAAAACCTATAAATTTCTCCTTGAAAGTTCTATTATCGTAAGCCAGGGGGAGCTATAATTTCACTTCCTTTACACTATTCTGAGGCGTATAATTTATAAATGATGAGTGGAGTGTCCCAAAGTGACACGTCCACAAAATCACTAAGGAGATACTTATGAGGCCTTTACCCATAACCAGATCTAAAGAAAACCTCTTTAAAGAAACCAATGAAGGCTATGTCAGTCTGTCAAAATGGCTCATCGCACTATCTACAGCCGCAATTGCTTTCGGTGCTTCCCTTGTAAAACCCAATACCGCCTTTATCTGGAAACAGGAACTATTCTTCGGACTCGGCCTTCTTGTAATTTCAATCTTAGCGGGGGTTAGGTCTGTTAGGCTTAAGTTAGACTACACGCTCTACAATCTTGAGACGATATTAAATACTGAGGCCTTAAATCACATGAAGGGATTTCCCGTAGACGAGGAGCAGGAAGTTGAAGGTGTAAAACGAAAAGCGGGCGATATAGTCAAAAGCTTCGAGGAAAAAATAGAAGCGCGGGAAAAGCACATGGACAGAATCAATACCGAACTGTGTCCGTTGTTCAACTGGCAGCAGTGGCTTTTCTATAGCGGAATTACTCTTATCGCCATTTTTGGCGTGGCAAGCGTTCATTAGCACAGAGAGGCCTATGACACCAGAGGCAGCTTACATGATTTTAGGAGCAGCATTATCGATAGCAGGTGGCGTTATCGGCTCCGTTGTTATGGCATGGGTTAATTCACTATGGACGCGATACAATCGTATGCAGGATATTATCGCTCAGAAGAAGATAGAGAACAATCAGCTCGCCTTCTCTCACATGAAGACCGTTGAGGGCTTGCTTGTTCAGGGTACAATCGACCAAGTCAATAGTGAAATAGAAAAACATTCCGATTGGTATTTTAGTAACGCAATATTTCTTCCGACTAAATTTTGTGAGAAGTGGCTTACGTTACGTAGCGGCGTGTACCTCGTATCAATACACGAGAAAGAGGGCGATAGGACAATTACACCGGAGCAACTGACTGATGAGTATCAGAGGCTTTCGGTACTGGCGAAGGAGTTACTGATTATCATCTACAAGGATATGCATATTAATCCTGTGAAGCCTAAACCGTTTCGAATAGTAAAAAGTTGAGCATTATGTAGTATAAACACAGACGTCCTAATTAGGTACACCCTGCCAAACTTGCCCCTATATTTTCTGCCTCCGTCGTATATAAGCTTTTTGTACCGTTTGAGAATTGCAACCTTCAACCTGTTGCTGATTTTAAGATTGAACCTGTCCCCAGCACAAAATATATCACATACATTTTGTCCTACACTTATTTGCTGTTACAATTAATCGCGTGTGTTATAATTACGATTTAAGACGTGTTTCCAAGTTGCGCGTCCCCGAGAACCGAAAACAAACACCTGAAAACATGGAGGTAGTTTGTGAATAAAATCGCGTTAATGATCGCTTGTTTGATGCTGGCACTTAATGCTTATGCCGACGAAACCAAAAGCGAAACAAATAATACCCCTGACGCTCAGGTAACC